>OGWX01002308.1_pt1 | contig 11613 bp, 9 predicted proteins | sample 1576151 | NCBI WGS metagenome assembly OGWX01 (sample SAMEA3541591, study PRJEB24748) | human gut metagenome | biome: human gut; feature: human-associated habitat; material: faeces | place: China | collected 2012
CTGAAATTATATTTAATCTTACTTTCTATTACTAATTATGTTAAATTCGTGTTAATATTAAGCTTGGTTTGCGTATGTATTAATATTTTTTATATATTTGCATCTCGAAAATGGGAGGAGAATAGAATTAACTGGCCTTAGATACTGAAAAACGCATCTTTCGGTCATTTTATTAACTTAAATATTCAACAAAAGGAAAAATGATGTAGAATTGGTCCCACACCTCACGATAAGAGGCGATCACCAGCACTCCAGGCTGCTTACGCCCTCATAAATTGTTAGCGCAAACACTCATACTCTGCTATAATGAGGCAAGAAACTTAAAACAACAACAATAATAATACAATATGAAAAAAAACTTAAGTACGCGAATCAAGTGTAGTCTGTCGAGGATAAAGGCACTATATATTTTTATAACAGATGTCTATTTAAGTCTGGACAGTGAGTTTATTGTAAATTATATAGAATCTAAAAACATAGTAATTATGAGTGATAATAGAACAATTGAATTGCACGATAATGCAACGTATATTGAAAATTATGGTGATGGACCTAAGAAGAAGGAAGGAAAGGCGAAGGCAGAAGAGAATTTCCGTCCGCTGCCGGAATCTCTTGCTAATCCTCAGGGGTTAATGGTTCTCTCCAGTTTGGCGATACATGGCTTTCTTGATGAGCATTTCCAGCCTAAGGGACTCTCTGTAGCTAAAACTGCAGTTCTTGCGTCCCAGATTTCTACCAAACTCGGCATACAGAATGTATGGGTAGTGTTCGGTACCTTTTGGAATATTGACAAGGAGAATCTTCGCTCTGCCTATAATAAAGGGATGGACCAGCAACAGATGTCTGGATTTATCGGAGAAACTGCAAAATCGATAAATATCTGTTAGCTAGTCTGTTATATAACGTGAATGACGTTTCATAAATTAATTCGTACCTGGTACGCGTACCAGGTACGTACCAGGTAGGTTTCAGCATCTTGTTGTACCTTTGCCCCCGGAATTCAGAACCGATATGGTCTGGGTTTCGGGGGCTTTTGTGTATAGGCACATCAACCGTTGTGGGAGCACCCAACTGTTTTAAAAAGGAATTTATAAGATGAAAGCAATGAAACCTTTTTATTTTGTTCATCCGCAGTACGGAAAACTGAGGGTGGTGGTGATTGGAGGGAAAATCTATTACTGTCTGATGGACGTGAAGAACATCTTCAAGAAGTCGGTACAGAAACTCTATGAAACGATTGCTGACTCGGAGGGGGAACTGAAAAATCTGAACATCGTGATGATGAAGAATATGAAAATCAAGTATAATCTTTTCTTCGAGAACCAGGAAATGGGGAAGGAAGAAGCGGAGGCTGAGAACGTGAATGCGGATATCAACTTCTGCGATGAACAGCTGGTGAAGGACCTTGTAGACAGGCATGTTGCTGCCGAGAAGATTGCGGCAAAATGGGTAATAGGGTTCGTCAAGAGCAGACTGAATGATGCCGAGAATGCTTCGCTCTTCGAGGCGAACGGAGTCCAGGAGATTTCGGATAACTCGCTGATTCTGCCTATCAATGTAAGCTGTGGCTCAGGGTATATCATGATTAACAGCGAAGTGTTCGATTAATAAAAATATGGAGGTAAAATGGAGATAGTACATGTAGTGGCAATTAATCCTTATCGCAAAGGAAATAAGGGGAAAGTTTTTTCTTACAATATCGATACTTATGATAAGGTGATTGAATCGGCTGCCGTTAAAAAGATGATTCAGCAGATTCGGGGTGAATTGCCGATTGACGGAGTGGATTTGAATGATGCGCAGGCGGTGAAGAAGGCGCAGGAAAGGCTCAAGAGCGAGCTGCCTTTCTTCTGTCCGCACTACGGCATGTTCAGGAATAATGTGCGCAGACAGGAGAATGCGATGCCGGAAAGCTTTCTCTTCCAGACGATTATCGATGTGGATGATAAGGAGTATGTGGAGAAGGCGATCGAGAAGGCGCGCGAGCTGAACTGCTCTTCGGGTATCTGGAATGGGAGTTTGCTGCATCTTTGTTATAGCGCCAGGAAGAAGCTGCATATCGGGATTAGAATGCCGATTGGGATGACCATCGAGGAGACGCAGAAGGCGTATTGTGAGGCACTGGGCGTGCCTTATGATGAGAGCTGCATCACACCTGAGAGAATGATTTTCCTGACGGATAAGGACTCGGAAATCTACCGGTCTAAAATGTGGTGCGCAGTGCTGCCGGAGAGCGAGATACAGGCTCGCAGACAAGCGTTCCTTAATCGTGGGCTTACCGTGGACGGAAGGGGGGATGCAAAAGTTAATAGTTTACAGTTTACAGTTAATAGCAATAGTAATGACAACGTTCAAAACAATAGACTTTCGGGCAATCGTGGCGATTATGCTGCTCCTGCTGGCACTGCTGTTCAGCCTGCCCAATCTGGTAATAGCAATCATGCTGATGATTCTCATCTCGGGAATCCTGGAGGCAATTATGGCTCTGGTGAACTGGGAGAGGCCAGTGAGAAGAATCTGATAGCCTTTGATCTGTTTCAGGAATCAGCGGGACTGAAGGGAATGGCGATTGATACCGTCGGTTCACGACACTCTTCGCTGCTCGCCATCATGAGTGCTGGAGCCTCACGTATGATGAGTGAAGAGGAACTGATGAAGGTGGTGGCTGAGAAGATGCCGAGCTATTATCAGGAGCCTGATTGCCACCAGCTTGTCCATGATTTCTATGCGAAATATGGTGACAGTTCGAAGCCTTTCTCACGTGATGTAATCCGCATCAATGCCACTGCCGAACAGGCCAGCCGGCAAGTTAATAGTTTACAGTTAAAAGTTGAAAGGGCTGAGCAAGTTAATAGTTTACAGTTAACAGTTAATAGTACCGAGGAGGATTATCCTGACCCGCCAGCGATGCCGGAGAAACTGCCGAAGCTGGTGGAACTGCTGATATCTCGGACACCGGAGATTTATAAGCCGGCTGTGGCGCACGCTATCTTCCCACCGCTCGCTACGCACCTCTGGCAGACGAGCTTCCGATATATTGATAATGTAGTACATGAGGCTACGCTTTCTACTTGTTTGTTGGCTGGTACGGGCGCAGGTAAATCGTCTGTGGATAAGCCGATTAGATATATTATGGAGGATATCAGAAAGCGGGATGCGGAGAATCTGAAACGTGAGAAGGAATGGAAGGAGGAGGTGACGCGCAAGGGTGCCAACAAGGATAAGCGTAAACGACCGGATAATCTTGTTATCCAGGAGATTGATGCTGATATGACCAGTCCGGCATTCGTGATGCGAACCGCTGAGGCGCAGGGGCGTTTCCTTTATACTTCGCTCAATGAGCTGGACCAGTTTGATGCTCTCCGGGGTAGCGGTAACCAGCAGTTCCGCATCATGTGCCTCGCCTTTGATCCATTCAACCTCTTTGGCCAACAGCGCGTGGGCGTTCAAAGTGTGACAGAAAGGGTAACGATCAGGTTCAATTGGAATGCATCTACCACCATCCAGAAAGGTCAGCGTTACTTCTCAAAAGTTTTGACAGACGGTCCGATAAGCCGTATCAATTTCTGTACCATTCCGGAGCGTGAAATCGGTGACGAAATGCCTGTTTACGGCGATTACGATGATGCTTACCGTGAGGCGCTGAAGCCTTATATCGAGAATCTGAACAACGCCAGGGGACTGATTGACTGTCCTGAGGCATTCCAGCTTGCCCTCAAACTGAAGGATGAGAATGCGGAGTTTTCCCGATTGTCGCAGGACCGGGTTTACGAGAATCTTTCTTTCCGTGCCAACGTCATCGCCTACCTGAAGGCGTGTGTGCTGTATGTGGCGAACGGTTGCAAATGGGAGCCGGAGATTGACGAGTTCATCCGCTGGAGCGAGCGTTACGACCTCTACTGCAAGATGCGTTTCTTCGGTGATGCCATCAAGAGGGCGAATGATACAGGCGAGAAGTCGAGCAAGCGAGGACCTTCCAACATGCTGATGCAGTTGCCGGATGAGTTTACTTACCAGCAGGTGATAGACTTGCGTGTAGCGAACGGGATGAGTCAGAAAGGTACTTCCAAGATGTTGGGGAACTGGAAGGATCGCCATTACATCAGGGCTAAGGAGAACGACTCAGTTCCTCAATTCCTCAGTTCCTCAGTTTTTATTAAACTTAAATTCCGAAAGGAGAATTCATAGCGTATGGAAATAGTAGTAAAAAGAATAGCAAAGAAGAAGACTTATACGATAGGTCATCTTTATATCCTGAACGATAAGGATGTGAAACGTACCTGGCGTTCGGGGGTAAAAATAGGCGACAAGCGTATCTTTGAGCACAGCTTCGATATGGCGAAGTTGGACAAGGAGCATTACTTCTGTGATACCCTGGAGCCTACGTGGAGAAACCTTCTGGGTATCGAACTGAAACCGGAAGAGGAGGATGGACGGTACAGCAGGGTATCGGGTAAGAAAGCCCGCAAGATACCGGGTCATACGGCGATACCGGAGGGCTCGTATCCTGTGGTTATCTCGAAATCGCCAAGGTTTAAGAAGTGGCTTCCGCTGGTGCAGGGTGTTCCTGATTTTGAGGGCATCCGCATTCATGCCGGTAATTATCCCGATGATACGCAGGGCTGCATCCTGGTAGGTGAAAATAAATTACAGGGTGCCGTCTTTAATTCCCGCATCTGGTTGCACAGGCTTATGAATGCCATTACCGCAGCGAGGGAACGGGAGGAGAGCGTTTGGATTACAATCATTTAATGTTGAATGTTGAATGTTGAATGTTGAATTTTTAGTGATTAATTTTTAAAAACAAATTATTATGGTAAAGTCAGTTAATACAAATAAAGTAGAAATGAATAAGAAGGCAGCAGCTGCTGTCGTATTTGAAAACCCTGAATTCGGTAAGATTCGTACCTTGACCGATGAGAACGGAGAACCTTTGTTCTGTGCAAAGGATGTCTGTGATATACTGGGGTACAAAAAATCCTATAACGCAGTGTATCAATTAGTTAACCCACATGATACCTTGAAACAAGGGGTCAAACTTTTGGGCCGTCTACGTAAGGATGGAAGCCGAACAATACGAACCCAACAGATGCTCTATGTTAACGAGAGCGGTTTCTATGCTTTAGTTCTCGGCTCTAAGCTTTCTACTGCCGTGAAGTTCAAAAACTGGGTTACGGCTGATGTGCTGCCACAGATTCGCAAGACGGGCGGTTATATCCCGGTGCAGCCGGGCGAAAGCGATGAGGAGACAATCCGACATGCAGAAAAAATCCTCCGTGCTACGCTCAAGGAGAAGGAGAATCTGCTGAAGAAGCAACGTCTGCAGATTGAACAGCAGAAGAAGCTTATCGGCGAACAGGATACGGAAATCCGCCGCTTGAATGATGTGGTGGATGAGCAGGTGGTTCGCAACGCCAAGAATGGTGAGAACATCATACAGTTGGAGAATCAGGTGGGTAATCTTCTGCCGAAGGCGCTCTACAGTGATAACGTGCTCGACTCCGTTTCCTGCTTCACGACCACGCAGATTGCGAAGGAACTCGGTATCACAGCGCAGGAGCTGAACCGCTCGCTCTGTGCTCTGCATATCCAGTATTACCAGAGCGGTCAGTATCTTCTCTATGCCGATTACGCCCACATGGGTTTAGCCAAGAGCCGTACCCGCTACAGCGCCTTCCTTGACCCGAAGAGCGATGGCAGACAGGAGAAGATGGGCAGAGCCTACACCCATACCTATCTCGTATGGACCGAACGAGGACGAAAGTTCATCCATGACCTTGCTCACAGATACTGGGAACTGTGTGAAAAGGTAAAAGGGTAAAAAAGTAAAAAGGTAAAAAGAGCCTTAACTCCCGTTCGTCCCCGTCCCCAGCGATTCCATCGCTGATTCCCCGTAATATTATAGCCCCCGGTGCTATACGCATCGGGGGCTTTTACCATTTTCTCACGGGAAGCAACAAGGGTCTATATGCCACGATGAACAGGTGGTTTATAGACCCTTGGTTATATGGTGATATTTGTAATCTACATCTCCGCTTTCAGCAGCTTCACCTCCTCTGCCGAGGAATGTTGCTACACGCTATTAAAAAGCTTTATTAATGGATTTTATTCGGTATCAGCGAAAAGAAATGAACTATTTTATTCGTTGGTACCGAATAAAAATCACCATTTTTATTTTGTAATATCGAATAAAAGTTGTATTTTTGCAGCAAAAAGTAAGTATATGGAAAAGGAATTGTTTCGAGCGATAATAGCTGAGAACCAGGAATATATAGGTCGTGTTACTTTGGTACAGCGCCCTTTAGACCTGGAGGAGTATGGTAATTATGTGTTTGTTGGAGTAAGGCAAGCAGGAAAATCCTATTTGCTATACCAGAGAATACAGCAATTGCTGGCAAATGGAGTTGAGATAGAAAATATAGTATATGTCAACTTTGACGATGAACGCTTGCAGGGAATGTCGGTAACAGACTTAGACCTTATATTGCAAGCTTATCATAGCATGTATGACAGTCAGCCCATCTTCTTCTTTGATGAGATACAGAATGTTGAAGGGTGGGCAAACTTTGCACGCCGCCTAGCCAACCAAAAATATCGCATCTATATCACTGGCAGCAATGCCAAAATGCTGAGTCGTGACATAGAGACAGTATTGGGAGGAAGATATCTGGATATCAGCGTATTTCCATATAGCTTTTCAGAATATCTGAAAGCTGTAGGAGTGTTGCTTTCAAAGAATTGGCAATATGGCCGAAAAGCAAATGAACTGCAGCGCCATTTCCGAACCTATTTCGATTGGGGTGGGTTCCCTGAACTTGTGCATTTTCAAGAAAAGAGAGTATGGCTAAACAGCTTGTATAATCGTATTTTCTTTAATGATCTGGTGGTTCGTCACAAGGTAAAGAACGAGGATGCCTTACGCCTTTGTGTAAGAAGATTGGCAGAAAGCGTGAAACAGCCATGCTCCTTGAACCGTTTGAGTAATCTGATAAAAGCAACCGGTACTTCATGTAGTCCATCAACAGTAATGGAGTATGTTCGCTATCTGCAGGAATCATGCTTATTGATTTCTATCGATAATTATGTTTCCAAGTTCGTAGAGAAAGAAACAATTAAAAAACATTATTTTGTAGATAATGGACTGCTGCATCTTTTCATCAACAATCCGAATGCCTCTTTGCTGGAGAATCTTTGCGCAATTACATTGTATAAGAAATACGGCAATGGCTTATACTATTACAATAAGAACATAGAGGTTGATTTCTATGTGCCTGATGAGGGACTGGCTGTGCAGGCGAGCTATCAGATGAGCGATGAAGAAACCATAGAGCGTGAAGTGAAAGCATTAGTAGCCTTGCATGGTTTGTATCCTTTGAAACGAGCCATGATAATCACCTACGAGGATGAAGGGGAGATTGTGCGTGATGGACTCAAGATAGAGATAAGGCCAGCATGGAAATGGGTGTTGGAATGTTGAGTGTTAAATAATAAGCGGCATTCCTTGGATATGAATGCCGCTTATCATATAATTCGATATTTTTCTGAGTCATCTATGAATGATTTGTCTTCTCGGTTTTCACAATCTTTCGGTCTTCTCTTATTTCAGATATTCTCCGAAATCAGTCAATCTCATATCTCCCTTCTTCAGGAAGGTATCGTGCATGGCGAGGGCAGCACGCATGCTCTGTGGCTCATGGCCCTTCTCGGCAAATTTCAGATACTCACGAAGCATAGGGCGGTAATCTGGATGGGCACAGTTTTCGATAATCTCCTTGGCACGACGCAATGGGCCTTTGCCACGGAGATCGGCTACTCCCTGTTCGGTAACAATCACATCCACATCGTGCTCGGTGCTGTCCACGTGACTGCACATAGGAACGATGGCTGAGATGCAGCCGTTCTTGGTGGTACTCTGCGTGGTGAAGATAGAAATGTAACCATTGCGCTCGTAATCGCAGGAACCGCCGATACCATTCATCAGCTTGCTGCCGCAGATGTGGCTGGAGTTCTCGTTGCCGTAGATATCGCACTCAATGGCGGTGTTCATGGCGATGACACCCAGACGGCGGATGACCTCAGGAGAGTTTGAAATCTCGCTCTGGCGGATGGTGAGATGCTTCTTGAAGTAATCAATATCATCATACACCTCTTTCAATGTATCGTTTGTTACGGTGAGCGAAGAGCAGGAAGCATCCTTGATTCTTCCTTCGCGCATGTATTTTACCACGGCATCCTGAACCACCTCGGTATAAACGCTGAATACCGGCACGTTAGGGTTCTGTCCCAGTGCCTCAAGAACGGCATTGGAAGTTACGCCCACACCGCTCTGCAAAGGCAGGAACTGAGGAGGAATATGTCCCTTCTTCAGGTCGCTGACCAGGAAATCGGCAACGTTGTGGCCCATCTGTTCCGTCACTGGGTCGAGCGGTTTGAAGGCACGCGCCTCCTCCGGAATGTTGCATTCCACCACACCCACAATCTTATGTGCATCAATCTCCACATACTCCTTACCTATTCTATCGCCCACATTCAAGATAGGGATAGGTTTGCGGAACGGGCATTCGGCTATCTCATATACATCGTGAAGATAGCGGGAAGCTGGACTGTGGAAGGTATTCTTCTCGATGAGCACCTTCTTTGCCAATCTAACGATGGTAGGAACGATGCCGCCGGCAGAGGTAAGGAATGCCTTGCAGGTGGTTTCGCCTTCTTCCAAATCAGAAACTTCGATGATGGCAAGGTCTATTTCTCCATAGAAACCACGGCGCAGGCGCTCAGCCATGTGACCGAGGTGCATATCCTCATAATCAATCTCGCCCAGGTTGGTATGAGTTCTAAAGTCCTTGTTGGTAGAAAATGGCGCACGGAACTTGATGGCATGGGCTGCTGCCATGTCACCTTCGATACTCTGCGAGGTAGAAGCACCCGTGAGGATGCCCACCTGGAAAGGTCTGCCCGCCTCGTGCTCAGCCACGGCTCTCTTGGAGAGTTCGCGGAAGGTTGCCTTAGGCACGCCGTTTGGTGTAAAACCACTCAATCCGATTGTATCTTGATCGTTAATCATCGCTGCCGCTTCGGCAGCACTCAATCTTGTATATGCCATTTTCTTCTAACTTAATACTCATTAGCGGAACTTATAGCCGCCTTCTTGATAATTGATAACTGTTTGCGGCTGCAAAGTTACACATTATTTTCGATATACGCTAATAATTTGATAATTTTATGCAAATACAAGGCAAAAAACTTACAAATAGTGAATAGATATACAAAAACTGCTTACTTTATGCAATAAGATAGCCGAAAGTTTGGATGACATTGCCCTATAAGCGTGTATGGCCTTAATTTTTCTTTGGATTACAGTTTACTTGTTTGCAGTCTGTTTGAATCCTGTATCTTCCGCTGACCATGGTTGCCATTTACACTCGCCTACTTCCATTTCAGAGAACTGTGCGGTGAATGAATGGTCAACCGGGCTTGCCGCATATATTCCGAACGAGATTTCCCCATCACCCTTATCCAAATGGAATGTACGCATTTGGTGGAAAGTGGTACCGTCAGGACTTGTCTCTATATAATAGTCGCTTCCCCGACGGCTAAGGCGATACCACATTTCCTTTATGGAAGATGGAATATCATGCGTAGCCCAATCGGAATATCCGTTGTTTGTCACCACACTGCCCAATCTCTGGTATTCCTCGTTCTCGTATTCGATTGACGCCTTCATCCAATTGTCACTGTCAAGATAGATTGCGATACCGCACTGGTCGAACAGGGCCGAACTGTTGAACGATGTCTTTACAGTAAAAGAAAAGAACTTGTTGGAGGTTTTCATTTGCAGCACCGGAGCATTGTCGTTGCTGAACCCATAATAGGTGCGCTGCCACAAGTCTGTGTGAGGTTCTGAAACGATTGTAATCAAAGAGTCCGTGATAGTGTATTGTTTGGGCTCACGAATCCAAAACAAGTTTTCAGCCACAAATGGCTTTAAGATTGTGTCATTTTTTTCCATATTCGATTTATTTGCTATTGATGATTGTTGTTTTTTCTCATTTTGACATGACAGCAGAGTGCATGCAAGCAGCGACAATGCTATGAAAAATTGATTTCTCTTCATTTGTCGAAATGTTTAATATGTTTGTTAAAATCTGATAATAGTGCTGAGGTATGGTGTTTATTCCCCGTCGAGCTTACCTATGCGAAAATTGGCAACAGCCTCTTGCTTAAGCGACACTTCCGTAAAATAGCAGGTGTGTGCATCGTCTTTAGGACTTTGGGAACTTAGGCCAAGAAGCAGTTTTTTCGGAAAATCATTCTTGTAGAGACGAGCCATGTGCCATATATTCCCATCTTCTGAAAAATAACTGCCAAGAGTAGTGCCATCGGATGATAATCTCATATAAACATACCGACCGATAATCGCCTGATGATTATTGTCATCAGAAGTGCCTATTGTGCGAACTGACACCACACGGTGAACACCATATTCATCCTGTTCGAAACACAGTTTTTGACAATGAGTGTCATTCTCGTATGCGTATAACACACCTGCCGAATATGTTCCAGTTTTGGTGAAGTTCGGCTGTACTTTAGCCGTAAAAGTGAAAGGCTTAGTGTTGTCAACTTCTGTAAAAATGACTGCAGAGCTATTGACAACGCTTCCATCCGGGGAGCGGAAATAATCAGTTTGGGGACCGGCCACAAACTTGAGAGTGTCGCCAAGAAGTGTGATACCATTCTCTCCGCCGTTTTTAGACTTTGTAAAACGGATTCCTCCTACATTGATATTGCATGTAGCGAGTTTAACGTTTTCCGTTAAGACTTTCTTGTCAGAACTTCCTTCTTTTTTCTCTGACTCTTTCTGGGTGCATCCAGTCATAGCAAGACTTGCTATGATTGCGATAAATACTAATTTTCTCATTGTAACATTGATTTGATGTTTATTAAATTGCAACTTCCTTATGATTTATTTGCGGTTGCAAAATTAGAGAAAATTTACGATATGTGCAATACTGATTTCTAACCAATTTTCGAATCAGGCATGCACATTAAATAAGGTTCATTCTTAATGCAATTTCTACTGCGGCTGCGGTATTGGCAACTTTTAACGATGCTAAAATATCCTGACGATGGCGATTAACCGTATAAATGGATATGTTTAACTTGTCAGCAATTTGTTTGCTTGGTACTCCTTTAGCTATCAATGACAGTATTTCAAGTTGTCGGCGGCTAAGAATTTTACGGTCACTCGCTTCGTATATGTCTCGTCCAACCGTTTCCCCGGTCAATAGATTAACAATTATTCCATCTTGTCGGTTATGGGAAATAGGGTACGGGATGTAAGTGCATAGACCGAGTAAAACACTACCGTTGGCACTACAGCTGAAATATCTCGTTGTATGGAGTATCTTGACTTTTTCATTGTCTCCGGCCCGGTAAAAATTAAGGATACATGAAGCTGAAAAATTTGTCTTTTCTTTTATAGAACGTTCTTTTATAAAGTTGAAGAAACGAAGTTCCAGTACATGACGTTCAATAAGTTCGTCTTCTTTTATATGACAGAATACGATGTCCTCAAAGGCAGAATTACGATCTACCATATATTCTGGAAGATTC
>OGWX01002312.1_pt1 | contig 11587 bp, 8 predicted proteins | sample 1576151 | NCBI WGS metagenome assembly OGWX01 (sample SAMEA3541591, study PRJEB24748) | human gut metagenome | biome: human gut; feature: human-associated habitat; material: faeces | place: China | collected 2012
CGATAACCTGGGCCAGTTCACTTCCTGCTACCGGCAGGAGGAGCTGAACCGTAAAGTCTTAGTCAGCGGCCGCCTGAAAAGCACCGACGAGAAGATTTTGTATACCGTCGATGCCCTGCATGCCGCTATCACGGCAGGGGAGCAGGTGCAGTTCAAATACTGCGACTGGAACCTGCAAAAAAAGATGACCCCCCGTCACGATGGCCAGCTGTACCGCGTCAGCCCCTGGGTGCTGGTGTGGGAGAATGCGAACTATTACCTTATCGCCTACACCGAGGGCCGCCTGAAGCACTACCGTGTGGATAAGATGCAGGCTGTGCACCAGCTGCCCGGTACCACCCGCGAAGGCGCCGGCGAGTACGCCAACTTTGACGTGAACGCCTACATGCAGCAGATGTTCGGCATGTTCAACGGCCCGCTGAAAAAGGTGACGCTCCAGTGTGAGAACCGCTTTGCCGGGGCCATGATCGACCGTTTCGGCACCGGGCCGACTTTAGTCCCCTGCGATGACGGTGAGCATTTTACCATGATGGCCGAGGTGCAGGTCAGCCCCCAGTTCTTTGGCTGGGTGGCTGGCTTTGGCACCGGCGTGGTGGTGGCAGGCCCGCCCGAGGTGCGCGCCGAGATGAAAAAGACGCTGGACCGCCTGCAGGATCTTTACCGCTGATTGCAAAAAGCACGAAAATGTGCTATGCTAACTAGATATGAATTTCTGTCCAAGGGAGGACACCCTCGTTGCTGGAAAAAAATCAACGTACCAAAAGTATGCTCAGCGGTCTGCTGGATGTGGTGCTGCTGTTCGTCAGCTTTCTGCTGGCCAACTATGTGCGTTTTAATTATGTAGTTTTTTTTGAGCCCGGCGGCGCCGGCCCTGCGCTGCAGGTGGCCGGTGACCCACGCAACTTTATTGCCGGGGCAGGCACCTCTGTCTTGCTGGTGCTGGCCTACTGGGTAGCCGGTGTGTACAGCTCCTCGCGTTTGCGGGGGCTGGCCCGGCGCTGCACCATCATGGCCATGATCAACGCCGCGGGCATCATGGTGTTCGTATTCTTCCTCTACCTGATGCACCTGGACGACTATTCCCGCGTAGTGCTGGGCCTGTTCTACGGCTTTGCCACCGTGGCCATGGTCGCCAAGCGGATGATCCGCCGCTGGGTGGACCGTGCCCGCCGCCGCAAAGGCCTGGGCTTGCGGCACATCCTGCTGGTGGGCGGCGGCAAATTGGCGGCCCTCTATCTGCGCGCGCTGGAGCATAACCCCTACTACGGTTTTGTGGTGGACGGCTACCTGGCTGCCACCGAGGAGCCGGGTCTGGGCGTGCCCTATCTGGGCGGCTACGATAAACTGGACGAAGCCTTGGAAAGCGCCGCCCTGGATGAGGTCGTGGTCGCGCTGGAAGCCAACGAGATCGATCAGCTGGCCCACACCTTTGCCATCTGCGATAAGCACGGCACCCGCATTACCATGGTGCCGTTTTATAACGATTACCTGCCCGCCCGTCCCACCATTGATGTGCTGGGCGATTGTAAGCTCATCAACATCCGGCAGACGCCGTTTGATAATATCCTGAACGCCTTTATCAAGCGCGCCATGGATGTGGTGGGCAGCCTGGTGCTGATCGTGCTCACCAGCCCCATCATGCTGGGGGTAGCCATCGGCGTCAAGCTGTCCAGCCCTGGACCGATCATCTTTAAGCAGGAGCGCGTGGGGCTGAACAAACGCCCCTTTATGATGTATAAGTTCCGCTCCATGCGGGTGAACGCCGCCGAGGATTCGGCCTGGAGCACCAACAGCGACCCACGCAAAACGCGGTTCGGCAGCATTATCCGCAAATTCAGCCTGGATGAACTGCCGCAGTTTTTCAATGTATTAAAAGGGGATATGAGCCTGGTTGGCCCGCGGCCAGAGATCCCGTTCCATGTAGAGCATTTTAAGGAAGAAATTCCCCGTTACCTGGTGCGCCAGCAGGTGCGCCCCGGCCTGACCGGCTGGGCGCAGATCAACGGCCTGCGCGGTGACACTGATATTGCGGAGCGTATCCGTTATGATATCTGGTACATCGAAAACTGGACCGTTGCACTGGATATCAAAATTTTGTTCCGCACCGTGTTTGGCGGCAAAATGGTCAACGATGAAAAGATCCAGTAACCAACCAAAGGAGGGCTGAGGATGAAAAACGGCAAGCCGAAGGTAGCCATTGTGCATGACTGGCTGGTGGCATACGCCGGTGCAGACCGCGTGGTGGACTGTATGCACCATGTTTTCCCTGATGCACCCATCTATACCCTCGTCTATGACGAAAACAACATGCCTGCGTGGTTCAAGGATTATGATATCCGCACCACCTATCTCCAAAAGCTGCCTTTTGCCACCAAGCTGTACCGTGCCATGCTGCCGTGGATGCCCCGCGCGTTTGAAGCACTGGATCTTTCGGAATACGATATGGTCATTTCGTCCTGCTCTTCCTGCAGCAAGGGCGTGATCACCCGGCCGGACGCCGTGCATATCTGCTACTGCCATACGCCCACCCGCTATGTCTGGGATTTTTATTATACCTACCGCAACAATGCCAACGCGCTGGTGCGGGCGGTCATGCCCGGCCAGATGCTCAAGCTGCGCCAGTGGGATAAGTGCGCCGCGGACCGGGTGGACTATTTTATCGCCAACTCGCATTATATTGCCAAGCGCATCAAAAAATATTACCGGCGCGACAGTGATGTGATCTACCCCTGCGTGCATATCAACGAAGAACCCTTTGTGCCCAAAGAGGATTTTTACCTTGTGGTGGGCCGCTTTACCTGGTACAAGCGGATTGACCTGGCTGTGGCAGCCTGCACCAAGCTGAACAAGCCGCTGATCGTGATCGGCGGCGGCGGCGAGGGCGACAAGCTGCGCGCCATGGCTGGCCCGACCATCCGCTTTTTGGGCGGCGGCCTGAGCGACGAAGAGGTGCGCGGCTATTATCTGCGCGCCAAGGCGTTCCTGTTCCCCGGCGAGGAGGATTTTGGCATTACCCCTGTGGAAGCCCAGAGCGCAGGCACCCCGGTGCTGGCCTTTGGCCGCGGCGGCGCCTGTGAGACTGTGCTGGACGGCAAAACTGGCCTGCTGTTTGACGAGCAGACACCCGAAAGCCTGGAAGCCTGCATCCAGAAGTTTGAGACCGAAGGCGTGGCTTATCCCCCACAGCAGATCCGGGAACACAGCCGCAGCTTCAGCGAGCAGCGCTTTGAGGACGAGCTGCGGGATTACTGCACCCGCCGCTATGCGGACTGGCAGCGTGAGCTGGAAGCCTGCTCTCACCACGAAATCGCCAAGGAGGCCGAAGAGTGAACCCCATTGTGATCAATGGCACAGTGCTGTGTGACCCCATCACGGGCATTCCGCGCTTTGTGTATGAAGTTGTGACCCGGCTGGACCCCCTGCTGGAAGGTACCGGCCTGGATGTGCGGCTGTGCTACCGGGACGATGGCCGCCCGCTACACCTGCCCGAACTGAAAAACATCAAAATTGTTCCGCTCAAGGCCATTAAGTATAGTTACAATCTGGTGGTGCTGCCGCGCTACCTGCGCAAACACCACGCCTTTTACGTTGGCCTTGCCAGCGATATGCTCATGACCCGCCGCAGCGTGGTGGTGCTGCATGATATCCGCCCCCTGGTAATGAAAACCGACCGTGCGTTTTTCCGCTTCAAGTTCTGGTTCCACTGCCTTTCCACCAAATGGTTTGCCCGGCGGGTGTTCACCGTCAGTGATAACCAGCGCCACCTGATCAGCGAGCGGTTGGGCATCCCACTGGATAAGATCGGTGTGACCTATAACGGCTGGGAGCATCTGCAGAACGTCCAGCCGGATATGACGGTGTTTGACAAGCTGCCTGGCGTGAAGAAAAAAGAATACTATTACGCACTGGGAAGCCTGGCCGGGCACAAAAACTTTAAGTGGGTGCGCGAGGTTGCCGCCCGCAACCCGGATAAAACCTTTGTTGTGGCCGGCGGCAAGGACCTTGCTGCCTTTGGCAGCGCCGAAGCAGATGCTGCCCAAAACACCAGCAATATCTTTTACCCCGGCTATGTGACGGACGGCCAGAACAAAGCGCTGATGCAGAATTGCAAAGGCTTTTTGCACCCCGCTGTGTTTGAAGGGTTCGGCATTCCGCCGCTGGAAGCGCTCAGCCTGGGGGCACCCATCGCCCTGGCCCGTGCCAGCTGCCTGCCGGAGCTGTATGGCGATACCGCCCGCTACTTTGACCCCTATGACTATGATGTGGACCTTGACGCGCTGTTTGCCAAGCCTGCGGCCCCGCCGGACAAAGTGCTGGCCAAGTACAGCTGGGAGAAAACCGCACGGTTCTGGCTGGACGAGATCAAAAAGTGTGCGGAAGCGTAAGAGCAGTTAGGACAGCCCCCGAAAAATAGAGCACATAACGGTTCGGCAGGGTGGGGCTGCCTCGCCCTGCAGGATAGGGAAATACCTCTTACGCAGGGGGACATGCGGTGCGCCTACGCTGTGCACAGATGTTACGTGCATCAAGCTGTATAACCCACCCCGCTGCATACCCCAAAATCACGCACCTGAAACACAAAAATCTACCCGCAAAAGGGAAGTGAATATCATTGGATAAAATAGCAGTTCTTATCCCCTGTTATAACGAATCTCAGACAGTACAAAAGGTTGTGATGGATTTCCGCCGCGTTCTGCCGGAAGCTACGATCTATGTGTACGATAACAACTCTACCGATGGCACGGCAGAGCTGGCCCGCACAGCCGGTGCCGTGGTGCGCCACGAATACCAGCAGGGCAAAGGCAACGTCATCCGCCGCATGTTCCGCGAAATTGACGCCGAAGCCTATATCATGGTGGACGGCGACGATACCTACCCGGCGGAAGCGGCCCCGGAAATGGTCAAAGCCGTTACCGAACACCAGGCTGATATGGTGGTGGGGGATCGGCTTTCCTCCACCTATTACACCCAGAACAAACGCCCGTTCCACAATTTTGGCAACGACCTGGTGCGGTTTTTTACCAACAACCTCTTCGGCGGCCAAATCAAGGATATCATGACGGGCTACCGTGCGTTCAGCTACCAGTTTGTCAAAACCTACCCGGTGCTGAGCCGCGGCTTTGAAATCGAGACCGAAATGACCATCCACGCCCTGCACCGCAACATGCAGGTGGAGAATGTGATCATTGACTATCGTGACCGCCCCGCAGGCAGCGAAAGTAAGCTGAATACCTATTCGGACGGCTTCCGCGTGCTGCGCACCATTGCACGGCTGTATAAAAACTACCGCCCGTTCGGCTTTTTCAGCACCCTGGCTGCGGTGCTTGGCATTATCAGCCTGTGCTTTTTGGCCCCTGTTCTGGGCGAATATTTTGCCACCGGCCTTGTGCCGCGCTTCCCTACGCTGATCGTGTGTGCCTGCGTACTGGTGGCGGCGCTTTTGCTGTTTATTTCCGGCGTGATCCTTTCCAGCCAGCTGACAAAGGATGACCGCGATTTTGAATTCCACCTGCAACAGGTGCAGCAGTGGAAAAACCGTTCCGCTGATCCGTTCAGCCATTCTGCCAAATAACAAGGAGGTTCCCCATGAAACAGTATGATTACCTGATCGTCGGCGCTGGTCTGTTTGGCGCAGTGTTTGCACAGCAGGCTACCAAGGCAGGCAAAAGCTGCCTGGTGATCGATAAGCGCGACCACATTGCCGGCAATATCTACACCGAAAATGTTGAGGGCATCAATGTCCACCGCTATGGCGCACATATCTTCCATACCAACAATAAAGAAGTGTGGGACTATGTGAACCAGTTCGCTGTGTTCAACCGCTATACCAACTCTCCGGTGGCAAACTATAAGGGCGAACTGTACAACCTGCCGTTCAACATGAACACCTTCAACAAGATGTGGGGCGTTGTGACCCCCGCCGAGGCCGAGGCAAAGATCGAGGAGCAGCGCGCTGCCCACTTTACCGCCGAGCCCAAAAACCTGGAGGAGCAGGCCATCAACCTGGTCGGCACCGATATTTACGAAAAGCTGGTCAAACACTATACCGAAAAGCAGTGGGGCCGCCCCTGCACTGAGCTGCCGGCGTTCATCATCAAGCGCCTGCCGGTGCGCCTGATTTTTGATAACAACTACTTCAATGCGCTGTATCAGGGTATTCCCAACGGCGGCTACACCCAGATGGTGGCCAACATGCTGCAGGGTGTGGAAGTTCGCCTGGGCGTGAACTACCTGGCTAACAAGGCTGAACTGGATGCTCTGGCTGACCGTGTGATCTACACCGGCCCCATTGACGCTTATTTTGATTACTCCCTGGGCACTTTGCAGTACCGCAGCGTTCGCTTTGAAACCGAAACGCTGGCCTGCCCCAACTATCAGGGCAACGCTGTCATCAACTACACCGATGCCGAAACCCCGTACACCCGCATCATTGAGCACAAGCACTTTGAGTTCGGCTCCACCGAGCCGGGCACCAAGACGGTCATCAGCCGCGAATACTCCGCTGAGTGGAAGCCGGGCGACGAGCCGTACTACCCGGTCAACGATGACAAGAACAGCGCCCTGTACGCCAAGTACAAGGCACTGGCCGATGCCGAGCCGCACGTTGTGTTCGGCGGCCGCCTGGGCGAGTATAAGTACTATGATATGGACAAGGTAATTGAAAGCGCGCTGGCCTGCGTTGCTGTGCAGATGGATAAGATCAACCAGTACAAAGCATAAGGCAGGCGTAAACCAGGATTTATAGCAAAACCGCATGATTCCAAATACCGCTGCGGCGGGAATGATGCGGTGCAATTTGAGATAAAGGACAAAGCAATGACGGAATTGAGTGTTTCCATCCTGTCTGCCGATCTGGCCAACCTTGCCGCCGAAACGGCCGATTCTATGGTGTGCGGTGCAGACATGGTGCATTTTGATGTGATGGACGGCCACTTTGTACCCAACATCACCTATGGCGCGCCGGTGCTGAAATGCCTGAAAAAGGCCGTGCCGGAAGCATTTTATGATGTTCACCTGATGATCTCCGACCCTGCACGCTATGCACAGGATTTTGCGGCAGCAGGGGCAAACCTGATCAATTTCCACATTGAAGCTGTGCCCAACCATGTGGGGCAGACCATTGCCGCTGTGCGGGAGACTGGGTGCCTGGTGGGCCTGACCATCAGCCCGTCTACCCCGCCGCAGGCAGTGTTCCCCTACCTGGATGAACTGGACCTGGTGCTGGTCATGGGAGTGGAGCCCGGCTTTGGCGGGCAGAAGTTCATCCCCACAACCGTCAGCCGTGTGGCAGCCATCAAGGCAGAGTGCAACCGGCGCGGTGTTTCCCCCCACATTGAGGTGGACGGCGGCATTAACACCGAAACCGCCTCCCTGTGCGCCCAGGCCGGAGCCAGTGTGCTGGTCATGGGCAGCGCGTTCTTTAAGGCGCAGGACCGTGCCGTGCTGGCCAAACAGGTTCGGGCGCTGTAACCCCCAAAGGAGTATCCATGCCAAAACGTCATGATAAGATCACCAAAAGTGTAAACTATGATTATTATTGGGACATTTTGTTTTGCACTGTCCCGCTTTTGGCGGTCAGTTGTTTTTATTACGGGGCGCGCCCGCTGCTGATGATGGCGGCCGGGCTGCTGACTGCGTATGTGGCGGACTGTGTTGTTACCCCGCTGCATGCGGCGGGCTACCGCGCACATGAGCCTTCCAGCGAAGCTTTTGCTGCGCTGATTGTGCTGATGATGCCGGCTTCGGCCCCGTATTATATGGTGGTCACGGCAACGATCATTGCCGTGCTTGTCAAAGAAGCGTTCGGCGGAGAGGGGCACTATCCCTTCCACCCGGCGGCGGTGGGATTGGTGGCGGCAACGCTGGCATGGCCGCGAGTCATGTCGTCCTACCCGGCACCGGGTACAGTGCTGGCACTTTTCAGCAGCACCGGAGTGGTGCTGACCCAAGGCAGCAACACCACCCTGTCTGCCGGCGGCCTGCCGTCTGACAGTACCATCAACCTGTTGACCGGTAATGTGGCTGGGCCGCTGGGCTGCTGCGCTATTCTGGTCATTGTGGCCTGTGGGCTGTACCTGCTGGTGCGCGGCCACATGCAGCTTTCTACCTTTGTGCCGTACCTTGCGGTATGCGTACTGGTGCCCTGGCTGCTGCCCAACCTGAACGAACTTCCAGCCCTGAGTGCCCCATGGGAATATGTGCGCCAGCGCATCTACCTGGAAAAGTATATCCTGCTTTCCGGCAGCATGCTGTTTGGCGGGATATTCCTGGCGTGCGAGCCGGTGGTGCAGCCCAACCGCTGGAGCAGCCGTTTGATTTACGGCCTGTTCCTGGGCGCAATGGCAACGGCGTTCCGCTATTACAGCGTATACGAAACCGGCGTATGCTTTGCCGTTGTATTGGCTGGTGCTTTCCCCGAATGGCTGGACCGCCTGGCCCAGCGTGCAGAAAGGATCAGATTCATGCGGAAGGAGGAAAAGCGCCTTGCCCAACACAGAGAACCGTAAGAACAGCAACAAAAAGCCGACCCTGCAGGAACATTCCCAAACCGTTATCATCCCCCAGCTGACCCCCGAAATGCTGGAACAGGCGCGCCGCGCCGCAGAGCAGGGCAAAACCGCCGAGCAGATCGAGCAGGAAGCCCTGGCCGCCGCCCAGGCGGAGCAGAAAGCGGTAGAAAGCAAGCAGGAAGCACCTACGGCCGAAAAGCCCAAAACGGTCCAGCCCGCCAATAAGCCCAAGACCCGCAAAGAGGCCGAGGAAGAGCTGGCCCAGAATATCCATGATGACCACCTGTGGCTGAATAACCCCGTTATGGTGCGCGGTCTGGGGCTGGCACCCATTGTGGCGGCTGCTGTAAGCGGCCAGAATGCCTGGATGCTGTGCGCTGCTACCATTCTGCTTGTAACGGCAACCCGTATGTTGGCTGTGGCAATCTGCCACCTGACCGGCAACCACTTCCGCGGTGTGGTATACTCTTACGCTGCCGCTATTGTGTATATCCCGGCTTATATCATTTTGTACAACCTGTTTGGGGCGGATCTTTCGCTGCTGGGGATCTATCTGCCCATGCTGGTAGTGGAGCCCGCCGTGATCAAACGTATGGAATCCAACGACTTGGAAACGGTGGGCGAGGCGTTCCGCCGCGGCATCAACAATACCATTGGTATCTGCTTTTCGGTGCTGCTGGTGGGGGTTGTGCGTGAACTGCTGGCGGAGGGCACCGTGTTCGGCAACGTGGTATTTCCCGTGGCGCCGCTGCCGCTGGCCGACCAGCCGGGCACCGGGTTTATCATCATTGGCCTGATTGCCGCCGTGTGGACCGCCATCGGCGGTGCCTATGTGCATTATAAGATCGAGGAGGTGCGTCATCTGTATGGCAATAAACGCAAGCGCTGAGCTTTCCGTTTTGCAGGCTGTGGCGCAGTTCCTGACCTACGCCGTCATGGCTGTGTTTGCGGAGAATGCAGTGTTCTTCCGCGCGCTGGGCGTTTCCCGACTGAACAAGCTGGTCAACGACCCCAAAATCAGCACATGGCAGTACTGCATTCCCATCATTCTGGTACAAACCATCAGCGCCCCCATGGGTTGGGCTGCCCAAAGCTTAACGCTGCCCGCTTTGGCAAAGGTGCTGCCCGGCTGGCTGCCGGTCAACGCCCTGCGCCCGCTGGTATTTTTGAACTGCTCACTGATCGCTATGGGCATTGTGTGGCTGCTGTTGGGCCTGTTCCCCAAAAGCCGCGATGCCTGCCGCGAACAGCTGCCCGGCGCAACCTTCAACTGTTGCGTGCTGGGCACCCTGCTGGTTGCAGCCAGCCAGAACTATAACCTGCTGCAGTCCATCGGCTTCGGCTTTGGCAGCGGCGTGGGCTACCTGGTCGCCGTGCTGGTGGTGGATGAAGGCCGCCGCCGGCTGCGCAGCAAAGATATCCCACATATATTCCGCGGCCTGCCCAGTGTGCTGATTTATATCGGCATTCTCTCGCTGGCAATTTACGGACTGGTTGGCACTGTGGATTGAGCCGCGCCCGGACGTAAAAAACGGCATCCGTGAAAGAGGAGTGATTACCATGCAGAATTGTTTTGTCCCTGCTGATATCCTGCTGCCCGGTGCAGCGACCCCGCTGGACCCGTGGGCCTGCATTGCGGTGGATCAGTTTACCTCCCAGCCGGAATACTGGCAGAAAGCGGAGGAACTGGCAAAGGGTAAACCCAGCACCCTGCACATTGTTCTGCCGGAAGCTTACCTTGGAACCCCGCAGGAAGAATCGCGCCTTGCGGCGATCCGTGCGGCCATGCAGGATTACCGCGATAACCTGCTGACCCGCTGTGTACATGGCTATGTGTATGTGGAGCGCACCCAGATGGACGGTACCATCCGCCAGGGTCTGGTTGGTGCTGTGGACCTGGAACAGTACAGCTTTAAAAAAGGCAGCAAGCCCGCCATCCGCCCCAGCGAGAGCACAGTGGTGGCGCGCATCCCGCCCCGGCTCAAGATCCGCCGCGGGGCCCAGCTGGAAACCCCGCATGTGATGATGTTGGCCGACGATGAAGCCTGTACCCTGATTGAACCCATTGCCGCCCATAAGGCGGAGCTGCCGCTGCTGTATGATGGCGCGCTGATGCTGAACGGCGGCCACCTGGCCGGTTGGGCCGTGGAGGACCCCGCGCTGGTGGAGCAGATCAACACTGCGCTGGCAAACCTTGGCGATGCCGCCGCTTTTGCCGCACGCTGGCCTGCCGCAGCCGGCCAGCCCCCCATGACGCTGGCGGTTGGTGATGGCAACCATTCCCTTGCCACAGCAAAAGCCTATTGGGAAGAACTGAAACCCACCCTGCCGCCGGAACAGCAGCAGACCCACCCGGCGCGTTGGTGCCTGGCGGAAGTGTGCAACGTGCATTCCCCGGCGATTGAGATTGAGCCCATCCACCGTGTGCTGTTTGGCGTGGACGCCAACACCGTTGCCGCAGACTTTGGCAGCTGGTTGGAACAGCACGGCGCAGCCCTCCAGGGCGGCGACCAGCATATCGTGCTGGCCGGTGCCGGTGCAGAGATCACCTTTGACGCCGCCAACGCCCCGGACCCGCTGGCCGTGGGCACCACGGAACATTTTATTGGGGATTATCTGGCCCAGAACCCCGGCGTGACGGTGGATTACATCCACGGTGCCGCGGCTGCCCGCGCCATGGCCGCAGACCCCGCCAAACCGGCCACAGCCCTGCTGATGCCGGACTTTGCCAAAGCAGACCTGTTCAAAGGTGTTGTGCTGGGCGGCGTGCTGCCGCGCAAGACTTTCAGCATGGGCCATGCCGAGGAAAAACGTTACTATAATGAATGCCGCAGTCTGACCATGCCGGACTGACGATACAGGGAGCCAATTATGCCGAACAACGAAAAAAACGCTGAGCCCGCCGTGCGCGATGCTCAGTCCACAGCAGCGCGCCGTCGTCGCCGCCGCCACACCCCCCATGGGGATGCCCCGGCCCAGAACCCCGCCCCGCGGGCCCCACAGCCCAAAGATGCATCCCGCCCCTGCCCGCCCCGGCAGGCAGCCCCGAACAACCGCAGCAATGCGGCAAAGCCCGC
>OGWX01002331.1_pt1 | contig 11548 bp, 8 predicted proteins | sample 1576151 | NCBI WGS metagenome assembly OGWX01 (sample SAMEA3541591, study PRJEB24748) | human gut metagenome | biome: human gut; feature: human-associated habitat; material: faeces | place: China | collected 2012
TAAAAGCTTTCCATCAGAGAACTTTTTCCGGATCCGGCAACACCAGCGATCACAACCAGATTTCCTATTGGAAATTCGATGGTAATGTCCTTCAGATTGTGAAGATGGATATGCTCCATCCGCCATATTCCTTTCCCTTGCCTTTGCTTTTAGAGAAGTAGTAAGCCGCATCTCTTCTCCGGTCGGCGTATCACTCTTTAAAAGTTCCTTATAACTGCCTTCAAATAAAACTCTTCCACCGGCCATTCCCGGTTCCGGACCCATTTCCACAATGTGATCGGCCATCTCGATCATTTTCCGGTGATGCTCCACCAGAACAACCGTATTTCCACCATCTCTCAATTTTTCCAGTGCACGGCGCATCCGCTCAATATCATGATTATGAAGCCCTGCACTCGGTTCATCCAGAATATACAACAAATCAGAAAGCGAGGAATTCAGACATTTTGCAATCTTGCATCTCTGGATTTCTCCACCAGATAAAGTAGATAACCCTCTGTCCAGAGACAGATATCCCAGTCCGATATCTATAAGTGCAGACAGTTTGGTATGCAGTGTATCCTGAATATCTTTTGCAAGCGGATCTTCTATTTGGTCAATCCACGCACGCAGCTCGGATAATGGAAGTTTTATTACATCTGCAATATTTTTCCCGTCAATTTTGCAGGACAACACCTTCTGATTCAATCTTGCCCCATTACACTCCGGACAAACTCCATGACTGGTGATCGGATCCAATAACTCCCTGTGAAGTTTTCCTTCTTCCGAATTTAGGACACTGCGATACATCCGATGCACAAGACCTTCGTATTTCGCAGTTTTCGGCCAGCCTTCTGGCGGGTTTTTAAGACGTATCTGCGGTGAATACAAAAACAGTTCCAGTTCTTCTTCGGAATAGTCTTTAATCTTCTTATCCAGATCAAACAATCCGCTGTTTGCATAACGGATCCATCTCCACTGCCCCGGCTCAAATGCCACATAATGGATCACTCCGGCATCATTCAGACATTTATCAAAATCTACCAGCTTGTGTACATCCAGATCTGTCACTTCCCCAAGTCCGTTACACCGCAGGCAGCATCCCTGTGGATGATTGAATGAAAAGCTGTCCGAATAACCGACAAAAGGCTGTCCCACTCTGGAAAATAAAAGCCTCAGAAGGGTATAGGTATCCGTATAAGTTCCAACCGTCGACCGCTGATTCGGAGCCGGCTTTTTCTGATTGATCACAATTGCTGCCGGAAGATTCTCGATCCGTTCCACATGCGGTCTTCCGTATTTTGGAAGATACTGCTGTACAAAGCTTGGAAAAGTATCGTTTAATTCCCTGCGCGACTGCGCCGCAAGAGTATCCAGAACCAGCGAAGATTTCCCGGAACCTGATACTCCGGTAAATACTGTGATCTGATGCTTTGGTATCCGGATAGATACATTTTTCAGGTTATTCTCCGTCGCATGGTGAACAATAATCTCATTTGTTTCCATATATTTATATTCCTCTGTTCTACTCTTTCTACAGTAATTCCTGTATTTCTTATTGTATCTTTATCAAAAAAGAAAGTAAATAGCAAGTTTTGGTTGACTTTAGTGTGGTAGATTGATAATATAGTGACGTGACATTTTTGAAAGTATATGAGGAGAGATTATTATGAAAAAAATAACAGCACTTGCACTTACTTCAGCAATGGTATTATCCCTTGCAGCATGCGGAGGTTCTTCCTCTGACACAAAAAAATCCGACAACTCAAAAAGCTCATCCGAAAGTGATATAGAATATATTCAGGATAAAGGAACTCTTGTAGTCGGAATCACAGATTTTGAGCCAATGGATTACAAAAACGATAAGGATGAATGGATTGGTTTTGACGCCGACATGGCAAAAGCATTTGCAAAAAGTCTTGGCGTAGATGCCGAATTTGTAGAAATTGACTGGGACAATAAAGTTATGGAACTTGACGGAAAAACAATCGACTGTGTATGGAACGGTATGACACTTACTGATGAAGTAACCAGCGCAATGGCATGCACATCCGCTTACTGTAACAATGCGCAGGTAGTGGTCGTTCCTTCTGATAAAGCAGACAAATATCAGGACAAAGACAGTCTTAAGGATCTTTCTTTTGCAGTTGAATCCGGAAGTGCCGGAGAAAAAGCTGTAAGCGGAGAAGGATATGACTACACTGCCGTTTCTTCACAGGCAGATGCCCTGATGGAAGTTGCAGCCGGAACCTCTGATGCTGCAGTCATCGACCTTCTGATGGCCGGTGCTATGGTCGGAAAAGGTACCGGATACGAAAATCTGACTCATACCGTTGAGCTTACTACCGAAAAATATGGTGTTGGATTCCGCAAAGGTTCCGACCTTGCAGATAAACTGAACGAATTCTTCAAGACAAGCTACAATGATGGTTCTATGAAGAAATGCGCTGAAACCTATGGGGTTCAGGATGCCATCATTGAGCAGAAATAATATTTAAGGCAGGAACTTTTTATGAATCTGATTATGAAACAAATGCCGGTCGTAGTGTCCGCACTGAATGTCGGCTTTTTACAAACTTTAAAATTATTTATTGTGACGCTGGTCGGTGCCCTTCCTCTCGGACTGGTCATTGCCTTTGGCTCCATGTCTCATTTCAAGCCTCTTAGCTGGCTTGCGAGACTGATCGTCTGGGTGATCCGTGGTACCCCGCTGATGATCCAGCTTCTGATCATCTACTATTTCCCCGGGCTGGTCTTACATAACCCGATCTGGGGTGGTGGTGAAGCAGGGCGCTTCTTTGCAGCAGCCGTATCTTTTATCATCAATTACGCCTGCTATTTTTCAGAAATCTACCGCGGTGGAATCCAGGGTGTTCCGGAAGGTCAGAAAGAAGCCGGTCTTGTACTTGGCATGACAAAGCATCAGATCTTTTTCAAGATCACACTCCTTCAGATGATCAAACGCATCGTACCACCGATGTCAAATGAGATCATCACCCTGGTAAAAGATACTTCTCTTGCACGTATTATCGCGCTGCAGGAGATCATCTGGGCAGGACAGGCATTTATGAAAGGCTCACATGGCATCTCCGGTGCCATCTGGCCGCTGTTCTTTACCGCTGTTTATTATCTTATTTTCAATGGTATCCTGACCGTTCTTCTCGGACGCCTTGAAAAGAAACTGGAATATTTCAGATAAGGAGAATTCATATTTATGCCAATCTTAGAAGTAGAACATATCAGTAAATCTTTTAATAAAACTCCTGTCTTAAAAGACGTTGGATTTAACCTGGAAAAAGGACAGGCTGTTTCCATCATCGGATCTTCCGGAAGTGGAAAGACAACGCTTCTCCGCTGCCTGAACTTTCTGGAACGGCCGGACACCGGCATCATCAAGGTGAACGGCGAGACCATGTGGGACGCTGCCGACCCCGCCACCCAGCGCGAGAGCGAGATCCGCAAAAAGCGGCTGCACTTTGGTCTGGTATTCCAGAACTTCAACCTCTTCCCGCAGTACACCGCCCTGCAGAACGTAATGCTGGCGGGTGAACTGCTGGCGAAGGAGCGCCCGGACTACAAGGCCAACAAAAAGGCCATCCATGCCGAGCTGGAACAGCAGGCACAGGAACTTCTGGCCCAGATGGGCCTTTCTGCCCGGGCAGGCCACTACCCGCACCAGCTTTCCGGCGGTCAGCAGCAGCGCGTGGCCATTGCCCGCGCACTGGCTCTGCACCCGGACATTCTCTGCTTCGACGAGCCGACCTCGGCCCTCGACCCGGAGCTGACCGGCGAGGTGCTGAAGGTCCTGCGTGATCTTGCTGACCGCAAGACCACGATGATCATTGTCACCCATGAGATGCACTTTGCCCGCGATGTGGCCGACCGCATCCTGTTCATGGATGGCGGCGTGGTCGTGGAGGAGGGCCCTGCCAAACAGCTCATCGATCATCCCCGGGAGGAGCGTACCAGACAGTTCCTCGCACACTATTCAGAATGACCCGCCGCTGAGCGTTCCGGATGTGGACACCCCGCCTTCGGGCAATGCCGGAACGGGGTTCTGGAGCATTCTGCTCCAGCTGCTGAAGCATCTGGCCGGGAAGCACTGAAAAATTTGAAAAAACCTCTTGAAAATTCATCGCAACCTGATATAATACCCACATGAACAAAAACGTCCTGCCCATTGCGCGGCAGGGCGTTTTTGTCGGAAAAAATTCGTGTGATAAGGTCTGTGATGCTTTCCCAAGGAGGAACGTGTGTATGACGAAAGATATGACGCAGGGCAGCCCGCTCAAGCTGATCCTTGCCTTTGCGGTGCCGCTGATGCTGGGCAGCCTGTTCCAGCAGTTCTACAATCTGGCCGATACCATCATCGTGGGCCGCTTTGTGGGCGTGGAAGCGCTGGCCGCTGTGGGCAGCGTGGGCGGTTTGAACTATCTGGTGCTGGGTTTTGTGAACGGCATCGCCTGCGGTTTTTCCATCCCCATCTCGTGGACTTTCGGCGCAAAGGACTACAAGGAGATGCGCCGCTACACTGCCAACACCGTGTGGCTTTCCATCTTCTTTGCGGTGGTGCTGACCATTGTCACTGTGGCGCTGACCCGCTCGGTGCTGGTGTGGACGAACACCCCGGAAAACATCATCGACCTTGCGGATATCTATATCCGCACCATTTTTGCAGGCATCCCCTTCACTCTGCTTTATAATGTGACCAGCGCCCTGATGCGTGCACTGGGCGACAGCAAGCGCCCGCTGTATTTCCTGCTGGTGGCAAGCTTTTTGAACATTGGGCTGGATCTGGTGTGCATCATCATGTTCCATATGGGGGCATTCGGTGCGGCATTTGCCACTGTGGTCAGTCAGGCCGTGGCGGGTCTGGGCAGTCTTTTGTACATCCTGCGCCACTACCCGGAGCTGCGCTGGAGCAGGGAAGAGGGCTGTTTCAGCCTGACCCACTGCGCAAAGCTGTGCAGCATGGGCATTCCCATGGGCCTGCAGTGCAGCATTACGGCCATTGGCAGCGTGGTGCTGCAGGGTGCGGTGAACGGTCTGGGCAGCGACATCGTGGCCGCGCAGACCGCCGGCGGCAAGGCGGCGCAGTTCCTGTGCGTGCCGCTGGAGAGTATCGGCACAGCGATGACCACCTATGCCAGCCAGAATATGGGCGCAAAGGACCTGAACCGTGTGGACCGGGGTGTGTACACCGCCCTCGGCATCGGCTGCGTATACAGCATTGCGTCCTTCCTCATCCTGCGCGTGACGGATAAGCTGCTCATCGGCCTGTTTTTGGACGCAGGCGAGACCGCCATCATGGCCAATGCCCAGAGCTTTATCTTCTGGAACAGCGTATTCTACATCCCGCTGGCGGTGCTCATTATCTACCGCTACACCATTCAGGGTCTGGGCTTCTCCGGCCTTGCCATGTTTGCTGGTGTGGCCGAGATGGTGGCCCGCGCCATGGTGGGCTTCTGGTTCGTGCCGCTGTGGGGCTACTTTGCGGCCTGCATCGCAAGCCCGGTGGCATGGTTCTTTGCCTGCTTCTTCCTCATTCCGGCCTACTTTGTGGTGCGCAAACGCCTGCAGAAGGAAAAGGACGTCGAGAAGGAACACGATGCCCGCACCGCAAACGCTTAAAGAATGTTCGCAAGCTCTCCTGCAAAGGGGAGCTTTTTTGCTGTTTGGGCTGTAGAGTAGGCCGCGTGCTGGGAGCTTTCTCCGCGAACAGCCCGGAACCCACGGTTCCGCCCCTGTGCTTACGCACGGGGCCCCACTTCCCGGACATTCGCTGGAGAAACTCCCAGCCCACAGCCCTTGGTTTCAGGGAACTTTATCAGGTGCTACTGTAGGAGCGTTATCTGAGAAAGTGACTGATTTTTGACGAATAAACGTGCAAAAAGTCACTTTGTCAAGCTGATAAACTGACGACGGCGTGGCAAACAGAGTCACTTTGTCAGCAGGGGTCACTTTGTCAAATTGACAAACAGACGATTATAAACATAGATGCGTTATAATTTTGCCACTTTGTCACATATTTCTCCCCGGTAGAGCTGCACTGCAGTCTGCCCGGATGATTTACAAATCCCGCCAAAAGCGTTATACTACTTATGATTGTGTAATTTGGCAGGAGGTGAGCGCATGGCAGAGCAGCAGCTGGAACAGATCGAGGGCACCGTGGAGGACATCATCTACGAGAACACCGACAACGGCTATATGGTGTTCGAGGTGTCCGGCGGCGGTGTGGTCACGGTGGTGTGCGGCATTGTGGGCGAACTGCACGCGGGCGAAAGCGTGGTCTGCCGCGGCCGCTACGAGAACCACGCCACCTATGGCCGCCAGTTCCACGCACAGGAGTGCGAGACCGACATGCCCAAGGATCTGGAAGCGGTGTACGCCTTCCTTGCCAGCCGGTCACTGCCGTACATCGGGGCCAAGACGGCGGATAAGATCATCGACCTGTTCGGTGCCGAGGCGCTGGAGGTGATCGCCAACGACCCGGCCCGGCTCACGCAGGTGCCCGGCATCTCGGCGGACAAGGCCGACCGCATCCAGCAGGAGTTCAAGCGGATGTTTGGGATGCGGGAGCTGATCGCCTATCTGGCGCAGTTCGAGATCAGCCCGCGCCGCGCGATGGAGGTGTTCCGCACCTTCGGCCCCGGGGCCATGCAGGCCATTGCGGCAAATCCCTATCTGCTCTGCGGCGAACCGCTGCAGCTGGATTTCCGCCACGCGGACAGCATTGCCCAGTATTACCACATGGAAGGCGACTGCGCCCAGCGGCTGGAAGCGGCCCTGCTGCGCACCCTGCGCCACAACGCGGGCAACGGCCACACCTGCCTGCCGCGCACCCAGCTGCTGGAAACGGCATCCAATTTTATCCATCAGCCGCCGGAAAAGCTGGCTGCTGCGCTGGACGAGTGCATCCGCACCGAAAAACTGCGGGTGAAGCTGTTTGACGGCACACCGTATATTTATCTGCCCGACCTGCTGGAAGCCGAGGAGGACATTGCTGCCCGGCTTGCCATGCTGACAAAACGGGGCAAGAATACCGCCCACGGGCTGGATAAAAACATTCAAATTCTGGAACTGACGCAGGGCTTTGCCTATGCGCCCCTGCAGAAGGAAGCCATCCGCAAAGCCATGACCGAGAACTGCCTTGTGCTCACCGGCGGCCCCGGCACCGGCAAGACCACCACCGTCAACGCCATTCTGCAGCTGCTGGAAGATCAGGCGGAACGGGTGGCCCTGTGTGCGCCCACCGGCCGCGCGGCTAAACGGCTGAGTGAGCTGACCGGCCGCAAGGCCAGCACCATCCACCGTCTTTTGGAGGTGGACTACACCGGCGGCGTGGTCAGCTTTATCCACAACGACAAGAACCTGCTCAAGTGCGATGTGGTCATTCTGGACGAAATGAGCATGGTGGATGTGAAGCTGTTTCAGGCCCTGATCGCAGCGCTGCGCTACAGCTGCCGCATTATCATGGTAGGTGATGCCGACCAGCTGCCCAGCGTCGGCCCCGGCAATATTCTGGGCGAGATCATCCGCTCCGGGCTGGTGCCCACCGTGTGCCTGAACGAGATCTTCCGGCAGGCAAAGCGCAGCCTGATCGTGGAGAACGCCCACCACATCATCTCAGGTGAACCGCTGCAGAAGGGCGGTAAGACCGACGACTTCTTCTTTTTGGAATCGGATGGCGATGCGGCCCAGCGGTTGGTGTGTGATCTGGTCACCACCCGCCTGCCGCGCAGCTACGGCTTCGATCCGATCCGGGACATTCAGGTGCTGTGCCCCACCAAGCTTGGCCCTACCGGCACACAGGCACTGAATGTGGAACTGCAGAACCTGCTGAACCCGGAACAGACGGGCAAGCCCCAGCTGCAAAGCGCCGCCCGGGTGTTCCGCGTGGGCGATAAGGTGATGCAGGTGCGCAATAATTACGAGATCATCTGGAACCGCATTGGCGGGGAGCAGGGCGTGGGTGCCTACAATGGCGACATCGGCATTGTGGAGAGCATCAACACGCGGGATCGCTCCATGGTGGTGCGCATGGATGACAAGCGGCTGGTCTACCCGGCAGAGAACCTGGGCGAGCTGGAGATCGCCTATGCCATCACGGTACACAAAAGTCAGGGCAGCGAGTTCCCGGCGGTGATCCTGCCGGTGGCGCAGGTGCCGCCGCGGCTGTGCTACCGCAACCTGTTCTACACCGGCGTTACCCGTGCACGGAAGCTGTGCATTGTGGCGGGCCGCAGGGACGTTGTGAACCGCATGATGGGCAACATCCGCCAGAACCTGCGCTACAGCGGCCTTGCCTATCTTTTGCAGGCAGAGCTGCCGCCGGAACAGACAGAAGCAGAATAACTCCTTCCGTCACCTTCGGTGACAGCTCCCTCGGAGAGGGAGCCTCTGGCGAAGAGGAAAAGCTTTCTGCACTGCCAAAGCCTCCCTCTGGGAGGGTGGTGGATGCGAACAAAGTGAGCAGACGGAAGGAGCTCAAAACCGGTATACTTTTTACGGAAACTATGCTATACTGTAAGTTGGTATGATTTCCGGCCTGCATCAACAGGCCGTTGTTTCGATAGAGGAACCAGAGAAAGGAAAAAAGAACTTATGGCACAGAACGATATCGGTATCGATCTTGGTACCACTACCATTATCATTGCGCAGGAGGGCAAGGGCGTTGTGCTCAACCAGCCCAGCGTTGTGGCAATGGATACCCGCAAGAAGACCGTGCTGGAAGCAGGCGATAAGGCCCTTGCTATGGTGGGCCGCACCCCGAACTATATTTCTGCCATCTTCCCGCTGAAGGACGGTGTGATCAGTGACCATACCATGACCCGTGAGCTGATCTGCCGTTTTGTCAAGCAGGTGTACAGCTCCCACATGGTCAAGCCCCGCGTGGCCGTCTGTGTGCCCGCCGCCATTACCGGCATTGAAAGCGATGCCGTGGTGGAGGCTGTGGTGGCCGCTGGTGCCCGTCAGGTGTACCTGATCGACGAACCCATTGCCGCTGCCCTTGGCTCCGGCATCGACATCACCCAGCCGGAGGGCCGCATGATCATTGATATCGGCGGCGGCACCACCGATATTGCAGTGCTTTCTCTGGGCGGCAAGGTCAAGGCCACCAGCGTGCGCGTGGCCGGCAACCACTACGACGAAGAGATCCTCAAGTTCGTGCGCAACAAGTACAGCGTTGCCATTGGCCAGCGCACCGCCGAAGAACTGAAAAAGAACGTGGCCTGCTGCCCCCAGAAGACTGATTTCCACGAGACCATGGAGATCAAGGGCCGCAGCCTGCTCACCGGACTGCCGGTGCGTGTGAATGTTTCCACTGACGACCTGTACGACCCGGTCATGATGCTCAGCGAGCAGATCGGCACCGCAGCCCATCAGGTGCTGGAAAAGACCCCTCCGGAACTGGCAGGCGATATCTTCCGCAATGGTGTCATGCTGACCGGCGGCGGTGCACAGCTGCACGGCCTTACCGAATACCTGAGCGAAGAGCTGAAGGTGGAGGTGACGGTTTCGCCCGATCCCGTCAACTGTGTGGCACTGGGCACTGCCATGAGCCTTGGCCTGAACGACAAGCTGGAAACCGGCTTTTTGGATGCAACGCCCCGCATTGGCCGCAGATAATCAAAGCTGCACCATTTATCCATGAATCTGAACAAAAGCGCCAAAAAGAAAAAATATCTATTTTTGTTGAAATAAATTGGAAAATAAGGTATAATGTACCCAAATTGATTTTCTGCTGACGATCTTGTATCGGACGCAGTATACAAGAAACAGGAGGAAAACCATGGATTTAGGTTTTGACGTGGTCGTTACCATTACCGGCATCGTACTGGTGTTCTTGATCCTTATCCTGCTGATGGCGATTATCACGCTGGAAGGCAAGATCTTCGATTCGATGAACGCAAAGAAGAAGGCTGCCAAGGAAGCCGCCAAGGCTCCCGCTGCACAGCCCGCTGCACCCGTGCAGCAGGCCGCAGCTGCTCCCGCTCCTCAGGTGGAAGAGGGCATTCCCGGTGATGTGATCGCCGCCATTATGGCAGCAATCCATGCAATGGGCAACGGCAAGTACACCCTCAAGGCTGTGCGCCGCAGCAAGAACGGCTGGGGCAATGCGGGTGTAAACGACACCACCGCACCGTTTTAACAGAGGAGGAAGAGCATGACACAGTTTATTGATACTCTGGTCGGTATTTTCCAAAGCTCCGGCTTTGCGAAGTTTGGCGAGCCGGGCGGCTACCTGTACGCAGTTATGATCTGCGTGGGCTGCTTTTTGCTGTACCTGGCCATCGTCAAAGAGTTTGAGCCGCTGATCCTGCTGCCCATGGCATTCGGCATGATCCTGGCAAACCTGCCCGGCAGCGGCGTTATCCACATGCAATATTTCGTCGGTGACGGTCTGGAACACCCCATGTGGGTGGAGATCCTGAACAACGGTGGTCTGGCCGATATGCTCTACATGGGCGTTAAGCTGGGCATCTACCCGCCGCTGATCTTCCTGGGCATCGGCACCATGACCGACTTCGCACCCCTGATCTCCAACCCCAAGAGCCTGCTGCTGGGCGCTGCCGCTCAGTTCGGCATCTTCGGTACTTACATGGGCGCTCGTCTGCTGACCGCTACCGGTCTGGTGGACTTCACCCAGAAGCAGTCTGCTGCTATCGCCATCATCGGCGGTGCAGACGGTCCTACCGCTATCTTCGTTACCTCCCGTCTGGCACCTGAGCTGCTGGGCTCCATCGCTGTGGCGGCCTACAGTTACATGGCTCTGGTGCCTGTTATCCAGCCGCCCATCATGAAGGCACTGACCACCAAGAAGGAACGTACCGTCGTGATGAAGCAGCTGCGCACCGTCTCCAAGACCGAGAGGATCATCTTCCCGATCATGGTCACCATCATTGTCTCTCTGATCGTGCCCGATGCCGCTGTTCTGGTGGGTATGCTGATGCTGGGCAACCTGATGAAGGAGTGCGGCGTTGTGGATCGCATCCAGAAGACTGCCGGCAATGAGCTGATGAACATTATCACCATCTTCCTGGCACTGTCCGTTGGCTGCACCACCTCTGCAAACACCTTCCTGAACACCCGCACCCTGTTCATCATCGTGCTGGGCCTGATCGCATTCTCCTTCGGCACTGCTGCCGGTGTGCTGTGCGGCAAGGTGATGTACAAGCTGACCGGTGGTCAGGTGAACCCGCTGATCGGTTCCGCAGGCGTTTCCGCTGTGCCTATGGCCGCTCGCGTTTCCCAGAAGGTTGGCCAGAGCGAGAATCCCTCCAACTTCCTGCTGATGCACGCAATGGGCCCCAACGTGGCCGGTGTTATCGGCTCTGCCGTTGCTGCTGGTATCCTGATCAACATTTTCAGCTAAGCGCTTTCTGAAAAGCATTTTTTCCGCCCGTCGGTTCGCAAGAGCTGCCGGGCGGTTTTTGTTTTACGATTTGAAATGCCCGCCGCGTTTGCTTTGGGCATAAAATAAGGAAATTATATTATTTATTTCGTGTTTGTCGCAGCCTGCGGGCTGCTCCAAACACATTTTCACAAAAAGGCCGTAACGAAAAAC
>OGWX01002334.1_pt1 | contig 11522 bp, 9 predicted proteins | sample 1576151 | NCBI WGS metagenome assembly OGWX01 (sample SAMEA3541591, study PRJEB24748) | human gut metagenome | biome: human gut; feature: human-associated habitat; material: faeces | place: China | collected 2012
CACTGCGATATCTTCTTTCATCTGCTTCTTCTCATTCTCACCCATGAACTCTTTGAGCTTTTCAACTTCCATCTGGTAAGAATCAGCCATCTTCTGAAGTTCTTCATCAAGACGCTCATCCGATACTTCGATATTCTCTGCAGCTACGATTGCTTCGAGAACCAGTCTTGTTCTGATTCGCTTCTCAGCCTGTGGCTTCAGTTCTTCCATCATCTTCTCCTCATTGAGTCCTGTGAACTGGAAGTACTGCTCCACGCTCATACCCTGCTGCATGATGCGACGTGCAAAATCATCAGCCATCTGCTTAGCCTGAAGATCTACCATCGGTGCAGGAAGATCGATCTCTGCATTAGCAACAGCCTGCTCTACAGCCTGGTTTTCTTTCTTTTCTTTTCCTTCATTCTCTTTACGCTCTTTGATCTTAGCCTTTACTTCTGCCTTATAATCTTCCAGAGTCTCTGCCTCTTCCGATACCTCTGAAGCGAACTCATCATCCAGTTCCGGAAGTTCTTTTGCCTTGATCTCATGCACTGTGCATTTGAACACTGCCTCTTTACCTGCAAGTTCTTTTGCCTGATATTCCTCTGGGAATGTCACTTTTACTTCTGTCTCTTTGTCGATCTCAGCTCCGATCAACTGCTCTTCAAATCCCGGGATAAATGCACCGGAACCGATCGTCAGCGGGTAATTCTCACCCTTTCCGCCTTCAAACGCAACTCCGTCTACAAATCCTTCAAAGTCAAGTGTAACAATATCCTTGTCCTGAACAGCTCTGTCTGTAACTTCTACTGTTCTGGCATTACGCTCACGCTCTTTCTCGATCTCTTCATCTACTTCTTTCTGCATAACTCTTGTAGATACCTTGTCTACCTTAAGTCCCTTATACTCGCCAAGCTTTACTTCTGGCTTTACAGCTACTTCTGCTGTAAAGATAAAGTCTTTTCCTTTTTCAAGCTGGACAACATCAATTGTCGGCTGGGAAGCGATCTCAAGTTCACACTCATCATATGCCTTTCCATAAGCTTCAGAAATCATGTGATTTGCTGCTTCATCATAGAATACTTCCGGTCCGTACATTTTTTCGATCATCTGACGCGGAACTTTTCCCTTACGGAATCCCGGAAGGCTGATCTTGCTACGCTGCTTTAAATAAGCTGCCTGAAGTGCCTTTTCTACTTCTTCTGCTGATACTGTGATCGTCAGCTTTGCCATATTATGCTCTAAATTCTCTACCTGTAAACTCATTTTCTTCCTCCTTGATTAAGCAAATAGCTTCTTATTGAAAAATGTATCGTCAATAAGCTATACATTCGCAGTCATTGCATTAGTATAGCATAAAAGTCACCATATTTCCAGTATTTTTTACATATATACGATAGATTCTGCTATTTCGTCTGCTTTTTCCTTTCCATATAAAACACTCACCAGTTCCAGTGAAAACCTGACGGCAGTTCCCATTCCCCGAGATGTCGTGATCCTTCCATCCGTCACTACCGGCTCGTAGCTTACTTCAAGACAGTTCAGTTTCTCTTCAAAGGACGGATAACAGCATGCCCTTTTTCCTTTCAGCATTCCCAGTTCTCCAAGGACACTCGGTGCTGCACAGATCGCCGCAATGTGCTTTTCCTTCTTTTCTGCCTGATTCAGCAGTCTGCAAAGTCCTGCATGCTCTTTCAGATGCAGCGTCCCCGGCATTCCTCCCGGAAGTACATACAGATCCGCTTCTCCTGCTTCCTCGATCATCCGGTCTGCCTCTACCTTGATCCCATGTGCTCCTGTAATCTCTTTTCTATCCATCACAGAAACCATTTCCACCTCTGCTCCGGCTCTACGCAGGACATCTACGACAGTAAGTCCTTCAATTTCTTCAAATCCATCTGCCAGAAATACATAAGCTTTCTTCATGTCTATGCCTCCTCATTCTTTGCATACGCAATTAGTGTAACAAATGTCTTCTTTAAATGCAATGGTTTACATTTATTCTTCCCTATACTATCATAAAGAGAAGAGCTGTATTTCAGTCCTGAACATCAGAATTTTTTTATAAAGGAGCATACCTATGGAAATCGAACGTAAATTTCTTATCAAAGACCTGCACTCTCTTCCTTTTTCAATAGAAGCTTATCCTCACCGTGAACTGGAGCAGGCCTATCTCTGTACCGGACCGGTCGTGCGGATTCGTAAAGATGATGAACAATATTTTCTCACTTATAAATCCAAAGGGCTTATGATCCGGGAGGAATATAATCTTCCTCTCAACCGCCAGGCTTATCTGCATCTCCGCGAAAAAGCTGACGGCAGGATCATCCAGAAGACACGGTATGTCATTCCCCTTGACGAAGTCACTGATTCATCCCCGTCACAGAAAGAAAGTCATCTTTCCCCACAGTTCAGGGAAAAAGGTGTTTCTCTTTTCCTTGAACTGGATATTTTTAAAGGCGATCTTGCCCCATTGTTTCTCGCAGAGATTGAATTTCCTGACGAGGAAACTGCACGTAACTATCAGGCTCCTGACTGGCTTGGTGAAGATGTCACACACCTGTCTCTGTACCACAACAGTACTTTAAGTCAGTTAAAATAATGCAGACAGATCCGGTATTTGCAACAGTTTATTGAATTTTGCATATTTTTCACATTCTGTTGCATTTTAATTCCTGTAGCTAAAATCTTGGTATAATCTATTCACATTACTATCGATTTTATGCAGGGAGGTACGGCGTTGGCAAATATTCAGCTTGCGAAAAATCTGCTCCAGCTCCGACAGGAACATCATTACACGCAGAAGCAACTCGGAGATAAACTTAATATCACACATCAGGCGTACTCCTATTACGAAACCGGACATCGTGATCCCAATATTGATATGCTCACAAAGCTTTCTGCTCTTTATGGATTTTCGATTGAACAGCTTCTGACAGTTCCCTGCAGTATAAAAAATTCTTTTGCAAAAGAATCTGCAAATACTTACCATACCGGGCTGATCATCACAACCGGTGATACGATCTATCTGACTGAAGAGGAGGCCGAACTTCTCATCCGTTTGCGGGAAGCGTCTGATGATGATCGGAAACTCATTAAGAAAATCCTTGATTAAGTGTATGCTGGTTTTCAAAAAAAGAACCGAAATCTCTGATGACTGAGGAAATCCCTCATCACCTTAGATTCCGGTTCTTTTTATACTTTTTCAGCTTTTATCCTTTTCTTACAGATCTTTTTCAGAGATCTTCCTGCAGAAAATATTCTTTTCCGATCAGTCTGCCAGACGGATCATATGAATAATCTCCGGGAATGCCTCTGCCTTTTTAGAGTAAGTTCCTTCCGTCATTACTTCTGTTATAAATCCAAATTCATCTTCCAGGCCCTCTGTCTCCACAATCTCAACAGAACCAAATGCTTCTCTGATCTGTTCCTTCTGAGCTTCTGATCTGCCCTGAACCCTTACAAAGAAACGATGCTCTGCCTCTGCATTCGGGATCAGCTCCAGCTCTCCTGCATCCCATCTTGTCACAACATTTCTGTGAAGATGCTTTGCCGCATCTACCACGTCTGCAACAACGGCACTTGCTGTCGGAAGTTTACCTGCTCCACTTCCGTAGAACATTGCATCTCCAAGCATATTGCCACGGACAAAAACTGCATTAAATACATCATTTACATTACAGAGCGGGTGCTCTTCTGAAAGAAGCATCGGTGCAACCAGTACACTGAACGTATCTCCCACACGTTTGCTTGAAGCAAGGAGCTTGATCGCCATATTCAGTTTCTTGGCATACTTCATATCTTCTGTCGTGATCTTTGTGATTCCTTCTGTATGGATTTTTTCAAAATCTACGTGCTGACCGGAGATCAGAGATGTAAGAATCGCAATCTTTCTGCATGCGTCATGTCCCTCTACATCTGCCTCAGGATTTCTCTCTGCATATCCCTTATCCTGAGCCTCCTTCAGAACTTCTGCATAATCTGCACCCTCAAAGAACATCTTTGTCATCATGTAGTTCGTTGTTCCGTTCAGGATTCCGATTACTTCATCAATACGGTCTGCTGTCAGAGAAGAATTCAATGCACGGATAATCGGAATGCCTCCTCCTACACTTGCCTCAAACATAAAGTTGATCTCCCGTTCACGGGCAATCTCAAGCAGCTCCGCACCATGCTTTGCAACCAGTGCTTTATTGGATGTTGCCACACTCTTGCCTGCTTCCAGGCACTTCTTTACAAATGTATAGGCAGGTTCAATTCCTCCCATCGTCTCTACAACGATCGCTACTTCAGGATCATTGAGAATCGTATCAAAATCATGCGTCAGAATCTCTTCCACAGGATCTCCCGGAAAGTCTCTGAGATCCAGTACATATTTTACATAAATCTCATCCTGTACTCTTTCATTGATCAGGCTGCCATTCGTACGAATCACTTCTACAACACCTGATCCAACTGTACCGTATCCCATTACTGCTATATTTATCATTCTTTCTTTCCTTTCTGTGCTTCTGCATCCATGCTCAGATATGCATTGATAAACGGATCGATATTTCCATCCATCACTGCCCCTACATTGCTGATTTCTGCATTTGTCCTGTGGTCTTTTACCATTGTATACGGCTGCATAACATAAGAACGGATCTGATTTCCGAAATTAATATCACTGACTTCACCCCGGATATCCGACATTTTTTCCGCCTGTTCCTGCTGCTTAAGAAGAAGCAGCTTGGATTTCAACATCTGCATTGCCTTATCTTTGTTCATATGCTGCGAACGCTCATTCTGACACTGTACCACAATTCCTGTCGGAAGATGTGTAATACGGATTGCCGATGACGTCTTATTGATGTGCTGTCCACCTGCTCCGCTGGAACGGTACGTGTCAATCCTCAGTTCATCTTCATTGATCTCGATATCAATATCTTCCTCAATATCCGGGATCACATCACACGATGCAAAAGAGGTCTGTCTCTTTCCTGCTGCGTTAAACGGAGAGATACGCACCAGGCGGTGTACTCCCTTTTCCGAACGGAGATAACCATAGGCATTCTCTCCTTTCACTTCAAAGGTAACACCTTTGATCCCGGCCACATCTCCTTCCAGATAATCCAGTACTTCCAGTTCATACCCCTTCTTTTCTGCCCATCTGCTATACATACGGTAAAGCATTCCGGTCCAGTCCATGGCCTCTGTTCCGCCTGCTCCTGCATGGAGCGTCACAATCGCATTGTCCCGGTCATACGGTCCGATCAGAAGCGTGCTGATCCGCAGTTGCTCAAATACTGCTTCAAACTGTTGCAACTCTTCTGCAACCTCTTCTGCTGTCTCCTCTTCTTCGTCCTCTCCAGCACTCATATCAATAAGCAGGAGCATATCCTCATAATCTGTATATAACTTTTCAATCTCTTTTACAGAATCCTGAAGACCCTTCAATTCCTTCATTACCTGCTGTGAAACTTCAGGATTATCCCAGAATCCAGGCTCCTCAAGTCTCTTTTCCAATTCTTCGATCCTTAGCTTCTTTGAAGCGAGGTCAAAGTGAATCCCTCAAATCTTTCAGCGGTTCTTCATATGCAGTCAGCTTTGACTTTAATTCATCTAATAAAACCACCTTAATCACCTCTTTCATATTTTATCTCAACTCTTCTGCCAGTCTGATTATTTTATTTTTCTTCCACAGCACTGCTTATATTTCTTTCCACTTCCGCATGGGCATGGATCGTTCGGATAAATCTTCTTTTCTTCACGCTTCTTCGGCTCACGTACGGATGTATCATCCTTATTCGTTCCTGTTACTTTTGCAACTTCCTCACGCTCTACCTTTTCCTCCACACGCAGATGGAACAGAGTACGGATCGTAGTCTCTGCGATGGCATTCGTCATCTCACCGAACATATCGTATCCCATCATCTTATACTCAACCAGCGGATCTCTCTGTCCATAAGCCTGAAGTCCGATTCCCTGACGGAGCTGATCCATATCATCAATATGATCCATCCAACGTGCATCAATTACTTTCAGCAGGATGACACGCTCCACTTCTCTGAGCTGTTCAGCCTCCGGGAACTCTGCTTCTTTACTTTCATACGCCTTGACAGCACGTTCTTTCAACAGATGCTTCAGTTCCTTCTGTCTCATCTGACGGCATTCTTCTTCTGACGGAAGTTCCATCTGCGGGATCACTCCGTGAAGATTGATCTCGAAACCTTTAATATCCCATTCTTCCGGATCAACTTCTGTAGAAGCAAAACGGTCTGTCATGTTCTCCACATATTCGGTGATCATACTGTAGATCGTATCTCTCATACTCTCACCATCCAGCACACGACGACGCTCCGCGTAAATGATCTCTCTCTGCTCATTCATAACCTGATCGTACTCTAACAGATTCTTACGGATTCCAAAATTGTTCGCCTCGATCTTCTTCTGTGCTTTTTCGATTGCATTCGACAGCATCTTATGCTCGATCTGCTCTCCGTCTTCCACTCCCAGTGTATTGAATACTCCCATCAGCTTCTCTGAACCAAACAGACGCATCAGATCATCTTCCAGGGAAATATAGAAACGGGATTCTCCCGGATCACCCTGACGACCGGAACGTCCACGCAACTGGTTGTCAATACGTCTGGACTCATGACGCTCTGTACCAATAATCTTCAGACCGCCTGCAGCTTTGGCATCATCATCCAGCTTGATATCCGTACCACGTCCTGCCATGTTCGTTGCGATCGTAACCGCTCCATGCACACCTGCATCTGCAACGATCTCAGCTTCTTTTTCATGGTATTTTGCATTCAGCACATTATGCTGGATTCCTTCTTTTTTCAGCATCCGGCTCAGCAGTTCGGAAACTTCGATGGTGATCGTACCAACCAGTACCGGCTGATGTTTCGCGTGAGCTTCTTTAACTGCTTCTACAACGGCGTTGAATTTCTCTTTCTTTGTCATGTAAACAGCATCGTCAAGGTCTTTACGCTGTACTACACGGTTGGTCGGGATCTCTACAACGTCCATTCCGTAGATATCACGGAACTCTTTTTCCTCGGTAAGCGCTGTACCTGTCATACCGCCTTTTTTGTCATATTTGTTGAAAAAGTTCTGGAAGGTAATGGTTGCGAGAGTCTTGCTCTCTCTCTTAACCTTCACATGCTCTTTCGCCTCGATCGCCTGATGAAGACCATCGGAGTAACGACGGCCCGGCATGATACGTCCGGTAAACTCATCAACGATCAGGATCTCGTCATCTTTTACAACATAATCCTGATCCTTGTGCATCAGATTATGTGCACGAAGTGCAAGGATGATGTTGTGCTGGATCTCCAGGTTCTCCGGATCTGCCAGGTTCTCGATATTAAAGAATTTCTCAACCTTCTTGATACCCTGCTCGGTAAGGTTGACGATCTTATCTTTCTCATTTACAACGAAGTCACCGGTCTCGATAACTTCCTCACCCATGATGGCTGCCATCTTGGTCATCTCATGGCTGGCCTCACCACGCTCCAGCTGCTGTGCAAGGATATCGCACACCTCATAAAGCTTGGTGGACTTGCCGCTCTGTCCGGAAATGATCAGAGGTGTACGTGCCTCATCGATCAGGACAGAGTCGATCTCATCGATGATACAGTAGTGAAGATCTCTCTGAACAAGCTGTTCTTTATAGATGACCATATTGTCACGAAGATAATCAAATCCAAGTTCGTTGTTTGTTACGTATGTGATGTCACATCCGTATGCCGCACGACGCTCTTCCGGCTTCATGTCGTTAAGTACCACGCCTACAGTCAGGCCAAGGAACTCGTGAACCTTACCCATCCACTCAGCATCTCGTTTTGCCAGGTAGTCGTTGACGGTTACGATGTGGACACCTTTTCCCTCAAGGGCATTCAGATATGCAGGAAGTGTGGAAACAAGAGTTTTACCTTCACCTGTTTTCATCTCGGCGATACGGCCCTGGTGAAGGATGATACCACCGATGATCTGTACACGGTAATGCTCCATTCCAAGTACACGCTTGGCTGCCTCACGTACGGTGGCAAATGCCTCCGGAAGAAGATCATCCAGTGTTGCACCTTCTGCAAGACGTTTCTTATATTCTCTTGTCTTGTCTCGTAACTGCTCATCCGTAAGCTGCTGCATCTGAGACTGATAGCTCTCGGTTTTTTCAACCAGCGGCATGATACGTTTTACCTCACGCTGGCTGCGGGTTCCAAATACTTTTGAAAAAACATTCATGTTTCTGCTCCAATCATTTTATTCGAATAAGACTGCTGTCTCTGATCTGTCCAATTTTGGATCATTCCAGTTCTCTGTTGATATCCGTTATACTGGATCACATATGGTATATATTCTACCACTTTCCTGTTATAAAAACAATGAACAATTATTTAACAAATCATGTCAGGAACAACAGAAAATATCCCGCATAGGATCCTGTTTTCGAGGATCCCGCGGGATATTACAGATCTTATTTCCTTACTTTTGCATTTTTCACACTGCTCCAGGCACCGTAATATGTCTTTCCGCTCACTTTTTTGTATGCACGGATACGAACATAATAAGTGCTTCCCTTTTTCAAACCGGAAAGTGTTCGGGTCAGTGCACTGGTGGACACTGTTCTGGCCCCTCTCATGGACCTTGAGGCCGCATACTGGATCTGATAGCCGGAAGCGCCAGCTGCTTTTTTCCAGCGGACAGTCAGCTTCCCGGAAGCCTTGCTGGACGGTTTGTACTGCACCGGAGCTGTCAGACGGACGATCCGGCTGCCGTTTTTGTTATAAGCACTTAAAGCAGAGCCCTTGTATGCGCGGACTGTATAGGTATACATGGTTCCTGCTTTTACTGATCCGTCTGTATAGACCAGCGTATTGCTTCCGCTTACGGTAGCGATATTGACCCACTTGCTGCTGTTTCCGGCCCTTCGATAGATCTTGTAGCCGGAAGCATTTGCAGCTCTTTTCCATTTGAAGACGATGCCGGCAGGACTGTTGGAAGTGCCGGATAACCCGGGCGTGGTAAGCTTTACCGTTGTAAGGGACGCGGAACGGAACTGGTATACGGCTGACTGTACTTCATCAGTCTTTTTCCATTCAGCTTTCTGATAAACATACTTCTGGAAAAAGATATACATGTTATAAGTTGCGGCTTTGTTTATTCCTTTGGCAGATCCGATCCGCCATGTAGTATTCTTCCTGTTATCGGTTGGATTTGGTGAAGTACTCCAGTAAACCGGCACCCACTTCACATCTCCGGGCCCGGGATTTGTATTCGTAGTTCCCGCACCGGTCACGGTAAAATTATAATATTTATTCGGAGTAAATTTCAACGGAGAATCCAGCCCTCTGACGACACTTTCTCTGACATCCGGTATAGAAGGTGTATAGGTCGGTGTCGGCGTTACACCGTAATCCGGAGGTGCAGATGTAAGTGTAGGTTCAGGTGTCGATGTCACATTGTAAGCTGGACGAATCCCTCTGGAATTCAGTCTTAACTTTTTCAGTCCGCTAGTTCTGCCATCCGTGCCCAGTACCTTAAGATACAGATCAAATTCTTTCTCTATATCCAGATTCTTAAGATATATCACAAAGCTTCTGTTTGCGGTAACCACCACACGAGAGCTACCCATATCAAGCTTCGGAACAACAGATGTTCCGTCCTTTTTTCTCGCTACAGCTTTGTAGTAGCAGGCTCCGTTTGCATCAACTTTAAGTGTCACATTTACAGAACTGCGGCTTACCCATTTTTCTCCGGTCCATTTTACGTTTATTTTTGGCACCGGTGTTGGTGTCACTGTCAGTTCAGGATCCGCTGTCGGTGGCACTGTCGGTTCCGGACCCGCTGTCGGTGTCACTGTCAGCTCCGGAGCTGACGCTGACATAGCTTCTGCGTTTTCTTCTTCCATACCGTCTCCTGCTTCTTCAGGTATCAGTTCTGTCAATAATACTTCCGGATCATCCTCACTGGAGATCTCTTCTGAAACTTCTTCCTCAGCTCCGCCGAAAGCATCCTCGCTGTTCTCCGCATTTTCCGCGTTTTCCACATCTTCCATGGTTGCATCGGAAGAGTTATCCACCATTTCCTCAGAAATATCCTCACTGTCTTCTGCAGGCTGCTCAGTCTCTCCCATAGACTCTGTAGTTTCCTCTGCGGAAAACATTTCCTGGCTGTCCGCAGCATTTTCTGTGATTTCTGCATCACCGCTGCCAAACTCTGCAGCCATACCGGTTGCCGGAAGCACCGTCACACAAAGTGCAGCACTTAAAAAAAGTGCCAGAACTTTTTTCTTCATTTACCTTCCTCCCTTTCTCCGTGTGTTACATATTTGTTATGTCAAGGAGATATTCGCACTCCACACAGTATTATTTTTCAGAAAGTGGGGCTGACTGAAACTTGTACTGTACAGACTGTATCTTATCCGTAGATTGCCATTTGGAATCCCTGCAGGTATATTTGCGGAAGAAAACATACAGATTAAAAGTTCCCTCCTGGTCGATTCCTTCCTTGGAACCGATCTTCCAGGTGCTTCGGATCCGGTTGGAATTCGGATTCGCAGATGTGCTCCAGTAAACAGGCACCCACTTAATGTCTCCGTTTTCCGGATCCTCATTATCGGTACCTGCACCGATAACCTTAAAATCATAAAATGTATCCAGGTAGAATTCCAGAGGAGAATCCAGCCCCTCTACCGTACTGTCCTCTGCCTTTGGTTTGGATGCTTTATGTTTTTTCTCAGAATCTGTTTTTTTCGCCGGGCGGCTGTCCTGATCCAGCTCCATCCGCTTCAGATCACTTAATTTCCCATTCTCATCCTCAATCTGGATATACAGATCAACTGCCTGGCCTGTATCCAGGTCTGCAAGTGTGATCCCGAACTCTTCATCCTCACTGATCAAAACCTCATCATTCACGGTATTTCCGGTCTCGATCTGAGGCACCTGGGGATTTCCGCCTTCCCCCCACTCTGCCCACTTATAATAGCAGACGCCGTTAACGGCTGACGTAAGCGTTATCTCTGCCTGGGAATAGCTGTCCCATTTAAATCCTGTCCATTGTATTTCTGACTTTTGGGAATCCTTTGTATTGTTTTCTCCGGAACTCAGTTCCAGGTCCTCCACAGTCTGTTCTTTTATGGTGTCACCACTGTTAAATTCCGCTGCCATACAGGTAGCCGGTATCATGGTCATACCAAGAGCTACACTTAAGATCACCACAGGAAGCTTCTTTTTCCTTTCTCCTTTCGCATATGTCTTCATTATATAATTCTCCCCTATTGCTTGCAACAGAAAAGAAGCCTGATTTTGCTGTGACATAAAAGGCTCCGGAAACCTGCCGATTTCTCACACAGATTCCCGGAGCCTTCCATTCAATATTCAGTTGTGATAATAAAATTCCCTATCAGAACTCTGGTTCGATCAGTCCGTAAGTATTTCCTTTACGTTTATAAACTACGTTAACCTGCTCTGTCTCAGCATTAAAGAATACAAAGAAATTATGTCCAAGAAGCTCCATCTGTACGCATGCATCTTCCGGATACATTGGTTTGA
>OGWX01002346.1_pt1 | contig 11486 bp, 8 predicted proteins | sample 1576151 | NCBI WGS metagenome assembly OGWX01 (sample SAMEA3541591, study PRJEB24748) | human gut metagenome | biome: human gut; feature: human-associated habitat; material: faeces | place: China | collected 2012
GGAGGAGCCATCGGCGTTGTGATCCGTGCGGGCGCATCGACTGGCGGCATGGATATACCGCCGCTTGTGTTGAACCGTTATTTTAAGATACCGGTGTCAAAGTCCATTTATGTATTCGATATGCTGATTTTGCTGCTCCAGGCGTTTGACAGTACAGGAGAACAGCTTCTCTATGGTATTCTGCTGGTGATTGTCTACAGCGTGGTGCTGGATAAGTGCCTGATGCTTGGAACTGCAAAGATGCAGATCAAAGTAGTCAGTGAGAAAATCGATGAGATCAGAAAAGCAGTCTTAACAGATATCGACCGCGGTGTTACAATGTTAAAAAGTGAGACCGGATACATGGAGCGGGAGACAGAGATGCTGCTTACGGTGGTGTCAATACAGGAACTGGCGAAGACGGAGAAGCTGATCCATTCGGTGGATGAGGATGCATTTGTTGTGATCAATCGTGTCAGTGAGGTTTCCGGCCGCGGTTTTTCAAGTAAAAAGCGTTATCTGGAAAAGGAGAATTCATGACATTACAGCAACTGAGATATGCACTGACGATAGCCGGCTGCGGATCGATGAATGAGGCGGCAAAGCGTCTGTTTTTATCGCAGCCCAGCCTGTCCGAGACGGTAAAGGAACTGGAGCAGGAGATCGGGCTGCAGATTTTTATGCGCTCGAACCGGGGAATCATCATAACACCGGAGGGTGAGGAGTTTCTGGGGTACGCCAGACAGGTGATCGACCAGTACGGAATCCTTAAGGCACGTTATGTGGAGAAGCAGCGCAAGGAAAAGTTCAGTGTGTCCATGCAGCATTATTCCTTTGCTGTCCAGGCCTTTGTGGAAATGGTGCGCCAGTTTGGAATGGACAAGTATGAATTTGCAGTTCATGAGACCAAGACCTACGAAGTGATCGAAGATGTGAAGAACTTTAAAAGTGAGATCGGCATTTTATATCTTAATGATTTTAACAGCAAGGTGCTGACAAAGCTGTTTACAGAGTTCGGGCTGGAATTTCACAGGCTTCTGGATTGCGGGATCTATGCCTATATGTGGAAGGGAAATCCACTGGCATCCAGAGAGTCTGTTACTATGGATGATCTGCAGCCGTACCCATGTCTGGCGTTTGAGCAGGGAAACAATAATTCCTTCTATTTTGCAGAAGAAGTCCTTTCTACTTATGAATATAAGCAGCTGATCCGTGCCAATGACCGTGCAACCATGTTAAACCTGATGAAAGGCTTAAATGGCTATACTCTTTGCTCCGGTATTATCTGTGAGGAATTAAATGGCGGTGATTACTGTGCAGTGCCATTGGAGTCTGACGAAGTGATGACTATTGGGTATCTGTGCCGCAAGGGAGTAGCCATCAGTCCTTTAGGCCAGAAATATCTGGATGAGATACGGAAATATAAGAATGAAGATGCCCGCTATAGGTAAAAACTATAACGGGTTCTTTTTTTTGTGTATTAGACAGATGGAAAAAGTAGTGTTATTATTTGTCCATAAACAAAAACAAACAAAAACAGTAGGTAAATGACTGATATATTTTTAATCCAGGAGGACAATAACATGGGAAAGAAATCTTACGATGAAAGAAACTTTAAATTTGAGACATTACAGCTTCATGTAGGACAGGAGCAGCCAGACCCGGTAACCGATGCAAGAGCCGTACCGATCTACCAGACCTCTTCCTATGTATTCCGCAACTGCGATCATGCAGCAGCAAGATTTGGACTGAGCGATGCAGGAAATATTTACGGACGTCTGACCAACCCAACAGAAGATGTATTTGAAAAGAGAATTGCAGCCTTAGAGGGTGGCGTTGCAGCTTTAGCAGTAGCTTCCGGTGCAGCAGCTATCGCATATACTTTCCAGAACCTGGCACATGCAGGTGACCACATTGTAGCAGCTGAGAATATTTACGGCGGAACTTACAACCTGTTTGCCCACACTCTTCCAGAGTACGGCATCAAGACCACTTTCGTAGATCCATTTAACTACGAGCAGGTTGAGGCAGCCATCCAGGAAAACACCAAGGCGATCCACGTAGAGACTCTGGGAAATCCTAACTCTGATGTAGTTGATATTGAAAGACTGGCACAGATCGCACATGCACATAAGATCCCGTTAGTAGTTGACAATACATTCGCAACCCCATATCTGGTTCGCCCAATTGAATACGGTGCTGACATCGTTGTACATTCCGCAACTAAGTTCATTGGCGGACATGGAACCACCATCGGCGGTGTGATCGTAGACAGCGGTAAGTTTGACTGGGAAGCAAGCGGTAAGTTCCCGTCCTTAGTTGAGCCAAACCCAAGCTACCATGGAGTAAGCTTTGTAAAGGCAGTAGGACCGGCAGCATTTGTTACTAAGATCCGCGCTATCTTACTTCGTGATACCGGTGCAACTTTATCCCCATTCCATGCATTCTTCTTCCTGCAGGGACTGGAAACACTGTCTCTTCGTGTAGAGCGTCATGTAGAGAATGCACTGAAGGTAGTTCAGTACTTAAACAACCATCCACAGGTAGAAAAGGTTCATCATCCATCTGTATCAACTGATCCAGAGCAGCAGAAACTGTACAAGAAGTACTTCCCAAATGGCGGCGGTTCTATCTTCACCTTTGAGATCAAGGGCGATGCACAGAAGGCAAAGGACTTCATCGACAACCTGGAACTGTTCTCCTTACTTGCAAACGTAGCAGATGTTAAGTCTCTGGTTATCCATCCAGCTTCTACTACTCATGCACAGCTGACAGAAGAAGAGCTGAAAGAGCAGGGCATCTACCCGAACACCATCCGTCTTTCTATCGGTACTGAGAACATTGACGATATCATCGAAGATCTGGATGAGGCATTTAAGGCAGTAGCTGAGTAAAACAGTATACATAGCATGGCAAGTGAATGAAATCGTATAAAATAGGTAAGTGATATATAAAAACAGGCGTATTTTTCCGTAACAGGAAGATGCGCCTGTTTTGTGTGTACTAGGAAATTCCGTTGGAACTCCCTGGTATACACCGAGGCACATTCTTTTACAGGTCTGGGAAGTCAGACGGATATATGGTAAAATGAGGTTTAAGAAAGAGTTTAAGAGCAAATAAACCAGAAGGAGGGCCTTATGAACCAACAGCAGCTTATTTTCATCAGGGAGATCGCACGGACTGGTACGATCCGGGGGGCAGCGGCCTGTGTGGACAGGACGCCTTCTGCCCTTACCAGGGGACTTAAAAGTGTGGAAAATGAACTGGGCTGTCAGCTGTTTCGCAGGATACGGGAAGGAATGGTCCCTACTTCCGAGGGAGAAACCGTGCTTTCTTATGGGGAGAGGATCTTAAAAAGCCTGCAGGAAATAAAGGAAAAACGGATCTGGTCGGAAAATGAGATCCGTTATCTTTTATGTATCCGGGAAAATAAGAGTATTACCGGGGCAGCGGAAACTCTTTTTATTGCCCAGCCTTCCTTAAGCCAGGTCTTAAAAGAAGTGGAAGAGGAAGTGGGATTTAAGATCTTTCAGAGAGACCGGAGGGGGGCAGAGGAGACAAAAGCGGGCGCAGAGCTTTTAGAACAGTTAGAGGAAGTATGGAAACTCTGGAAGGAAATGCGGGAAGAACTGGGAGAATACCGGGAACTGAAAAAAGGAACAGTAACCATCGGCATCCCTATGAACCTGGGGGCCTGTATCCTGCCTGTAGTGGTTCCTGTGTTTCGCAGGCGCTATCCGGGGGTAAAGGTATTTATCCGTGAAAATAATTCCCAGGAACTGGAAAAAATGATGCTGTCTCATAAAGTGGACTTCTGCATTATGCATTTTCAGAAAGCATTGGATGAAGTATGTTATGATGAATTTTCTGAGGATCCTTTTTATCTTGCAGTGCCGGAAATTTTTCAGTCACAGGTATCGCTGTCAGAGGAAAAGCCGTTAAAGGTAGAAGATATAAGGCAGCTGAAAAAGATCCCCTTTGTTATGGTGGCAAGCAGACAGAAACTGCGCCAGGTGGCAGATGAGATCTTAAGAAAAGCCGGGATCCGGCCGGATATCTGCTGCACTACAAAGAGCATGGAAACAGCCAAACGTCTGGCGGCAGGGGGAATGGGAGCTACTTTTCTGCCAAAGTCTTATATGACGCTGTATTCGGGGACAGAGGGATTAAGCTGTTATCCGCTGGATGAAGAACTGGGAGCGTCCTGGAAGCTGGTAGCTGCTTATCCTGCTGATGAGAAAATTTCAAGGGCTTCCAGGGAATTTTTGCGTACATTAAAAGAGTGTCTGGAATAAGGAAATATAAAGAAAATTCTGAAAAATAGTGTTACATTTTACCTATATAAAAACTGGTATGTAATGTATTTTACCTATTACTGTTTTTGTATTAATATAAAAATAAGAAAGTGAAAAAAGTAACATACACATACAACCATTTAAAATCAATTTAAGATCATTTCAAAGAAAGAAAAGGAGAAGGAAAAATGAGCGCTATTTCACAGGCACAGGAAAAATTTGGGGAACTGATCCAGTCTGAGTTTGAACGGATCGAACGTATGAAACAGGATACGGAAGTAAAAGATTTTTCAAAGCTGGATAAGATCGTTGTAGGCATCCTTCCAGGAGACGGTATTGGTCCGATCATTATGGAGCAGGCAGTTCGCGTGATCAAGGCACTGATTCCGGATGAGATCGCTTCCGGCAAAGTAGAACTGCGCCATATTGAAGGCATGACCATTGAGAACAGAGCTGCAAAGCTTCAGAGCCTGCCAGATGATGTATTTGAAGAGATCAAAAAATGTGATGTTATCATCAAAGGACCGATGGTAACTCCAAGAGCCGGTGAGCCATGGCCAAACCTGGTATCTGCTAACAGCCTGCTGCGTCGCGGCCTGGAGCTGTTTGCTGCTGTCCGTCCGATCCGTATCCCGGACAAGGGCATTGACTGGACTTTCTTCAGAGAGAATATTGAAGGTGAATATATCTGGGGAAATAAGGGTATCCAGGTAGATGAAGATCTGGCAGTAGACTTTAAGGTACAGACCAAGCAGGGAAGTGAACGTATTGCAAGAGCTGCTTTTGAGTTTGCAAGAAAAAATGGTAAGAAGAACGTAACCATTGTAACAAAGGCAAATATTGTAAAGCTGGCTGATGGAAACTTTATCAAGGCAGTGCGCAAGGTAGGCGAGGAATATCCGGAGATCGAGATCCAGGAGCGTTTAGTAGATGCTATGTGCGCTAAAATGCTGGATCCTGAGTTTAACAAGGGTATTGAAGTAGTAGTACTTCCAAACCTGTACGGCGATATTGTAACAGATATTGCAGCAGAGCATCAGGGCGGTCTGGGAACTGCTTCTTCTTCTAATATCGGTAATAAATATGCCATGTTCGAGGCAATCCACGGAACTGCTCCATATCTGATGAGCCACGGCAGAGGCGAGTACGCAGATCCAAGCTCCCTGATCCGTGCAGCTGGCATGATGTTAGCTCATATTGGCTATGCAGACAAGAAGGTTCTTCTGGAAAAGGCACTGGATGTATGTACCACAGAGAAGAAAGTGGTACTGACTACTTTTACAGAGGATGCAAGTGCAAAAGAATATACCGATTATATTATTGAGACCATTGAAAAGCTGAAATAGAGGCAGGAAACATGAGAAAATTTAAAACTGTCTTTATGCGTGGGGGCACCAGCAAAGGCTGTATGTTCCATAAAGAAGACCTTCCGGAAGACAGAAAAGAATGGGATAACATTTTTTTACAGTGCATGGGAGACCCGGATCCAAAGCAGATCGACGGTCTTGGCGGTACTGTATCTTCCAACAATAAGATCGTTATTGTATGGAAAAGTAAAGAACCAGGTGTAGATGTAGAATATCTGGTAGGCCAGGTCATTGTAGGTAAGAGTCAGGTGGATTATAAGTCCAACTGTGGAAATATGACAGCAGCAGTAGGACCTTATGCAGTAGAAGAAGGTATGGTAGATATTGTAGAGCCGATCACCACTGTTCGTATGCTAAACCGTAACACAGATAAATATATCAATGTAACCGTTCCGATCGATCCTGAAACCAAGACATTTGCCCAGGAGGGTGACTGCGCTATTGCAGGTGTAGACGGAACAGCAGCTGAATTGAAGGTCAATTTCTTAAATCCGGCCGGTGCAAAGACAGGAAAGCTGCTTCCAACAGGAAATCCAAAGGACGTGCTGGATATTCCGGGATTTGGACCGATTGAGGCGACCATTCTGGATGTGTCTAACCCAATGGTCCTGGTGCGTGCAGAGGATATCGGTCTTACAGGCCGTGAACTGCCGGAAGAGGTAAACAGCAACAAGGCAGCCAGTGAAATATTGGAGAAGATCCGCGGTGCAGCTTGCTGCAAAATGGGCTTTGCAAAGGATTTAGAAGATGCAACTTCTAACAGCCCTGCAGTGCCAAAAGTAGGATTTTTCACAAAGCCACAGAGCTATGTGGATATTGCAGGACAGCAGGTAAATGCAGAGGATATGGACGTTTGCGCCCGTGTGATCTCTGTATTTAAGTGCCACAAGGCATGCCCTCTGACTTCAGCCAGCTCAATTTCCGTAGCAGCTTTCTTAAAAGGAAGTCTGCTGTATGAAGAGCTTGGAAAGCCGGAAGAAGGAAAGACCAATGTGCGCATCGGCCATCCAAGCGGTGTTATGACCATGTATCCGGACCTGAAAGAGGAGAATGGAGAATTAGTTCTTCCTGGTGTTGCAGTACAGAGAACTGCAAGAAGGATCATGGATGGAATGGTCTATGTGAGAAAATAGCAAACAGCCTGCGTCAGCAGGCAATAGAGCGCGACAGCGCGGGTTTGCGAGTCTAAGATCAAAGGATTTTGCAGTCCGGTGGGATGTTTCCCACTGGCGCAGAGTCCTTTTTTTGTAAGCTGCATACCATGGTAATAAGTATGAAATACAGGAGCTTTTATATGCCTGAAGCTTATATTGCATTAACACCGGTCCACTGGTTTTACCTGGTGGGGGTGTTGGTGATCTTATTTACCATGATATTGCGAAAAGATACGCCATTGGTCTGCATTGCCTTTCTTTTTGGAATTGGCGTTGTTGGAAAATGCAGTCTGGCAGGAGGAATACAGACCATTTTCAGTTCCATTATCTATGCTATCAGTGAATTTCGCGAGGTGATCGCTACCATTGCCCTGGTAACGGCATTTTCAAAATGTTTACGGGAATTGGGAAGCGATGCCCTTCTTATGAAGCCGGTGTCAAAAGTTATGAGGACTCCTGCTGTTTCCTGGTGGATCTTAGGTGGCATCATGTTTGTATTTTCCCTGTTTTTGTGGCCATCTCCGGCAGTGGCACTGGTAGGTGCTATTGTACTTCCAATTGCTGTGCAGTCCGGATTAACACCGCTTGCAGCAGCCATGGCAATGAATTTGTTCGGCCATGGTTTTGCCCTCAGCTATGATGCAGTGATCCAGGGGGCACCGGCCATTTCCGCGGGAGCGGCAGATATTTCCACAACCGATATTTTAAGCAAGGGCCGGCCACTGTTCTGGATCATGGGTATTACCTGTGTATGCAGCGCGTTTTTGCTCAACCGGATGACATTGGCAGGACAGAGAAAAAATGAAGATCAGAGGAACGATCTGAAAATAACGGATCTGCCTGAAAAGCAGGAAGACAGTGGAGAAGAGACTCCGGAAGAAAAGGGGGATAGGAAGAAGCAATATTCCACCACTGCTAAGGCTCTGGCGGTTCTTACTCCCATTGCTTTTCTTATGGATATCCTGTTTATGTTCTTATTCAAATTAAAGGGCGGAGATGCCACCAGCCTGGTTGCGGGGACTGCAGTTATTCTTATGTGTGTGGGCGCGGTCATGGAGTTTAAGGCCGGTTCTCTTGAAAAGGTGACGGAATACGTAACAGATGGATTTTTATTTGCCATCCGCATTTTTGCTCCGGTCATTGTGATCGGTGCCTTTTTCTTCCTGGGAGGCAATGGTATTACCCATATTTTGGGAGACTCCTATGAGCGTGGAATTTTAAATGACTGGGCGCTATGGCTGGCCCATCATGCTCCTTTAAACAGGTATATGACAGCCTTATTGCAGCTGGTGATCGGTGGTCTTACAGGACTGGATGGCTCCGGCTTTTCCGGGCTTCCTCTTACAGGTGCCCTGGCGAGGACCTTTGGCACAGCTACAGGCGCTTCCATTCCGGTCCTGGCATGTCTGGGACAGATCAGTGCTATTTTTATCGGTGGCGGAACGGTAGTGCCATGGGGACTGATACCGGTGGCAGCTATCTGTAATGTAGATCCGGTGGAACTGGCAAGGAAAAATATGCTGCCGGTATTTATTGGCCTGACATGCACTTTTCTGGTGGCGTGTCTTGTGTTGTAAGGTTCCGCCTGCGCAAGCAGGCAGTAGGGCGCGATAGCGTGTGAACCTGAGTTTAAGAGGAGGTTATCATATGTGCGGGATCGCCGGATTTTATCAGAGTCATTTTGACTATCTCACAGAGGAAGATCACTACCGTCAGATACTGGAAGATATGGAAAAAGTGCAGAAGCATCGTGGGCCGGATGAACAGGGAAATTATCTGGACTCTCATTTTGGGTTAGCCCATGTGAGACTGTCGGTGCGGGATCTGGTTTCCGGCCGTCAGCCAATCCTTAAAAAAACAGGAGATAAGACCTTTGGGATCGTATACAACGGGGAACTGTATAATACCACAGAGTTGAAAGAAGATTTACTGAAAAAAGGCTGGGAGTTTTCCACTACCGGCGACACAGAAGTGGTCCTTACAGGATATATGGAATACGGTCCGGATTTTGTAAAGCAGATGAACGGCATATTCGCTTTCGGGATCATGGACCCGGTAAAAGACTGCCTGGTGCTGTTCCGTGACCGTCTGGGAGTAAAGCCATTATTTTATACCTGTTTTCATGACCAGGTCATTTTTTCCTCTGAGATCAAGGGACTTTTCGCATATCCGGGTGTTACGCCAAAACTGGATAAAAAGGGTTTAAACGAGATATTCAGCATCGGGCCTGCGAAAACCTATGGATGCGGCGTTTTCAAGGACATAGAAGAACTCCTTCCGGCCCACTATCTTGTATGCAATGCAGCAGGTCTGCATACAGAATGTTACTGGAAATTAGAGAGTAAGCCTCATACGGACAGTTACGAGCAAACGGTAGAAAAGACGGCATTTCTGGTCCGGGATGCCATCTGCCGCCAGATCATTTCCGATGTTCCTGTGTGTACCTTTTTGTCCGGTGGTGTGGACAGCAGCCTGGTATCAGCAGTGTGCAGCGCAGAACTGAAGAAGAAAAATAAACAGCTGACTACCTTTTCTTTTGATTTTAAGGATAACCACAAATATTTTACTGCCAATGCCTTCCAGCCGTCTATGGACCGGCCTTTTGTGGACATTATGGTGAAATATTTAGGTTCAGATCATCATTATCTGGAATGTGACAATGTGACCCAGGCGGATCTGCTTTATACGTCTGTAGAAGCCAGAGATCTGCCTGCCATGGCAGATGTAGACTCATCTTTGTTGTATTTCTGCTCCCAGGTCAGCCGTACCCACAAGGTGGCTCTGACCGGGGAATGTGCAGATGAGATATTTGGGGGCTATCCATGGTTTCACAAAAAAGAGTGCTTTGAGGCGAAAACATTTCCATGGACTATGGATCTTTCAGCCAGAAAGGTGCTGCTTTCTGATGATTTCATCCAGGAACTTCACATGGATGAATATGTGCAGGCAACTTATGAAAAGTCAGTAGCAGAAACACCCAGACTGGCAGAGGATACACCAGAAGAAGCCCGCCGCCGTGAGATCGCGTGGCTGAACCTGAGATGGTTTATGCAGACATTATTAGACCGTATGGACCGTACCAGCATGCATTCCGGACTGGAAGCAAGAGTGCCTTTTGCAGACCACCGCATTGTAGAATATCTGTGGAATGTGCCATGGTACATGAAAACAAGGGATGGGGTGGCAAAACATCTGCTAAGAGAGTCTGGAAAAGGTCTGCTGCCGGATGAAGTGCTGTGGCGCAGAAAATCCCCGTATCCAAAGACCTATGACAGAGCTTATGAGGCGCTGCTGGTGGGCCGGGTGCGTGAGATTTTAGAAGACAATACCTCACCTGTATTGCAGTTTCTGGATAAGGCCAAAACAGAGAAATTCCTGGAAAGCCCCTCAGATTATGGAAAGCCATGGTATGGTCAGCTGATGGCGGGGCCGCAGATGCTGGCTTATATGATACAGGTGGATTATTGGTTGAAGAAGTATAATATTGAGATCGTGTGATAGCATCCCGCCCTTGTGGGCGGGAGCGTTGCATATTGGCAGGTACAGGAATGAGAGGAGAAAAATTCCGGATGTACTATTTGTCATTAGGTTCCTGGGCAAATGTCTGCCGTACCAGATCCAGGAAATACTGATCCGCTCTGGACAAAAATCCGCCCTTTAAGGTGGCAATACTCAGATCCCAGCTGGGGCTGTAGGACTCATCAATGGATAATAACACCGGCGGATGGTCTGCATAGGTCAGGGCGGCGTAATCCATAGGCAGAAAGGTAATGCCAATGCCCTGACCGGCCAGACGCTGGGCTGTCTCGTAATTCTTTATTGTCAGCACGATATTTGGCGTAATCTTTGCTTTTGCCAGTATGGCGTCCGATACATGACGGATGCGCTGCTGGGAATGGAGCAGGATCAAAGGTTCATTTTTCAATAAACGTACATCTAAAACCGGGAAGAGATATCCCGGTTTTTTTTGCGCCTTTTCGATCAGGGGATGTCCGGCAGCAAGTGCTATGACAAAAGGATCCTCTGAGAGAAATTCATAATTTAATAAAGGATTTGGAGCCAGCTTCGGGGCATGGAGAAGAGCAAAATCCATAGCGCCGGTAAGAAGTTTTGCTTCCAGATTTCCCGTATTGTCCTCCAGGATCTCCAGTTCAACAGAAGGGCTGTTTTCCTTAAATTCCAGCAGTATTTCAGGGAGGATGACAGTTCCTAAATGGTTGGTAGTCCCCATTACGATACGTCCGGTTTTTAACTGGTTGATGTCGCTGATCTCTGCTTCAAAATCACTGTAGATCTTAAGAACCTGGCAGGCCATCTGATAGCAGCGCTCTCCTGCATAGGTCAGTGTCAGGCCGGAAGGCGTCCTGTTAAAAAGTTTTGCCCCCAGATTTTCCTCGATCCTCTGTAAAGACTGGCTTAGGGACGGCTGGGCGATGTAAAGTTTTCTGGCAGCAGAGGAGATGCTTTTTTCATCTGCTACTGTTTTTATGTATTCTAATTCACGGCTGGTCATGGGGGAGCCTCCTTGTATGTACTTGGTGTTATACTTGCGAACGTGCGTTTACACGATCTATTGCCTGCTGACGCAGGCGGTTCGCCAACACATAGGTAAAAATGTATATCTGTTATTATATATATAGTATTTGCCTATAAAAGTAAAGAGGTGTATAGTTAATTCAGAAACAAAAAGA
>OGWX01002348.1_pt1 | contig 11480 bp, 9 predicted proteins | sample 1576151 | NCBI WGS metagenome assembly OGWX01 (sample SAMEA3541591, study PRJEB24748) | human gut metagenome | biome: human gut; feature: human-associated habitat; material: faeces | place: China | collected 2012
AGCAGGAAAGAATTGGCAAATTCCTGATACAGATCATTGTCAAGAAGTGTATCATATACCGGTGATTCCTGGAAAAGCTGCAGCCGGAAGCGGTCAAAATTATATTCTGTCCGGTTCAGCTCGCCTTTTTTCGGAAGATATTTCTCAGAATATACAATCATCGGGAACTTGTAATCCGGGAACGGATAGTACCAGGAAGCCTTCAGATCCCCGGCCTGTTTCAGGATCTGACGAAATTCTTTTCTTGTAAAAGTCTTGACACCATTTGTCCTAGGATAGCCTTCCAGCCCCTCGAAAAGAGTTCCGAAATGATCCTCTGTGCATCCGGCCCAGTATTTCAGGCCCAGACGGTTCTCAATAGCAAGGATGATCTTTCCGTCCGGTTTCAGATGTCTGGAAATGATCTTCAGGAAATCCACATATGGATCTTCGCTCTGAATATAAGCCTCCCCATACTCGAACACTCCGATCAGGGTAATATAATCGTATTTCTCTGTGAGATTTTTCTCGATCTCCTGGAAATTTCCCACCAGGATCTTAAGATTCTCCTGGTTTCTGTGGCGGTAGGCATTGATACGGCTGCGCTTCATGGAAAGATCAATACTTGTCACCTCTCCTGCATTACGGCACAGCGCACCTGTGACAGCACCGCATCCTGCACCCACTTCCAGAACTTTCTCGTCTCCCTTAAAAGGAACCCAGCTTAAGATATTCTCCCTGATATGTGAAAAATGATACAGGATCGGCCAGCTCTCCCTTTCTGCGATCACACGGTTAAATTCTTCCGGTGCGTAATCTCTGGCAATGGATAACATCTCATCCTCAATAGCACCGTCACTATATAAGTCTTTACCCGGATAATACGTGGTATCCAGGAATACCTTTCCGATTTTTTCTCCCATACTTAATCCTCACACTGTATTTCTACTTTGGAATTCATATCATAAACCTATTTGGATAACTGAAATGTCATTATTTGGTGTCAAAGGAACAAGAAGTGACTTTAGTTATGAGCTACCTGAAAAGAGAGCTGAAATTCAGGAATATCTTGAAGGGGCAATGGAAGCATTAGATGCAAATCCACATGTAGAAAGATATTGCTGGTTCCCATATGATATTGATAGTACAAATGACATAGATTCTTTTAATGGTTCTGGTGGAACAGCAATGTTTGACTATTCATCAGGTGCATATACTGAACTTGGAAGAATGTATTCATCAAAGGGAAATCCGGAAGGGTATAATGCACAAACAATTTCAGATGATGAAATGTTTGTATATGTTCCGGAGGAAACAACAACACAGGCACCTACAACTGTGGAAACAACAACACAAGCACCAACAACACAAGCACCTACAGCAAAAAAACAGGCAGAAACAACAACAAAGGCTGAGACTTTACAGCAGGTAAAAGTGACAGGTGCAAAAAATATTAAAAAGAAATCTGTAAAAGTTACTTGGAAGAAAGTTGCCAAAGCGAAATCTTATCAGATTCAGTATGCAATGAACAATAAGTTTACAAAGAAAGCAAAGATTAAGAAAACAAAGAAATTAACTTATACAGTTAAAAAATTACGGAAAAATAAAAAGTATTACTTTATGACAGATGGAACAATGAGAAGAGGCTGGTTGTCTTTCGGAAGCACATATTATTATATGGGTCAAGATGGAGTAATAAAGACCGGTTGGCAGACGATTTCAAATAAAAGATATTATTTTCTGCAGGATGGGACGATGCTAAGAAGTTGGCAGATAATTGCAAATAAAAAATATTATTTTATGCAAGATGGAGCAATGTGGACTGGTTGGCTGTCTTTCGGAAAAACAAGATATTATTTGGATAAAAACGGAGTGATGCAGACAGGATGGCAATTTATATCCAATACATGGTATTATTTCCGAACCAATGGAACATTGGATGATTCTTGTACTACAGATCAGTTGATGGCTATTTCTGGAAAGACTACTGTGACTGCATCCCAGATAGAAAAATATTTTAAGGCTAAGGGTGCAACATATCCGGCATATTACGCTGAGACGGATGCGCCAACACTTGAAAAATTCTGTCAGATTTACGTTGAAGAAGCGAATGCGGAAGGAATCAATGGGGCAATTGCATTTACACAGGCAATGAAAGAGACTGCATGGCTTAAATTTGGTGGTGATGTTAAGATTGAACAGAATAATTTTGCAGGACTTGGAACAACTGGTGGCGGCGTTGCCGGAGCATCATTTACTACAGTACGTGAAGGAATACGAGCTCAGATTCAGCATTTGAAAGCATATGGATCCAAAGATGCATTAAAGAATGAATGCGTAGATCCAAGATTTTCATTGGTTACAAGAGGAAGCGCTCCTTATGTGGAATGGCTTGGTCAGAAAGAAAATCCAAATGGATATGGATGGGCTACAAGTGAAGGATATGGTATTGATATTGAAAAAATGGTGAAGAATCTGCAAACATATTAAAGAAATAATAGTTTGGGCGTCTATTGTAAGTTCAATAGGCGCCTTCTTAGTAAAACGATATTCATTGTTTACTATGCAGATGGAGAATATTCAGAATGAAAAAAATATGTTTTGTTAATTATGATATGACAGTAACAGGAGGAGTTGAGCAAGTCACAACAACTCTTGCCAATGAGTTTTGTAAAGAATATGAAGTATATATTTATGCAATCTTTGGAAAAGGAGGGCATGTTCCATATGACCTGGATCCGAGAATTACATATAGAGCAGAACTAGAAGAAGAGTGTCGAGTACGCGACAGAATTAAGAAGACATTTCGACCATTTAGGGAATTTGTTAGACAAAATCAAATAGATGTGGTTTTCCTTATGGAGAATTATCCAGCTATGACGGTTTCACCGGTTCGCTTTTTTACGAAAGCAAAGTATGTGTTTTGTGATCACGGTGCATTAATGAATGAATGGGAGAAGAAAGATATCCGCTTTTTCCGTTTCTGGGATTCATTAATTTCACATTGTACAGTGACATTGACGGAACAGAACAGACAGGATTATATTAGAAAATTTCATATGAATCCAAAGAAAATCCGAAGTATATATAATTGGATCAAACCAGAAATCCTGACTATGCGAAAGGAATATAAAGAGGATTCGAGAAAAATTATCACCGTAGGAAGATTCAGTGAAGAAAAGGGATATGATCTTCTTGTAGAAGTGGCGAAAAAAGTATTGCCTTCTCATCCTGAGTGGGAATGGCATTTATACGGAACGGGAGATACTTTTGACGAGATACACCAAAAGGTGGTAGAATACGATTTAACGTCTCAATTGATTCAGAAAGGGAATGTAAAAGATGTATATAAGTTGTATAATGAATATGCATTTTTGGTATTACCATCTTACAGGGAAGGATTGCCGTTAGTATTGCTTGAGGCAAAGGCAAGTGGACTTCCTATGGTGAGCTTTGATGTAACAACAGGGCCAAGAGAAATCGTTGAGGAGGGGAAGGATGGATATTTAATCCCCCCTTATGATTTGGACAAGATGGCAAATCGTATAGAATTGTTGATGGATAGTGAAGAACAAAGAATTGCGTTTTCAAATCATACGATATCGGGTGTAAAAAAATTTGAAAAAGAAGAGATTTATCGACAGTGGACGAATCTGATAGATGAACTGACAATGGAAAGGAAGTAATTGGAAAGTAAATGAAAGTATTACAAGTTGGATTATCCTTTAATCCCGGGGGAATTGAAAGTTTTGTAATGACTTATTACAGAGAATTGAGTAAGAAGGGTGTTAGATTTGATTTCATAAGTATGTTTCCACACCTTGCGTATGAAGAAGAAATCAAGTCACTTGGAGGAAAAGTATTTCATACATGTGATGCAAGAAAACATCCATTGAAATTTAGCAGACAAATGAGAAAGATACTTCGAATCGGAAGGTATGATGCAGTTCATGTAAATATGCTGTCAGCAGCGAATATAGTACCGCTGATTGTGGCAAGCTATGGAAAGGTTCCAACAGTGATCGCACACTCACATAATTCTTCGACTCCGGGAGTGGTGAGAAATTTGTTGCACAGAATTAACCGACCGTTGATTCCAATGTTTGCTACAAAGTATTTTGCATGCAGTGAATTGGCTGGAGAATGGCTCTTTTCAAAAAAGATAAGAGAGAGTAACAATTATCATCTTATCCACAATGCTCTTGATCTGAAAAAATTTGCTTTCAGTTTGTCAGAACGTGAAGAGATCCGCCATGAACTGGGAGTAGAAGGAAAATTTGTGCTAGGACATGTGGGACGTTTTGAAGAACAGAAGAATCATGAATTTCTTTTGGAGATTTTTCGGGAAGTTGCATCTGCCTGTGAAGAAGCTATACTTTTGTTAGTTGGAGAAGGAGAACTTCAGGAAATGATCCAAAAGAAAGCTGAGGAATATGGAATAGAAGATAGAATCAGATTTCTAGGGATCAGAAAAGATGTTGCAAAACTATGGAAAGGAATGGACATTTTTGTATTCCCATCTCTTTTTGAGGGTCTTCCTATTGTTGCGTTGGAAGCACAGGCATCCGGAATCAGGAGTGTAATGGCAGATACGATTACAACAGAAGTGAAGTTAGTTGAAAAAGTGAAATTTCTGTCACTCCAGGATTCACCAAAGGAATGGAGCCGTGTGATTCTTTCTTACAAAGGAGAAGACAGGAGCGAAGAAGAAAATTCAGGAATCAGGCAGGCATTTGCAAAAGCAGGATATGATATTGAAAGCGCTGCGCAGACTTTGCTTTCATACTATGAATAAAATGGAGGAGATATCATGCCGACAATCAGTGTGATCGTACCGGTTTATAAAGTTGAACCATATATAAGAAAGTGTGTGGATTCCATTTTGGGACAGACATTTTCTGATATTCAGGTGATTCTGGTAGACGATGGGAGTCCCGACCAGTGTGGAAAAATATGTGATGAATATGCAAAACAGGACAATCGAGTGGAAGTGATACATAAGGAAAATGGTGGACTTAGTGATGCCAGAAATGCTGGAATTCCCTATGCAAAAGGAGAATATATCATTTTTTTAGACAGTGATGACTATATTGAAAATGATATGTTTGAATATATGTATACACGTATCAAAGATAGCGGAGCAGATATGGCAACATGTGGCTTATATGAAGTGTATAAAGACAGAATCGAGACACAAAAGGAAGAGGTGGATTTTGTCTGCACAGGAGAAGAGGCTTTTCGCTGTATCCTCAGGGGGCATACGATCCGTGGAGAAATATGGAATAAACTGATCCGGAAAAGCTGTATCGAAGATCTTCGTTTTCCGAAGGGAAGATTGTATGAAGACATTTATTATACAGTAGACCTTATGCAGCGAATTAAGAAGGTGGCAGTAGGAACAAAGCCGAAGTATTATTATCTTCATCGAGAAGACAGTATTACCGGAAAGGCATACCGTCCGAAAGTATTTGACATAATAGATGGCTATACAAAGAATTATGAAGTAGTGAAAGAGAAATTTCCATCACTAACACAGGAGGCAGAGTGCCTCTGGATCTGGTCACGCTTTATTGTTCTGGATAAGATGCTGTTACAGGAGGATTATAAGAAGTTAGAAGGATATCAGGATTTGAAACGCTTTATTCGCGGGCATATCCTGACAATCCTGCGAAATCCATATTTTCAGCCAAAGAGAAAGATTTCATCTGTTGTATTGTGCGTAAATACGGGCTTGTACAGGAAGATGGTATTCATGAGTGAGGAAAAGAAAAAATAGATGAAGAGACATGCGTATTTAATTAAGGCACATCATCAGTTTGATTTATTAGAAAAATTGTTACGGCTTCTTGATGATGAAAGAAATGATATCTATATTCATATAGGGGTTGGAGTGAACTACGATAGGGCCAGATTTGAAAAATGTGTGAAAAGATCTGGGATTTTTTTTGTGTATCCAGTAAAGGAATCCTGGGGAGGATATAGTCAGATTGAAAGTGAGCTTCATCTTTTTGAAGCGGCAGCAGAAAATAGTTATGCATATTATCATTTACTGAGTGGAGTGGATCTTCCATTAAAAACACAGGATGAGATCCATGCTTTTTTTGATGCAAATGATGGAAAAGAGTTCATTTATTTCTGTCCGAAGTCTTTTTGGAAGGAGTCTGCTTACAAATATGAGCAGTACCGCTTTTGGCAGGAAAAGATTGGAAGAAAACAGAAGGGAGTTTATTTCTTTATGGAAAAGATTTCCTTATTTCTGCAACGCAGACTCGGAATCAGGAGACATCAACCAGAAATGGAATATTGCTTGGGGGCTAATTGGGTAAGCATTACACATTCACTGACAAAATATATCATCGAACAGAAAAATCTGATAAAAAAGCTGTTTGAGAAAACATTATGTTGTGATGAATTTTTTGTTCAGACATTGGTGTGGAATTCAAAATACAGAGAGAATGTATATTCCTTTGAGGAGGATTATTTTGCCTGTCTTCGCTTGATAGACTGGAAACGGGGGAATCCATATGTCTGGAGAAATCAAGATTATGAAGAACTGATGAATGCCCCACATCTCTTTGCACGTAAGTTCGATGAAAATATTGACCAGGAGGTTATAGATAAAATCTTTCAGACAATATCTAGTAGACAAAAAGCAGGAAAGGAGAACTCATGAGAGGAAAACAGGCTTTTAAGAATATGGTGGCTAATTTGTTTTTGCAGGTAATTGTTCTTTTGTCCGGATTGATATTGCCACGTTTTATTCTTGAGGCTTATGGATCCAGTGTAAATGGAATGATTACTTCTGTAAATCAGTTTCTGACTTATCTAGGACTTGCAGAAGCAGGCGTGGGGACTGCGACGGTAGTTGCGCTTTATACGCCACTTGCCCTAAATCAAACAGGGGAAGTGAATTCTATTCTTTCAGCTTCAAGAAAATTTTATAATAAATCAGGAATGTTATTTCTTGCATTGACAATAGTTCTTGTTGGCGTATATCCGTATTTCATTTCAGGACAATTAGATAATAGTCTTGTGAGGTGGATGATTATTGTTTTGTCGGGAAGTACACTGGTGGATTATTTTTTTCTTGGTAAATACAGAGTATTACTAACAGCAAACCAAGAAGGATATGTAGTTGCTTTAATTCAGGCAGCAGGTACAGTTGTTAATATGGTTGTATCCATATTTCTGATTTATATTGGAGCAGGTGTTTTAATTGTAAAGGCAGTAGCAACTGGTGTATATATGCTTCGCCTGGTGTTAGTTAAAATCTATGCAAAGCGGAAATATCCGGAACTTGATTTTCATGCAGAACCAAAGGATAGTGCATTAAAGCAGAAAAATGCAGCACTTTTACATCAGGTTGTTGGTATTATCGTGAACAATACTGATACAACAGTACTCACAATTTGCCTGGGTACAAAGTCCCTTCTTGAGGTTAGTGTCTATGGAGTTTATATGATGGTAGTTAATGCAGTGAATCAGTTGATGACATCGTTTTCGAATGGTCTGACCGCAGGATTTGGAGAAGTGATCGCCAAGAATGAGGAAGAGACACTAAAAAAGAGCTATTCAAGTTATGAGTATATGTATTTTGTAATCATGTTTATTGTGATTGCCTGCATGGGAGTGTTGATCTTGCCGTTTGTTGGAGTGTATACGGTTAACTTGACAGATGTGCAGTATGTGCGTCCTCTGCTGGGACTCCTTTTTACTTTGATTGTTCTGATGCAGAATGTAAGGATTCCGGGATTGACGATTATTTGCGCAGCAGGGCATTATAAGGAAACGAGATATCAGGCGATTTTAGAAGCTGTGATAAATATTACAGTTTCTCTTGGGCTGGTATGGAAGTTAGGCATGGCAGGAGTTCTTCTTGGTACAGTATGTTCTTATGGATATCGTTCTTTTGATATTGTGTTTTATACAAGTCGTCATCTGGTGAAAGGATGTGCAAAGATATCTTTGATTCGGATTGTAAGAAATGGAATTGCAGTTGCATTTCTTTGTATTGTTGGAACATATGTTATTCCTCAGAATATGGCATCTTTTATTATATGGTTCCTCTATGCAATCGGAATGGTGGCTGTAAGCGTATTTACTATTGTTGGGGTAAATTATGTGGTCGAACCGGATGAGTTCAAAGAACTTGTACTTAGGGTGAAGGGAATTTTGGGAAGGAAAAAAGAAGATTGATGGAAAAATGGAAAGCACAATGTGTTTTTATAACACATAACATCTTTATTCGTTTATTTTTTATAACTGCTGCAGTTGTCTGGACTTTGGGATTACAAACATCTAATGTGTTTGTAGTTCCCTTGGTAATTATCCTTTGGTTTTTCCTTAAATCTGACAGAATACAGACAATCAGACAGGGACAGGAAAAAACAGAAAAGATAGTAGTGAATCTCATAGCAGGTGTATTTGCTGCTTTTTGGGTAATGGGAAATTATGATGTTTACCAGGAAAAAGGAATTTTTTTGATAATTCAATATGCTGTTTCGATGCTTGGAATCTATCTGTTATTAAGAGAATGTATAGGAATACTCGTTTATAAATTGTCTAGGTGTAATTTACGCTCAGCAGATATTCAGAAAATCAGTCCGTTCCGTTTGGGTATATGTGTATTTTTTATTTGTATTTTGTGCTGGTTGCCTTATTTTCTAGCATATTATCCAGGAATCATTACAGATGATGCAGAGTGGCAGTTAGAGCAGGCGATTGGTCTTAGATCCTTTAGTAATCATCAGCCATGGATTCATACGATGTTCCATAGATTGTTTTATAAAATTGGATATTATTTATTTCATACAGTAAATGCAGGGGTCGCAGTATGTGTGGTAGTGCAGATGGGAGTGATGGCGGCAGCATTTGCTTACCTGATTACAACTTTCTATAGAGAACATATGAAGCGGGGGTTTCTTTATGGTTGTGTGATTTATTTTGCTCTTATTCCTTTTCATGCGCTTTATGCAGTAACCCTTTGGAAAGATGTGGCAATGGGAGCGGTTGTTCTTTGTTTTTCAGTTTCTGTCTGGCGTATGACAGGAGAAAGAAAAGTAGGAATTGGAACATCACTGATTTTTTTAATTATGGGACTTTTGCTCTGTATTCTTCGAAGTAATGGCTTTTATGCGTATTTGTTGTGTGTTCCATTTTTTCTTTTTTTCTTGAAAAGAAATAGAAGAAGTATTCTTTTGTTTAGTGTGATGACGATTGCATTGACGTTATTTTATAAAGGCCCCGTATTAAAATATTATGGAGTGACACCTCCGGATACGATAGAATCCTTATCAATTCCGGCACAGCATATTGCCAGAGTAATAGCGGATGATGGTACTTTGTCGGAAAAACAAGAAAAATTATTATCAAAAGCAGTAGATGTTAGTCAAATAAAAAAAGAATATGATCCGGCACTTTCGGATCCAATCAAGACACTGGTTCGTCAGACAGGAAACCAGGAATATATTGCAGAACATAAGATAGACTATTTTAAATTATGGATTGAGCTAGGGATAGAACATCCCTCTACTTACTTGAAAGCACAGATTGATCAGACGAAGGGATATTGGTATCCGGATATTCAGTATTGGGTAACAACAACGATGATGAAAGAAAATAGCTGGGGGATGTATCGGGATTCAAAGATGCCGGGGTGTGTGCTAAACATTATGCGGTTTGTTGAAACATTATATAAACAGATTCCTATCTTAGGATTGTTGTGGAGTATCGGATTCTATACGTGGACAATGATTCTTTTGGCAGGGGTCACAATTTGCAGAAAAAAATCAATTGCCCCATTTTTCCCGGTTGCAGCAATTTTACTTTCGTTGTTTATTGCAACGCCGGTTCAGGCAGAATTTCGTTACAGCTATGCTATGATGACTACGATTCCTTTATTTATAATGATTGCATGTAGTGAGGAGAAAAGACAAGATGAAGAAAATAGCAGTATTGATACCATGTTACAATGAAAGCGTAACAATAGAAAAAGTAGTAAAAGACTATAAGACAGCCTTGCCAGAAGCAGATGTTTATGTTTATGATAATAATTCTACAGATCATACAGACGAAATCGCCAGAGCAGCAGGAGCTATTGTGAAATATGAGTATCGTCAGGGAAAGGGGAACGTAATTCGGAGTATGTTCCGTGACATTGAGGCCGACTGTTATATTATGATTGATGGAGATGATACTTATCCGGCTGAACATGCCCGCATAATGGCAGAGCTGGTTCTGAAAAAGGGGGTGGATATGGTAATCGGTGATCGCCTGTCATCTACTTATTTTATGGAAAATAAACGTCCCTTCCACAATGCCGGAAACCGTATGGTACGTTTCTTTATCAACAAATTATTTGATAATAATGTACGTGATATTATGACCGGATATCGTGCTTTCAGCAGACAATTTGTTAAATCATTTCCTGTATTGTCAAAAGGATTTGAGATTGAGACTGAAATGACAATTCATGCGGTAGATAAAAATTTCCTTCTTGAAGAAATTCCTGTAAAGTACAGAGACCGTCCATCGGGAAGTGTATCAAAGCTGAATACATTTTCTGATGGAATGAAAGTGCTTTCGACAATTGCGACATTGTTTCGTGAATATAGACCGTTTGCGTTCTTTACGAGTGTTGCTGTAGTGCTGGAAGTAATCGCATTGACATTTTTTATCCCTATATTATTAGAGTATTTTAAGACAGGGCTTGTGCTTCGTTTTCCAACGTTGATTGTATCAGGGGTAATTGCTTTAATAGGAATTTTACTCTGGGTTTGTGGAATGATATTGGAAGTGATTGTAAAGAAACACAGACAATTATATGAAATCATGTTAAATCAGATGGAAATGAGAGGGAATAAATGAAAAAACTAATTGCTCAGGTATTAAAGTTTGGCGTGGTCGGTGGGACGGCTTTCCTGATTGATTATGGTATAATGATTGCGTTGACAGAATTCTGTGGGATTAATTATTTGATTTCAAGTGGAATCTCTTTTGTGGTGTCAGTTATATATAACTATATCTTGAGCGTGCATTGGGTATTTGATGTAGATAAAGATGGAGATAAGAAAAAAGAATTTATTGTTTTTATCTTACTTAGCGTGATTGGTTTGGGATTAAATCAATTGTTAATGTGGGTGTTTGTGTCGAGAGTACATGTTTTTTATATGTTGGCAAAGATTTTTGTGACAGCGATTGTTATGATTTACAATTTTGTTACAAGAAAAATTTTTTTGGAGAAATGATTAAGTTAGAGAAGATAGATTTGTGATTTTGCTTTTGATGTGTTCATTAGTTATGGCGATAGTATCTGTTTGTTGTATCAATGAATATATATAGAACAAGCTTTCTATTTGGAAATAGTGTTTCTGTTACAGTTATTTTTGTTATACTTTTAACTATGTTGATAGCTAGTATAATAAAAATTCTTTTTTGTATTTTTGCTATAGTAGTTTTTGGGATACATCAACACAGATTGAAATGTTTTTAAGTTATATTCA
>OGWX01002360.1_pt1 | contig 11460 bp, 9 predicted proteins | sample 1576151 | NCBI WGS metagenome assembly OGWX01 (sample SAMEA3541591, study PRJEB24748) | human gut metagenome | biome: human gut; feature: human-associated habitat; material: faeces | place: China | collected 2012
TCTGCGACGCGGGCAACGCCAAGGGCATGCCGGTGGGCGTGTGCGGCGAGGCCGCGGCCGATCCGGATCTGGCGGTCGTGCTGGCCGGTCTCGGCGTCAACTCGCTGTCCATGACCCCGGTGGCGCTGGACGATGTGCGCGCCTCCCTCGCCGAAGTCACCTTCGAAGAGGCCAAGGCCAAGGCGGCCGCCGCCCTCAACGGCGACTTCTACAAGCCGGCCGAGTGATTTTTCCCCCTTCTTTCTTTCGCTCGGCTATTCCGGACTTTGCGGCTGCGTTATCGTGGCCGCAGGGTTCCGCCACTGCAAATGTGCCTATGAGAGCGATTCGGTTCTGATAGGCCCTGTTTCCCGGAATGACCCCGTTCCGTGCGATCGCCGCGCGGACGGGGTCGTTTCGGCTGAGGGTTGCGCCGATTGCTGCGATTGCGTCGATTGCGCCACCGGCGTAGACGCGTCATACGGCCGCGTCGCGTCACGCGCATGCGCGATACTGGAAGCATGAAGATTTCCGCAGATTTCACCGTCATTCCCGACGCGTTCGCTAAGGCGGCGCCGCCTGAGAACTGCATCGACGGCACTCCGATCGTTTCCTTCCCCTTCTATATTGACGAGCTCGACCCGTCCGTGCAGTTTCTGCATTGGGAATTCGTCGATCCCGATTCCATTCCGGTGTGCGGTTTCCAGTGGAACCATTGGTCGCTCGCCAATCTGCCCGTGGACGCGCTGATGTACGATTTCAACGATTCACATGCATTGGCGATTCCGGCCGATTTTTCCCGCACGGTTTCCGCGATGATTCCCGAGACGGTGCAGGGACGCACGTCCGCCGCATCGCCGTTGTTGAAGGGCCGCAGCAGCGATCCGGCCGTCACCATGCGTTACAACGGCCCGTACCCGCCCGACCAGGACCACGACTACTACCTGCACGTGTGGGGTACCACCGCGCCGCTGAACGGCCTCAACCAAGGCTTCTGGCTCAACGAGATGGAACGCGCGTTGCGTAATTCCGGTGCGATCGCGGACCAAGGCGCTATCTTCCTGACCGGCAAGGCGTGACCGGCGAAACCGGCGAGAACAGCCGGCAAGGCGCAAACCGCGTAATCGCAAGAAAATACCAAAGAATACCGCAAACGTAAACAAAACAAACGAAAGGAACCTACATATATGGCATGCACCACGATTCTGGTCGGCAAGGACGCAAGCTATGACGGATCGACCATCATCGCCCGCAATGAGGACAGCGCGAACGGCGAATTCTGCCCGAAGCGCTTCATCGTCGTCAAGCCGGACGAGCAGCCGCGCCACTACAAGAGCGTGCTGTCCCACGTGGAAGTCGACCTGCCGGGCGAGCCGCTGCAGTACACGGCCGTGCCGAACGCGGATCTGAAGGAAGGCATTTGGGGCGAAGCCGGCGTCAACGAGGCGAACGTGGCCATGAGCGCCACCGAAACCCTCACCACCAACGAGCGCGTGCTCGGCGCCGACCCGTTCGTGGAGCTCACTCCGGCCAAGGGCAAGGAAGGCGAAGACGGCTACGAGCCGGAAGTGCCCGGCGGCATCGGCGAAGAGGACTTCCTCACCCTCGTACTGCCGTACGTCAAGACCGCCCGTGAAGGCGTGGCACGTCTCGGCGCGCTGCTCGAACAGTACGGCACGTACGAAATGAACGGTGTCGCCTTCTCCGATGTGGATGAGATCTGGTGGCTTGAAACCGTCGGCGGCCACCACTGGATCGCCAAGCGTGTGCCGGACGAGGCATACGTGACCATGCCGAACCAGCTCGGCATCGACGAATTCGACCTCGACGACGCGCTCGGAAACCAGGAAGAGCACATGTGCTCCGCGGACCTCGGCGAATTCATCGAACGCAACCATCTGGACCTGGCCGTGGAGAACGTCACCCCGTTCAACCCGCGCGACGCGTTCGGCTCCCACTCCGATTCCGACCACGTCTACAACACCCCGCGCGCCTGGTACATGCAGCGTTTCCTCAACCCGTACGACGAGCAGTGGGACGGTCAGGACGCCGACCACCAGCCGACCGCGGACGACATTCCATGGGCTCGCCAGCCCGATCGCAAGATCACCATCGAAGACGTGAAGTACGTGTTGAGCTCCCACTATCAGGGCACCCCGTACGATCCGTACGGCAAGCTCGGCGACCAGCATTCGCGCCACATGTTCCGTCCGATCGGCATCAACCGTCAGAGCCAGCTGTCCGTCATGCAGATCCGCCCGTACCGCCCGCAGGTCAACCGCGCCGTGCAGTGGATCGCCTACGGTTCCAATCCGTTCAACACGCTCGTGCCGTTCTTCCCGAACGTCGATTCCACGCCGAAGTATCTTGAGGACACCACCACGCGCGTCACCTCCGAAAACTTCTACTGGGAGAACCGCATCATCGCGGCCCTGTGCGACGCCAGCTTCGCCGACACCGCCAACGCGGTGGAACGCTACCAGGAGAAGACCGGCGGCATGGGCCACCGCATGGTAGCCGCCACCGACGGGCAGATCGACCGTCTGGTGGAAGACGTCATCGACGAATTCGACGCGGACGACGAGACTGGCGACGTGCAGCCGATGGAACCGGACGAAATCATCGAAGCCGTCCGCAACGGCGAGGCGCGCGAAGTGCTCGCCACCGCCAACGAGACCATGGCCGCGCAGCTTAAGGCGGAAACCGACAAGCTGCTCGACTCCGTGCTCTACACCACCAGCATGAATATGAAGAACGGCTTCCACATGTCCGACTTCTGATATTTTCTGCGATTGCGCAATCGCAAGAAATTCTACGAAAACCCGCGTAGCAACCGGCTTCCGCACAGCGTTCGCCGCAAACAGTTCCGTATGACGGTCGGCGCGCGTCCGCTGTGCGGGAGCCGGTTTTCTTTGGTGGCGCGTGCTTATTAGAATGGCGATCGTCTTTGCTTTTCCGCTCGTGCCGGCGCGCGTTGCATAGGCGATGTCTGTCGCGTACGTTGTGCGCCATACAGCGGAATGCTTTCCCAAGAAAGGAACCCAGTGACCAGCATTGAGGATTTCACCAGCCAATACGGTCTGGTGCAGAAGATTGATGCGTTCGGCTATCTCGATTATCTGAAGAACAATCCGGATGCGCCGCGCAAGCATGGCAAGGTCGTCCTCGTCACCGCCGACACCCCGTTGAAGGCGTCCCGCGGCGAAGGCAAGACCACCACCACGATTGCGTTGATCGATGCGTTGCGCGAACGTGGCATCGACGCGGCAGCCGTGCTGCGCCAGCCGAGCATGGGCATCACCGCAGCCGGTTCCAAGGGTGGCGCGTCGGGCGGCGGCAAGGCCTCCCTGACCCATCCGGAGCTGATCGACTGGGGTCTGTGCGGTGAAATGGGAGCCATCGAGGCCGCCCAGAACCTGTTGGTCTCCTTTGCGGAGAAGGCTGTTGACGACGGCAAGCTGGACACCATCCTCGTACCGCGCGTCTCCGAAGTGCCGTCCCGTTCCCTGCGCCAGATCGCAGTGGACCGTGGAAAGGGCGACGTGGCTGAGCGTGTGGTGCTCACCCCGACCTGCGAGCTCATGCAGATTGTTGTGCTGTCGCGTTCCATGGATGAGATCTCCGAGCGCGTTGCCAAGATGGTCGCCGGCACGAAGGATGGCAAGGCCGTGACCTTCGGCGAATTCGTTGACCTGTGGCGTATCACCGGCATCCTCGGCGACGCCGTGAAGCCAGCCAAGACGGAGACCGTGAATGGCTCTCCGGTGTACGTGCACGGCGGCCCGTTCGCCAACGTGTCCATCGGCATTCCGACGCTGGTTTCCGTGGAAATGGCGTGCGCGCTGCATGACGTGGTCATCGTCGAAGCCGGTTATGGTACCGACGCAGGCGCGCAGAAGTGGCTTGACATAGCCTGCCGCGAATACGACGCGCAGTGGCCGTCCGCAGCCATCGTCGTGACCCGCGCTTCCACGTGGCGCGACGATCCGGACCTGGCATGGCGCTACCCGTTCCACGTCCAGCGCCTCGAAGGTCTTGATATTCCTACCTTCCCGCTTATCAACCTGTGGGATGGCGAGGATGATCAGATTCCGGCGCTCAAGGACACCGCCAAGGAACTGGAATTCCGCGACCCGATCATCGGCAACCTGTACCGCGACGGTGGCGACGCGCTCGCCCCGCAGCTCGATGCGTTCGTCGATGCCGTGACGAACGGTTCTATGCCGGCCGAACCGCACAGCCACAAGGGCATGGCTCTGGTGGAGAACGTGCGTTGGGTGGCCGAGCATGCGTATGGCGTTCCGGCCGACCGTGTGATTCTGAAGGACGGTTTCGCCGAGTCGTTGCAGGCCGCCGAGGGTCTGTGCGCCAGCGCGGGCATCGATTTCGGCTCGCTTGCTCTGGTCGCGGTGAAGTCTCCGGCCACCATGACCGACAACGACCGCGCTCCGGAAGCCGAGCGCACCGTCACGCTGAAGAAGGTCGAAGTGCATTCCGGCGCGGGCCTGGTGCACGTGAACCTCACCACGTCGCTGACCACCCCGATGCCGAAGATCGTCTGATTTTCTTGCGATTGCGCCGCGTGGCGGTACGTCCCGTACCGTCGAGGGCGCTCGCTAATCGTTGATTCGGCGTAAATACAAAGCCGCTGGTCCCGTTCGGGCCGGCGGCTTTTTTCGTGGGTGATACCTTTACGTTGTCCGTTTGTGGGTGCGGGCGTGCTTGCATGTGCGCCCCCTTTTGCTCACGAGTTGCGGAATGGGGCGATTTTTCTCTCTTATGAGCAAAAGGGGGTATGATTACTGACGATTTTGCCGGTTTTCATACCCCTTTTCGCTCACGTCCCGTAGAAAAGGCCCGTTTCTCGCTTTTGTGAGCGGTCGGGGGTGCTGATATTGCGATTTCCCTGCCGTAGTCAGGCGAGCTTCCTAGACGTGCTTCCCGTAGGTGAGGTGAGAGGTTTGCAATATGGGCAAACCTCGAAGGAACGGTGGAACTTCGTCAGAAGTTTCCACCGTTCCAGCCCCAGTCAGTCGTGGCGGTGTAGCGGATGTAAGTGCGGTCGGCCGGAATGCCCAGCTCCTTGCCCAGCGCGGCCATGATTTGCTCCGTCAGCTTCTCCCAGGCGGAACCCGGCACGGAACGGCCGAACACATTCACTTCCACGTATGCGGCCGGCTTGGAATCGTCACCGCCGAAATAAATCGGCATATTGTCTTCGAACGGGCACATCAGCCAGCCTTCAGACTTGCCGGGAACTGCGGTGATGGCCTTGCCGTAGGCGGCCTTCAGCGCCTCGCGCTGCCCAGGGGTGGTGGATACGGAAACGTGCGTGTGGATGACTGGCATTGCTGCTCCTTGCAATCGTTGAAATATATTGTTCTTCGTTACCCAAGTTTAGGTGGTCTGCGCGCGAGTGTTAAATATCCCGTGTGAGAAAACTGATTGAACAGCTTATGAAATTCGGCATTGTGGGTGTGATCGCCTTCATCATCGACTGGGGTATTCTAAACATTCTCGTCGGCGCCTTCCACATGCACAACGTGCTCGCCGCCACCATCTCGTTTATCATCTCGTTGATCTTCAACTATGTCGCCAGCATGAAGATGGTGTTCAAGCATCGTGAGGACATGGCGCGTTGGATGGAGATCGTCATCTTCGTGGTCGGCGCGGTGATCGGCCTGTTTATGAACGACGCCATCATCTGGATCTCCACGTACGGCATGAACCACGATGCCTACGTGTCGCAGAGCACCGAATACCTGATCCGCACCAACGTGGGCAAGCTCATCGCCACCGCCGTGGTGATGGTGTGGAACTTCCTGACCCGCAAGTGGCTGCTGGACGATACGCACACCAATGCGATGAACCGCTTGAAGAAGCAGGAGAACCGCCTGACTCCCGAAGAGCTGGAGGCCAAGTGGGAGAACAGCTTCTCGCACAAGCTCGGCGTGTGGTCGCTGGAACATACGCCCAAGGGCTGGCCGAAGTAACTCCCAAATAACGGGGTAACGAAAAGCGCGTCCGAATCCATTGCGATTCGGACGCGCTTTTCGTTATGCGGATTGTCTGCCGTGCCTGCCGGTTACCCGTCGGCATCCGGCACATGCTCCGTCACACGCTCACGCTGGTGAGCATCGGCTGCTCCGTGGATTCCTTGATCTGCTTGAAGCCGAACAGGGCGATCACCAGCGAAGCCAATGCCAAAGTCGTCACCACGATGAAGCCGCCATGCGAGCCCATGCGGTCGATGAACTGTCCCGCGATCGCGGAGCCCACCGAACCGCCGATCGAATTCATCGCGCCCATCCAGGCCATGCCTTCCGTGAAGCGCGTGGGCGGAACCAGGTGCAGCATCAGCTGGTTGCCGTTCACCCACGTCGGAGCCTGGCAGACGCCGATGCACAGGTAGATGATCATGATCACCCATAGATGCTTAGCGAACATGAATGAGCCGATGCCCAGATTCACCACCGCAAGGCAGAAGTAGAAACGTTTCCACAGCGGAATCTTCCAATTCTTCGCGCCGTACACAAGTGCGCCGATCAGAGAGCTGAGCGAGAAACAGGCGAATACGAAACCGGTGTACTGCTTCATATGCGCTTCCGTGGCGAATGCAACAATCGAAATGCTGGCAGCTGACTGGAATGCCCCCAGGCCGAACCACGTCACACACACGGCGATCAGGCCTGGCCCCCAAATCGATTCCTTGCGGCCTGCCGCAATATCCGTGGCGGCCTTCTGCATCGCGGCCTTCACCTCAGCGGCCGTCTTGCCTTCCGCACGAGCCTTGTCGCGCGCGTATTCTACCGCCGCTTCGGTTTGCAAAGCCTTGGAACGAGCAGCCTCGCGCTCTCGGTATTCTTTACGTGTCATGCCGGCTTCACGAGCCAACTGCGTCTGCGATTTCGGTTCGGTAGAAAGTTCCGTGAGGAACATCAGCGCGCCGATCACCACGCACATGCCGGTGAACGAGAACGCCAGCAGTCCGGAGATCACGGCCAATGTGGACGCCAGCGGATTGCCGATAACCCACATGCACTCGTCGAATACGCCGGACAGCGACAGCGCACGGTTCGTCTTCTCCGCATCGCCCTTGAGCAGCGTCGTCCAACGTTGACGGCTCATCGCGCCCCACGGCGGAATCGCGGCCATGAACGGCACTATGCAGAACAGGATCCACGACGGCACGCGTGCGGTGATGCAGGAGACCAGCGCGATCGCCGCCACCATCCACACGATGATTGTGGGAATCGACACCTGCCGTTGACCGAATTTGTCGACCAGCTTGCCGAGCACCGGGCTCGCCACGGCCAGCGCGATCGCCTGCACGGCCGTCAGCGCGCCCGCCAGCGAATAGTTGCCGTAGTAATGCTGCACGGAAATCGTGATCGTCATGCCGACCATTGGGAACGGCATGCAGGCGATTACCGATCCGACGGAGAATCGCGCGGTGTGCGGTATGCGAAGCAGCTCCGCATACCCTCCGAAAAGACGTTGGCCGATGTCTTTGACGCCGACGAGGACATTGTTGGTCATGCTTGCCGCTCCTTTCCGCTCACGGTTTCGCTCGTGACGTCCGCAGCTTTGCGTCGCGTGCGGACTGATGGTGGTGGTTCCCCTGAATTATTGGTTAACCGCTTCCGATACCAGCTCGCTGCCCCAGTCGTCCGAACACGTCAATCGATTGACATGTTTGACATGCCGCACACGGGGAGAAAGGTGGGATGGTGCGTGTTGTTTGTGTGTCTTTGTTGACCAAGGCAACTTTATGCGCAGGTACCGTCGTGACACGCGGTACATTAGGGCAGGAACCAATATTCGAATCGACGAATTTTTTCACAGGGCCGGCGACCGGCGAAACGTGCTGAGCCAGCACGTGGCCGGCAGGTCCGAAACGCAAGAAAGGCGGCCAATATGCCGGCGACAACCATCCATTTCGTGCGCCACGGCAAAGTGGAGAACCCCGGGCACCTGCTGTACGAGCGGCTGCCCGGTTTCCACCTGTCCGACGTGGGCGTGCGCATGGCGCAGGCCACCGCGCATTACATCGCGGTCAGCCCGCAGCTGAACACCGTATCCGCCGTCTACTCGTCGCCGCTGGAACGCACGCGCGAAACGGCGGGGGAGATCCTCGAATCGCTGAATTCGGTACGTGGATTGCGCGGCGAGGAACCGCTGGAGCTGCAGACGGACGAACGCCTCATCGAAGCGCGCAACGAATTTCGCGGCAAGCGTATCGGCTTCGGCGAAGGCGCGCTGTGGAAGAACGGCAACTGGAAGCTGGTACGCAACCTGTGGAAGCCGAGCTGGGGCGAAAGCTACCAGTCGATCGCGCATCGCATGCAGGACTTCGCCTTGGAGAAAGTGGCGGAATATCCCGGCAAACAGATCGTGGTGGTCAGCCACGAATCGCCGATTTGGAGCTACCGGCACATGCTGGAAACGGGGCACCCCGAACACAACATGCTGTTGCGCCACACCGCGCTCGCTTCTATCACCTCCATCACTTACGATTGCAATACCGGGAAAATAATGTCCATTACGTACGCCGATCCGGCGGCGGACGTCGAATAATGTGAACCAAAACATGCGGTGGCTCAATCGCGGTCGGGGATGACTGCGGTTCGGGCCGGCCGCACGATATACAAGGAGAAAGTATGTCTTTTGTATACGACCAGAAGGTCGTCGACTCGATGTACGGCTCGCACGTGGTCTCCATGGCAGTTGACTACGGTGTCGATCTGGTCAAGATGTGGCCGTTGCAAACGAACCAGGAACTGGAAAACGATGTCAAATATGCGGAGAACCTGCAGGTGATGTTCTCCGGCATGATGACGCAGGTGCTGCTGAAACGCTCCGAAGAAGTCGACCAGTCGGTTGCGGAAGCCGTATACGAAGGCATGGATGTGCTTCCCGGCGTCGATCCGGAAATCATCCGCACGCTGATGGATGCCAACCGCGCCTATGACGTGATGGCCTCCTACCACGGGGTCGACGGCATCGAACTGTTCATGGAAACCGCCAGAATACTCGGCATCGACGTGGAGACCCGAATCGAAAAGGAAATCCAAGACCTCATGGAGAACCTCTCACGCACTATGCGCAGCGCCTCCGGATTCGAAGTCGACGATGACGTGGCGGAAAACGTCGGCATCTGCCAGTCGGCCACGGTGGACCGCAACGAATTCGCAAGACGCTACCTCGCCTCGATGACGGTTCTCGACGCGCTGATAAACCTCATGTGCTATGGCACCGACGATTCGCAGGAGCAGGCCATCCGCGTGCTGCCGGTGCTGCTGTTCGTCAACGCCATGCGCAACCAGCTGTCGATTCCGCCCACTTTCATCAACGCCGAACAGCTCATCAACCTGTTTGGTCTGCGTGACACCGCCCGCCAGTTCGGACGGCCCCAGTCGGTGTTCGACAGCTCGTTCAACCCGCTGACGTTCTCCACCACCGTCAAGTACCTCGCTTTCTTCGCGGGGCAGGAATGGCTGCGGCATATGAGGTTCCTGGAGTGGGACCCGAAGCAGGCCGAACAGGACGCCAAAGACGAGGACGAGCGCAAAAGCAGGGAAGCGCTCGCAAAGAAATACAATTTGACGAGCGATGGCGATAACGCGGCTTCCGACGCGGATTTGGATTCGTCTGCAGACTCGAATTTGTCTGAGGATTCGGACTCGTCGGAAGAGGCCGGTTCGGAGCCGACCGAGGAATAAGTGTTGCGGGCGGTCGTGTGACGTCTGACGGTGAAGGCTTTGCGTGTACTTGCGTTGCGTGCGCTTGTGCTTGCGCTCGAATTGCGCGTGGCCGTCGCCTATCCCACGCGTTACATCCGCAACGACGTCACTACCCGTAACGAATGATCTGAAACGAATAATCCCGGTATCCTGCGATTGCACAGGATACCGGGATTATTCGTTATTCGTTATGGTGTGCCACGTTTTGTGTGGCGATAAGGCGGGGATCAGAGCGAAATCAGAGCTGCTGATCGGTGCCGTTCGCCGGATCATTCGGTACTGCCGGAGCGTCCGAATCCGCCGGAGCGTCGGTATTCGGCTGCTCGTGCGGATGCTGGAACTGGGCCGGCACTTCCGGCATCGGTGGAATGGACGGTGTCGGAGGCATGGTCGGAACAGCCGGCATCGGAGGCATAGACGGTACGGACGGAGCCTCCGCCAGCGGATTCTGCTGAGGTGCGGCGTATTGCGGCGCGGCGTGCTGCTGCGCGGCGTCATACTGCGGTGCCGGAGCTGTGTACGAATCGGCCGGAGTCGCTGGTGCCGTGTACGGCGTGGCCGGTGCCGCAGCCGCCGGATTGGTCGGCAGCGGGACGTTGCCGTACGAGGTGGCCTGCGCCGCATACGGGTCTGCCGGAGCCTCGCCCGTGGCGGGAGCCCATGCGTTGGAAGCCGTAGGAGCGTCGAAACGCGCGCCTTCCGGATTGGAATCGCGGGCCATCAGCACAAAGTAGAACACACCGCTGGCAATGAAGGCCAGCACGCCGAGGATCAGCAGGACAACGCCGCCGATGCTGACGCTGTTGCCCGCCTCCAACGACCTGAACGAAAGACTGCTGCCGATGATGAGGATCAGACCGATGGCGAAGAAGATTCCGGCGGCCGCCTGTACCGCGTAGATGATGGCCAGCACGGTGCCACGCATGTTGATGTCATGCAGACGACGTACGCCAAGAGCGATGGTCGGCACAAGCACGACGAGTCCCCAAATGGAGGAGAACGAGTCTCCGACGGTGGCGATCACGCCGGAATCGGTGAGGTTCCTCAACGTGCGGAACACGAGTCTCAACACGAAAGTGACGACGGTATAGGTGAGGAACCACCACCAGAACTCGCTACGCGAGGCGCGGCCCTTGAACACCGCGTACTTCTTGAAGAAACGGACGATCGCCTCGCCCAGGTTGCAGCCATATGCGGGCATGTCAAGCGGCGCGGTCAATGCGAAGAAGCTATTGCCCGACTGCGGTTGCGGTGCCGGCTGCCCGTAATTCGCGGCTGGAGCCTGGCCGTACTGAGGGGCCTGTCCATATTGAGGGGCCTGAGCGTACTGCGGAGCCTGACCATACTGAGGTGCCTGGTTGTAGTTCGGGGCGGCGTACTGGGGCGCCTGCGCCTGCCCGTAATCCGGTGTGCCGTACTGCGGTGCCGGCTGCGGCACCTGCGGATTGTATTGGTTGGGGTCCGTCATTAGAGTGCCCTTTCACAAAACGGTGACTAAAGAATAAAGAAAGTCGCTTCATACATTACTCCTTTGCCGATGTGAAGATAGGGAAAAATATTGCAGTATGGAACGCTGCGGAAGAAAAACGGCGATTGGGTCGTGGCACGTCCGGTTTGCGCGGCACAATGGAGCCTATGACTGAAGTTGAAAATACCAAACCGGAACTTCCTGAAAACGTTCGTGTGCGTTTCTGCCCGTCCCCGACCGGCATTCCGCACGTCGGCATGGTCCGCACCG
>OGWX01002377.1_pt1 | contig 11418 bp, 10 predicted proteins | sample 1576151 | NCBI WGS metagenome assembly OGWX01 (sample SAMEA3541591, study PRJEB24748) | human gut metagenome | biome: human gut; feature: human-associated habitat; material: faeces | place: China | collected 2012
CAGCCGCCGAAGCGGTGCTTAAGCCGTAAGGCGGGAATTGTGCGGTGTTGCCCTATGGTTATTCGCAGCCAAGGTAAGCCTTGCGCACTTCGATGTTATTGGCAAGCTCGGTGGCTTCGCCCTCCATCTTGATGGTGCCGGTTTCCAGCACATAGGCGCGGTTGGCAATATCCAGTGCCATCTTTGCGTTCTGCTCCACCAGCAGTACGGTAACGCCCTGGCGGTTAATGTCGCGGATGATCTTAAAGATTTCCTTGACCAGCAGCGGAGAAAGACCCATGGAGGGTTCATCCAGCAGCAGGATCTTAGGCTTGCACATCAGAGCGCGGCCCACAGCCAGCATCTGCTGTTCGCCGCCGGAAAGGGTTCCGGCGGGCTGGTTGCGGCGCTCTTTCAGGCGGGGCAGCAGGTCAAACACCATGTCGTAATCGCTCTGGATGGCATCCTTGCCATCGTGGCGGGTATAAGCACCCATAGAAAGGTTCTGCTGCACAGTCAGGCCGCTGAATACACGGCGGCCCTCCGGCACCTGGGCCAGACCAAGGCGGACGATTTTGTGGGCTTCCATCTTGCTGATCAGGTTGCCGTCATAGGTGATCTCGCCGCTGGTCAGCTTGAGCAGGCCGGAAATGGCGTGCATGGTGGTGGTTTTGCCAGCACCGTTTGCACCGATCAGCGTAACGATCTCGCCTTCGTCCACATGGAACGTAACATCCTTGATGGCGTGGATGGAACCGTAATAAACATTGATATTTTTAACCGAAAGCAGCTCACCCATTAGTCGTCACCTCCCAGATAGGCCGCAATGACCTTGGGGTTATTGCGGATGGTTTTGCCGTCGCCGCGGGCAATCACACGGCCATAGTCCAGCACGGTGATCTTCTCACAGATACCCATAACGAAGTTCATATCATGCTCGATGAGCAGGATGGCCACGCCGAACTGGTCACGCACGCTGTGGATGGTGTTCATCAGTTCTTCGGTTTCGTTGGGGTTCATACCGGCTGCTGGCTCGTCCAGCAGCAACAGTTTCGGGTTGGTAGCCAGGGCGCGGGCAATTTCCAGCTTGCGCTGTTTGCCGTAGGGCAGTTGGCTGGCCTTATAGTTAGCCTCCGCATCCAGGTCAAAAATTTTCAGCAGCTTCATAGCACGGCGGTCCATCTCGTGCTCTTTCTCACGGAAAGACGGCAAGCGCAGGATGCCGGTCCACATGCCGTAAACAACCTGGTTGTGCAGGCCGACCTTGACGTTATCCAGAACTGTCATATCATTAAACAGGCGGATGTTCTGGAACGTGCGGGCAATACCCGCCTTGCTGATGGCTTCCGGGGTGGCACCGGTAATATCGTTGCCATCCAGCACAATGTTGCCCTCGGTGGGCTTATACACACCGGTCAGCATATTGAACACGGTGGTTTTGCCCGCGCCGTTGGGGCCGATCAGGCCATACAGGTGGCCTTTTTCGATTTTAAGGTCCAGCTGCGAAACGGCTTGCAGGCCGCCGAACGCAATGCCAAGGTTACTGACTTCCAGCAGTGCCATTTATGCCGCCTCCTTTTTGCTTTTATCCTTTAGGAATTTGTTCAGCTTCAAAATCGGGAATTTCTCGGTGATTTTTTCAGCCACTTCTTTGCGCCATGCCACCAGCTTGGGGCTGCGGGTAAAGATCATCATGACAATCAGAACGATAGCATAGATCAGCATGCGGTAATCGTTCAGGCCGCGCAGCATTTCGGGCAGAACGGTCAGGAGGGCCGCTGCAATCACGGAGCCGCGGATACTGCCGATGCCGCCCAGAACCACGAAGACCAGAATGTTGATGGAGGTGTTGTAATCAAACTTTTTGGCAACCAAAGAAGAATAGTTCAAGCTGTACAGCACGCCTGCCATGCCGGCAAACACGGAGGACAGTACAAAAGCCATCAGCTTATAGCGGGTGATATTGATGCCGATGCTCTTGGCAGCAATCTCATTATCGCGGATAGCGGAGATAGCGCGGCCAGCGCGGGAGCGGATCAGGTTGAGCACAACCACCAGCGTGATAAGCACCAGAATAATGCCCATGGTAAAGGTGGAGGTCTTTTTGATGCCGGTAATGCCCATGGCGCCGTTGATCAGGATCTTGCCATCCTCGGCCATGTTCATCGAAGCGGCATCTTTAAGGGAGAAATGCAGGCCGCTGTCGTCCACGCCCAGGTAAACGGCGTTCATAATGTTTTTGATGATCTCGCCAAATGCCAGGGTAACGATGGCCAGATAGTCGCCGGACAGGCGCAGAACGGGAACACCAACGATGACGCCGAAGATGCCGGCCATAGCGCCGCCCACAACAAAGGCCAGGATCAACGCCAGCCAGTGCGGGGCCACATCATACAGGCTGACCCAGACCAGCGTGCCGGAAAACGCGCCAACGCTCATAAAACCGGCATGACCGAGGCTCAGCTCACCCAAAAAGCCGACAACGAGGTTCAGCGAAACAGCCATGACCACATAAGCGCAGATGGGCACCAGCTGGCCGGAGAAAGAGTTGGTCAGCACACCGGCGGCTGCCAGCAGCTGAACGATAATGTAAAACCCAATGACGATGCTAAAGGTGATAAAATTACTTTTGGTGCTTTTTTTCACTTGGTTCCATTTTGTTAATGCCATGATCCTCACCTTACACTTTCACGTTGACCTTTTTGCCGAGCAGGCCGGTAGGCTTGACGATCAGCACAACGATCAGAACAACAAACACGATGGCATCGGACAGCTGGGTGGAGATGTAAGCCTTGCTGAGGTTTTCGATGATACCCAGCAGGATACCGCCCAGGAAAGCACCGGGGATGGAGCCGATGCCGCCAAAAACCGCTGCCACGAACGCCTTGATGCCGGGCATTGCGCCGGTGGTGGGCATCAAAGTCGGGTAAGAGGAACACATCAGGGCGCCGGCAACTGCGGCCAGCGCAGAACCAATGGCGAAAGTCAGAGAAATCGTGGAATTGACGTTAATGCCCATCAGCTGGGCAGCACCGCGGTCCTCGGACACAGCCAGCATAGCGTGACCGGCGGAAGTGTGGTTGATGAACAGGGTGAGCACAACCATGATGAGGATGCAGGCCAGGATGGTGACCAGCGTTTCGGCTGAGATGGTCAGCTGGCCGTCAAACAATTTAATGGGCTGCAGGCTGACAACGGACTTGAAGTTCTTGGGGTTGGAAGTCCACAGCAGCTGGGCCACCTGCTGCAGCAGATAGGAAACGCCGATGGCTGTGATCAGAACAGCCAGGGACGGGGCTTCGCGCAGGGGGCGGTAGGCCACACGCTCCATGGTAATGCCCAGAATGGTGCACACCACCATGGACAACAGCACCGACACAATGGGGTTGAGCCCGAACGAACCGAATGCGAAAAAGATCACATAGCTGCCAATCATGATGACATCGCCATGGGCGAAGTTCAGCATTTTGGCAATACCATAAACCATGGTATACCCCAATGCGATCAGCGCGTACACACTGCCCAAGCTGATGCCATTGATCAGATAGGATAGAAATTGCATTGTGCAGAACACCTCACTCTATTTTTTCCCTTGTTCTTCCACACCAAGGCGGCGCACACCACCTGATTATTGCACAGCGGAAAAACAAAATATGTATATAATATTAACACATCTGTCCGCACAGTACAATGCCTTAAAGCGCAAAAGGTACGTATTTTTGGCTAAAACAGGCACTTTCTGTCACTTTTTTCTCTGCGCGTAACAAAATAGGGGCTGCTGACATGGTAAATCAGCAGCCCCCATTGGCCAAAACTCAATCTTGCATGCTTTTCAGCACGCGGTCCCCTGCTTTTGTGCAGAGATTACATAGCGGCGTAAGCGCCATCCTTGATCACAACAGCCTTAGGATCCTTGGAAACAGCGCCGGAAGCATCCCAGGTCATGCCGGTACCAGTCAAGCCGTCAAAGGTCATGCTGGTGTAAGCGGTCTTCAGCTGCTCGCAGATCTCGCTGGCATCCATATCGCCGGTGATGCCGGCTTCCAGAACTGCCTGGTACATGCTGTAGATAACGTCGTATGCGTCAGCAGCGAACTGGTTCGGGGTTTCGCCGTAAGCGGCAACGTAAGCGGAAACAAATGCCTGGGTCTTTTCATCCTGAGCGTCAGCGGCGAACGGAGTCAGCAGCATCAGGCCCTCAGCCAGGGAGGTATCAAAGCCCTCAACATCCAGGATGCCATCCATGCCATCGCAGCCGAAGAAGATGGGCTCATAGCCGGTCTTGTTGGCGGTGGTCAGGATCTGAGAAGCCTCGGTGTAGTAGATGGGCAGGAACACCAGCTCAGCGCCAGCTTCCTGGCACTTGGCAACCTGGGTGGACAGGTCGCTCTTGTTGTCGCTGGTGAAAGCTTCAGCAGTAACGATCTCAAGGCCCTTGCTCTCAGCTTCGGTCTTGAACTTGGCGTAAATGCCGGAAGAGTAAGCGTCAGAAGAGTCATAGATGACGCCGATCTTGGTAGCCAGAGCGTTCTCGGCAATGTAGTCAGCGGATGCAACACCCTGGTTGGGGTCGGTGAAGCAGATCTGGAAGACATTGTCGCCGGTTTCGATAACGGTCTGTGCAGAGGCAGAAGGGGTCAGAACGAACATGTTATCGTTGACGCTCTCAGCAGCAACTGCCAGGGTCGGGGTGGTAGTAACGGGGCCAGCCAGAACCTGCATGCCCCAGTCTTTCAGGGAGTTGTAAGCGTTGACGCTCTTTTCAGCATCGTGCTCATCGTCCTCGAACTTCCAGTCAAAAACATCGCTGCCGTTTGCGGCGTTGATCTCTTTGACAGCCAGTTCTTCGGCATTCTTAACAGCATTGCCGTAAGTTGCAGCAGCGCCGGTGATGGGGCCAATGCCGCCAACCTTGATGGGAGTGCCGGTGTAAGAGCCGGAAGCAGCGGACTCGCCGGAAGCGACGGTGCTGGAAGTCTCGGAAGAGACAGCGGAAGAAGCTTCAGAAGTAGCGGTGGAACCGCAGGCGGCCAGGCTGACAGCCATGGAAGCAGCCAGCATTGCACTGATGACCTTTTTGTTCATTGTTATTCCCTCCTAATGATTTACAGCCTCCGGCGGGCAAACGCCTGCCGGAACGGGTTGCACAGCCCATAACTGTAATTTAAACTAAAGTATACCGCTAAGTTGGCAAATCTTCAATACGGAATATCGGCATAAATTGCAGATGGAATCCAAAGCCTTTGTGGCGGTTTTGCACAAAGTTTGGTTACAAAATATTATCAAACTACCATATTGACAAAGTTTGTAATAAAAAAATGAAAAACCTGGTTTTAAGGGTTGAAAAACGCGGCGGAATTAGGCATAATAGTTGGTAAACATGAAAGGGGTATCTTAAGATGAAGCTTTTGGAAGACCGCATTCTGCGCGATGGGCAGGTCCGCCCGGGCAATGTGCTGAAAGTTGACTGCTTTTTGAACCACCAGCTGGATGTTGACCTGCTGGATAAAATCGGCGAGGAGTTTTACCGCATTTTTAAGGATGACGGAGTAAACAAGATCCTGACTATTGAGGCATCCGGCATTGCGATTGCCTGCATGACGGCTCGCCACTTTGATGTGCCCGTGGTGTTTGCCAAAAAGGCCAAAAGCAAAAACATTGATGGCGATGTGTACACTTCCACGGTACATTCTTATACTTACGGCAAAGATTACAATATCACCCTGGCCCAGAAGTTCCTTGGCCCCAATGACCGTGTGCTGATTCTGGATGACTTTTTGGCAAACGGCAAGGCCATGCGCGGTCTGTTGGATGTCTGCCAGCAGGCCGGAGCCAGTGTGGCGGGTATCGGCATCTGCATTGAAAAAGGCTTCCAGCCGGGCGGCGACGAACTGCGCCGCGAGGGTTACAAGCTGGCCAGCCTGGCCATTGTGGACGAAATGGGCGATAACGGCAGCCTGAAGTTCCGCGAGACGGAGTATTAAGAGAGATTGCTTGGTTTCGTATAATTGGGACGATCCGATATTTATCATCTGCATTAACGATTAAAAAAGCGGCGTGATTGGGTTCACGCCGCTTTTTGTTTATGCTTTTATTGGGGAGGATGATAAATCGTTCGGGTTCTTCCTCGGCGCAATGAGGGCATCGCACCTTACAGACATCTTGCGGGGCACAGCGAACAATAACACGCTTTACATCGTATGGATATACAGCCGCGAGGGCTCTTCCTCGCCATCGCCCTGCACCACGCAGTAAAACTGCCAGCCGTAACGCTCATAAAACGAGGTGTGGTCAGTAACAAGGTTAAAGTGCGCGCCGCATCCATGCCGCTGGCTGCTAACGTTACGCCGCATTCCGGTGCGGGACAGCGTGCTGCATGTGGCATTTGGCCGTGTGTCCCCTGGTACCAACCGCGGTATTACGGTAAGTTTTGCCTGCTGCAGGCATGGAAAAAGACAAAAAGAATGCCAGGGACACTTCACTTTTTGAATCACTCAAAAAAGCAAAGCTCCCCTGGCAGGTTGCACCACTATATGGTATAACTCTGGATTGTAAAGTGGTTTATGTGTAAGAAATCGGCAAAGCCATCACATCATTTTGCCATAATCAAAATCATTCTGCTTTACCCTCACGGAATTACAGTTTAACCCGGACAAATTCATGGTGGATGGCGGGCAGAATGGTTTCCACCAGGTCTTTTGTGCGCAGGCGCAGGCTGGAAGTATTGATGCAGGGGTGGCAGCCCATATATTCACTGTTCAGCACATCTTCATCAATCAAAAGCTGCACATGGTTTTCGGTATCGTTCATCAGGCCCAGCACACTAACCGAGCCGGGAGTGATATCAAGGAACTTTTCCATATATTCCGGCTTGGCAAAGGACAGGCGCGCGGAGTGGATCTGGGCGGATAGATCCTTGGTGTGGAACACCTTGGTATCCGGGATCATCAGCAGGTAAAACGCGGTTTCCTGACGGTTACAAAGAAAAAGATTTTTGCAGATGACCGCCTGCAGCGTTTTGTCAATTTCCTGGCAGACTTCCATCGTCATGGCCGGGGCATGGTCAATGCGGTTATATTCGATCCCAAGACTATCCAGCAAATCATAGGTACGGGTTTCTTTGGCCAATCTGCGCGTAGTATCCATCGGGCGGCCATTTTGCAGTTCCATCAAAGCATTCCCCTCTCTTCGATTTGTATGCTGTCTATTATATCACAAATTGTGCCAGCCCGCCTGCAAAAATGTGGTTTCCGTTCAGGTTTTCGGATTCTGTTCGGTTCAAGTTTTCCGCAATCGCATAATAATCCGTACGCCGCTGCTATAAACAAAATCATTCATTCGATCATCATGCCTCACTTTCGATTTGCATTTTTATTTTTAAGGGATACTTTGCGTATACGTCCCTCATGTAGCATGAGAGCAAGAGGATTCCAGAATTTTTCTGTGCTAAACTGACATTTAATTCTTAAATATTGAATAAAGCGATTGCGCCGTTTCCCCATTCAGAACAGGTCTAGCATATTATTGAGATAAATTTCTTCGCGGACGCGCAGCTGGTATTCTGGCTTTGTCATATAGTAAAGCAGAAACTCCAAAATTAAGGCACTGCCAAGCCCGCGGCCCTCAATTTTGAAGTTGGAAAAGCCCATGGGCAGATAGATATTTTGAATATCCTGGATGCCAATAAAACCGGGGTTGTCCATTGCCTTTGAAAAGCGATACCCTTCCTGTGCGCCAGGGGCTGCGCAGCGGTGGTCGGGGCAGGTTTCGCCAAGGTTTTTACGGCTTACATTTTCATAGCAGCGCTTTCTGTCCTTGCAGCCAAACCAGCAGCATTCATTGCAAAGGAATTCCACTTTATCTTTCTGGGGCTGGGGCAGGTTGTTCAGCTGTTCAAATTCTTTATTTAACCGGAAATCCGGCACAACATAGCGGAAGTCATCCCGATTCAATTCCGCCTGTAACTGCGGGAATTCCGTGAGCACCTTGGTTGTAGATGAAACAAAGTAAAGCCCCGGATAACGGCTTTCCAGATATCTGAGCAGCAAGTCCGAATGGACAATAACGCCGTTTTGTGCGCCGCCGCTATTTTCAAACAGCTTACACAGGGCGTTGCACTTTATGTCCGCCAGGTGTTCTTCACGCAGCAGTGAGTTACTGAATGTCAGCCGGGCGGATATCCCATATTCGCGCATCAGATCCATAACATCTTCGGGGTCCTGCACGCCAAAACTTGTGCGGCCGCCACCCCAGATGCAGTCGCTCAGGGCACCATAAATGGAGCCGATGGCGCACCAGTTGTAAAAATATTCTCTGTGATGATAGAACAGCGGCAGGAACATGCGGTACAGCCCATAAAATTCAAACAGCCCCGGCAGATGATAATATGCCACGCCGGGCTTTGAGGTATTCTTTATTTTATCGTCCATCTTGCGTTTTTGCGCGCTCCCCTTCCGGTGTGATTTTTCAACTGCTTTATTTTAGCATCTTTTTCCGCTGAAAGCAAAGCAGGCAGCAAAAAGGCGGGCAGTTGTTTTTCGTCGCTGCCCGCCCAAATGTAACTTGTTATTTTGTTTTGTGGGAACTGTGTCAGTCATCCAGCTTAATTTTCTCTTTCAGCACCACGCAGCCTGCCATATCGCCAATAACGTTCACGCAGGTAGCGCCCATATCGCATAGGGTATTGATGCTGATATAAACGCCCATCACGCCAGCCGGGAGACCCGCCATGGTAGCCAGCGCGGCGAACGAAGCGATTGCACCACCGGGGATGCCGGGGGTGCCCACGGACAAGATCACATTTGCCAGCAGGATCACAATCATCATGGAGGTACTGACCTCAACGCCGCAGGCGTTAGCGAAAAACACGATCATGAACGACAACACGATGGAAACAGCATCCATGTTGACCGTTGCGCCCAGAGGGATAGCGATACTGGTGATTTTATCGGATACGCCCATCTTGTCCTCCATGCACTGCTTGCTGAGGGGGATGGTGGCCGAACTGGAACAGGTGCCAAAGGCGTTCAGAGCTGCCGGCAGGCAGGCTTTAACAAACTTTGCCGGGCTTGCCTTGCCAAGGAACTTGACGGAACTGCCATACACGATAGCGGCAAATGAGAAGAAGGTAACATAAAGAACGACCAGCAGGGTTGCGAGGGAAAGAATGGTTTCCGTGCCGTTGGCTTCCACCACCGGAACAATGGTGCAGAAAACGCCGATGGGGGTAAAGTACATCACGGTGCTGATGATTTTCAGGCAAACCTCGTTGCCGGATTCAATCACTTTCAGCAGCGGCTCGCCTTTTTCGCCGATTGCAACAAGGGTAAAGCCGATGATAACCGCAAAAGTCAGCACCTGCAGCATATTGCCGTTGGCAAAAGCAGCCACCGGATTGGCGGGAATCAGGTTTTTGACGGTGTCAAGAATGCTGGTCATTTTGCTGGCCTCGATATCGGAGGTTGCCATTTCAAACCGGACGCCTTTTCCAAGATTGATGGCTCTGGGGATAATCAGCCCCACAAAGCTTGCCAGCGCTGTAGTGAACAGGAAGAATATCATGGCACCGCCGGTGATTTTTCCGGTGGTTTTGGCGTTGCCGATGCTGGTAATGCCCACCACGATGGAGCAGAACACCAGCGGAAAGATCATCATGTTCAGCGCATTCATGTAAATGCTGCCAAGCAATGTGGTAACGGTCAGGACCACATCAAAGCGGCTTGCCAGGAAAAGCCCGGTCAGGATACCAAGCACCAGGCCGATAAAAATTGCGCTGGTGATGTGCTCCTGATACCGTGCAAAGAGTGACTTTTGGGTTGCTGTGCTGTCTTGCGTGGAATTCATGTCGGTAGCTCCTTTTGAATTTTGTCTTTTTTATTATATTCCTTTAGGGAGGATTGGACAAGAAAAAACTTCAGCACAAAAAAGCCACTTTATATTTACGATGTACCGCTTCACGATGGCATCCACGAACTTCGGGTCAAACTCAATGCCCCGGCACACATGGTCTTTTTCTCACCGGCAATCAGCGTAGAGCCGCTGCCAAGGAACGGATCAAGGACGATGCCATTGGTCATGGTAGAGTTTCGGATAGGATACTGGCAGAAATTGAGGATAATCACATGCGTGAAAGAGACACAAAAATCGGATTAGCTGAACAAAGACAGGTGGCTTTTCTGGAGATAGCGTTCCAAATTTTACCACTCAAAAGCAAACAAAAAAGAGCACCCTAAGAGGTAAACTCTCAAAGTGCTCTTTCAGAAAGCAATCAGCTAATTAACCCTTAACAGCGGCGGCAACTTCAGCAGCGAAGTCGTCAACGCGCTTTTCCAGGCCTTCGCCCTTGATGAAGTGGGTGTACTCGACGATCTTGATATCGCCGCCCAGCTTCTTAGCGGTAGCGTTCACATAGGCGTTCACGTCCATGTTGCCATCCTTGATGAAAGCCTGATCGACCAGGCAGTTCTCCTTGTAGAACTTGCCCAGACGGCCGGTAGCCATCTTCTCTTTGATAGCGTCGGGCTTGTTGGCGGCCTTCGGATCGTTAGCCATCTGAGCGATGATAATCTTCTTCTCGTTCTCGATAGCCTCAGCAGGCACAGCCTCACGGTTCAGGTAGCTCGGGTTTGCAGCAGCGATCTGCATTGCAATATCCTTGCCAAACTCAACGAACTCCGGCTTAGCAGCAACTTCATCGGTGGTATCGAACTTAACGATAACGCCGTGGGTGCCGCCGCCGTGAACGTAAGCGGCGCAATGGCCCTCATAGGAAGCGAAACGGCGAACCTTGATGTTCTCCTTGATGACCAGAATCAGAGCCTTCAGAGCTTCGTCAACAGTGCCTTCGCCCATCTTGCAGCCCATCAGAGCCTCAACATCAGCGGGCTTCTGCTCAGCAACAACATTAGCCAGATCTTTGGTGAACTCAACGAACTTATCGTTCTTGGCAACAAAGTCGGTCTCAGCGTTGACTTCAACAACAACAGCACCGTTAGCGGTGGCAACAGCGTAAACCATGCCTTCAGCAGCGATACGGCCAGCCTTCTTAGCGGCAGTAGCCAGACCCTCTTCACGCAGAATCTCGATAGCCTTATTGATGTCGCCATCAGCCTTGACAAGAGCCTTCTTGCATTCCATCATGCCGCAGTCAGTCTGGCGGCGCAGTTCCATAACGTCCTTTGCAGAAACAGCCATGTTCATTCGTCCTTTCTGAATTTAGGTGTACAAACAGTTTCGGGCGGGATCGGGCTTATTCAGCCTTGGCGGCCTCTTCGGCAGCGGGAGCATCCTGCTTACCCTGCTTGCCTTCCAGCACAGCATCAGCCATAGCGCCGGAGATCAGCTTGACAGCGCGGATAGCGTCGTCGTTGCCGGGGATGACGTAATCGATCTCATCGGGATCGCAGTTGGTATCAACGATAGCAACAATGGGGATGTTCA
>OGWX01002380.1_pt1 | contig 11411 bp, 9 predicted proteins | sample 1576151 | NCBI WGS metagenome assembly OGWX01 (sample SAMEA3541591, study PRJEB24748) | human gut metagenome | biome: human gut; feature: human-associated habitat; material: faeces | place: China | collected 2012
TGTATGCGGCAGAACGTGTCCTCAAGGCAGAGGTAAAGCACATCGCCCTCCATTGCCGGCCTTTTCCATGGAACGCTTCGCAACCTTCAGCAGCCACTTGATCAGCTTTGTTCCCACATAAAAAGCTACAATAGAAAGAACCACTTTCATTCCGAAGCTGATCAAATCCGGAATATGACCGTTAAAGTAAGCCTTGATCTGATCCCAGTTGGAGTTTACTTTATCCACTGTTTCCTGGACAGTCTCCTGAACTGCATTCTCTATAACCTGTCCTTCCAAATTCCCATCTCCTTTTTTCAGTCCTTTCCCGTAAACAATTCTGTTTCTTGCTATCCAAAAACAATTTCGTCCACTCCGCTCAAAATCGCAAAAGCGGCAGGAACTAATACCCATTTAAAACAGGGCAATCTGCCCTGTTTTCCACCGGAAATTCATTTTGGGAACAAATTATCCACCGCCTACTGCAAAACTCTCCACAGTATCAACTGCGCTGCCAGAATTAACGGCACACCCAGGCGAAATTTCCACTTTCTGGTTTTATGATGAAAAAACTGCATTCCAAGAAGAGCCCCAGCGGAACCGCCAATGACAGCCACCGCAAGAAGCTGAGCCTCTGGGATGCGCCACTGTTTTCTGATGGCTTTCCGCTTGTCCATGCCGTACATCCCGAAGGCTGCGATATTAACTAAAACCAGATACACAACAAAAATATTTTCTAACATTTTAATCCAACTCTCTAATTTCCCTGCCAAGCACGCTATAAAGCGTGTTTGAAAAAGGCTTTCTGCAAGGCAATGTCAAAAGAAGAGAAATAATGTTTTCCCTCTTCTCTTTATTTATTCAACCCTTTCATAGAAAGGCTGATCCGGTTCTTCTTCTCATCCACACCGAGAACACGAACCTCCACAACATCTCCGACGCTTACAGCTTCCAACGGATGTTTGATAAATTTTTCACTCATCTGGGAAATATGAACAAGTCCGTCCTGATGAACTCCGATATCAACGAAAGCTCCGAAATCGATTACGTTGCGGACAGTTCCTTTCAGGATCATACCCTCTTTCAGATCCTTAATATCCAGTACGTCTGTGCGGAGAATCGGCTTCGGCATCTCATCACGAGGATCTCGTGCCGGTTTCTCCAGCTCTTTTACAATATCCCTAAGAGTAATCTCTCCAATTTCCAGTTCATCTGCAGTCTTCTTGTAATCCCTGATCTGTCTGGAAAGTCCGGCAAGCTTGCCTCCTGCAATATCTTCAGCGGAATATCCCAGTTTCTCAAGAAGCCTGGAAGCCGCCTCATAGCTCTCCGGGTGAACGCTTGTCGCATCGAGAGGATTGGAGCCGCCTGTAATACGCATGAAACCAGCACACTGCTCGAATGCTTTCGGACCAAGCTTCGCAACCTTCAGAAGATCTTTTCGGCTTGTGAAACGGCCATTCTCCTCACGGTAAACTACAATGTTCTTCGCAATAGCCTTGGAAACACCGGAAATATACTCAAGAAGGGAAGCCGAAGCAGTATTTAAATCCACACCTACTTTATTTACAGAATCCTCAACCACACCTGTCAGAGCCTCGCCAAGCTTCTTCTGGTTCATATCATGCTGATACTGCCCTACACCAATGGATTTCGGATCGATCTTAACCAGCTCAGCCAACGGATCCTGCACACGTCTTGCAATGGATGTGGCACTTCTCTGTCCTACATCAAAATTGGGAAATTCATCTGTAGCAAGCTTGCTTGCAGAGTAAACAGAAGCACCCGCCTCATTTGTAATTACATACTGAACCTTCGCTTCCGGAATCTCCTTCAGCATATCAACAATCACCTGCTCAGACTCTCTGGAAGCAGTACCATTTCCAACAGAAATCAGGGAAATGCCATACTTCTTGATCATAGCTTCTACTGTATCCTTCGCAGCGCGAATCTTCTTCTCGTTAGTAGGAGCAGTTGGATAAACAACTGTGGTATCCAGAACTTTTCCAGTAGGATCTACAACAGCCAGCTTACAGCCTGTACGGAAGGCCGGATCCCATCCAAGGACAGTCTGTCCGGCGATTGGAGGCTGCATGAGAAGCTGCTCCAGGTTCTTGCCAAAGACTTTGATAGCACCGTCTTCTGCCTTCTCTGTCAGGTCACTTCTGATCTCACGCTCGATTGCCGGCGCAATAAGACGCTTGTAGCTGTCCTCTGTTACCTCTTTCAGGATTGGTGTGGTAAACGGGTTTTCACGGGTGATCACCTGCTTCTCCAGGTAGCGGAGAATATCTTCCTCCGGTGCTGCTATCTTAATAGTAAGGAATTTCTCTTTCTCACCGCGGTTCAACGCCAGCACACGATGTCCAGCCAGCTTCTTCACCGGCTCTTCAAATTCGTAATACATTTCGTAAACAGACTGTGTCTCCGGATCCTTTGCCACAGAACTGATGGTTCCTTTCTTTGCAGTAAGGTCACGGATGTGGATTCGGTAATCTGCCTCGTCGGAAATATGCTCTGCAATAATATCCTTCGCACCAGCAATGGCGTCTGCCACAGAAGCAACCTCTTTTTCCTCTGACACAAAGGCTTCTGCCTCTTCCTCAATAGACTTGTTTGTCATCTGGAGCATAATGATATTTGCCAGGGGCTCCAGGCCTTTTTCCTTGGCAATGGTTGCCCTGGTACGTCTCTTCGGACGGTACGGGCGGTAAAGGTCCTCTACGACTACCAGCGTCTGTGCTGCCAGGATCTGTGCCTTCAGTTCTTCTGTCAGCTTGCCCTGGTCCTCAATGCTGGAAAGGACCTGATTCTTCTTGTCTTCCAGATTTCGGAGATAAGTCAGTCTCTCGTTCAGGTTACGAAGCTGCTCGTCATTTAAGGTTCCGGTAGCTTCTTTTCTATATCGTGAAATAAAAGGGATAGTGTTTCCCTCGTCGATCAATTTAACAGCAGCTTCTACCTGCCATTTCTGCACCCCAAGTTCCTGGGTGATTGCCTGTAAAATATCCATTTTTTCAATCTCCTCTTGTTGCTTGTATTTCTAATTTCTGTAACCGTCATTATTTTCTGTATCATATCCGTTTCCAGAATCATTGGTCCAGTTATGAAAGCCGCCGTCAGCAGTTCCATCTCCTGGCAGTCTGTAGTCCAGTTCTCCATCCAGATCCCGGTAAAATGCCACCATGGACATTTCCATATAAGGCATGATCCAGAAAAGTGCAATATAGAACGTGAACACAGATAATAACAAAAGCGGGATAAAGCTGAGATTCAGCTTCACATATCTCCAGATATTTCCCTTCATCAGCCTTGCGCTCTCTTTCAGTGCCTGGATTCCTCCAAGCTCTGTGTCATCCGCCATAAGAAAATAGGTCATGGCAAATGGAAGGGAAATAAGAAAATTCAAAAGCGTACTTACAGCCAGCAGTCCCAGAGTCATGGAAAGCCACTGGATCTGGGAATCCACAGTCAGTCCCGGATCTGTGGTAAAGCTCACATAATAGTAAGGGATTGCTGTGATCAGCTGGATCATCGCAAGCACAAAGCCTGCAACGATCACCCTGTCTGGCTGGTTTTTGAAAAAGTAGCCAAGATCTCCCAGAGAAAACTCCTTTTCCCGGGAAATATTCAAAAGCATATACCCCAGACCAGCAGAAATGATTCCCACGATCAGTGACACCACCAGCATAAATATTTCGCTGAGAACCAGATCCAGCGCGGATGTGCCAGAAAACAAATTGGTAGAAAGGATTGTTCCTAAGGTATTCAGACCATACACTGCCAGAAGCCCAAGGATCACAGTTCCAACATGTCCCTGCAATGCCTTTTTTGCCTGCAGTTTGATTTCCTTCGTACTTCTTTTTTTCATAATCATCATTCTCCTTTGCAGTGAAACAGCAGGCCGGGATTCTGATACATCCCGGCCAGATATATTGCAGCACCATTTCGCTGTTTTCACTTTTGCTCCATTAAACCATGCCAGCTGTTCCTAATATAGCATTTTCCCATCTGACATCTGTAATTTTTTTATAACTACGCCGTCCTCTTACTTCCCCAGAAAAACACCGCTACCGTACCAGGACCTGTATGACTCCCGATGGTGGTTCCGATGTTGTTGATCTCAACCTTCCCATTTAATTTCGGGAAACGCTCTTCCACCAGCCTTGCCACTTCCCTGGCATCCTCTATACATGCGGACTGGGAAATATAACATTTCCCACTATAGTCAAGTCCGCCCTCGGCGTACTCTTCCATTTTGTCTACAATAGCCCGGATCACCTTTTTCTTGGTACGGATCTTAAATCTTGGGATCAGTTTTCCCTGATCATCCATATTCAGAAGCGGACAAATATTCAGCATAGTGCCGAAAAAGCCGCTGGCCTTGGAAATACGGCCTCCTCTGATATAGAACGTAAGGTCTGTGGAAAAGAACCAGTGATGCAGGTTCAGCTTGTGTTCTTCTGCCCAGGCATGAACTTCCCCGATGGATTTACCCTCATCCCGGAGGTCAGCAAGTTTATCCATAAAAAGACCATATCCTGAAGACGCGCCCAGAGAATCCACAACCAGAATCTTACGATCCGGGTATTTTTCCTCCAGCTCCGCTTTTGCAACGTTGGCTGAATTTATAACACCGGAAATCCCGGAAGAAAGGCAGACGTGAAGCACATCCTTGCCCTGTTTCAGAAATCCTTCAAAATACTCTTCAAACTCATCTGCGTTTACCTGGGAAGTCTTGGTAGATGCCCCATCCTGCATGGCTTTATAAAACACATCAAAAGGCATGGACTGTCCCAGATCATCTGCATATTCTTTTCCATTTAATTCATAATGAAAGCAGATATAGGAAATATTTCTTTTCTCAAAATGTTCTTTCGTAAGGTCCGCTGTGGAACAACAGCTGATCACATAGTTGCTCATATTTCCCTCCTGTTACTAATTTTGTAAAACCTCCAGATCGGGTTCTCCCTTATTCTGGAAGAATTTCATTTCTGTACGCAACACTTGCCACTGTATCCGGATCCTCATCCTTGTTAAACCAGAACTGTGCCCGGTTGTCAATCTTGGTATCTGCAGTCTTATAAATATTCAGGTAATCTCCGTCCTCATCACACGAATAGCCTTTTTCCTCTGCAGCTGCGATCAGGTCCGCCTTCTTCGCACCCAGGGTAAATCCACCGGAAAGAGTAAGGGTAAGAGCATCACTGTCGTAATTGCCTACCTCAAGCTCCCGTACAAAACAGTTCTCGATGGCAGTTGCATCCTGGGTAAAATTGTAAACACTGAAATGCACACTCTGGTTATTCTTCATCATGTCTACAAATTCCAGATCCCGGCCAGCCACATAAGCGCCATCTTCCACATTCTGAAGCTCCCAGCCATTCTCAAGGAATGCAGACACCGGAGCCGGAAGGGAATAAAGATCTCCGCAGAATTCCAACTGTGGAGCCAGCAGATCATCTCCCAGCTCAGTAGGAGCGGTATAGGAAGATACGATTTCCGGAACTTCCTCGCTTACACTTCCCTTGTCATATCCTTCTGGCTCTACGAAGTTACGCATATCTACCTGCTTCAGAGTATTGTCATCCTTATATACATAGAAATGAACTTCCTCGTAATAATCTTTCGAGTAGGAATACTTGGTATACAGGTCTCCCTCGTAAGTATCGCTTGGATCACCATAAGCAGCTTTGATATCATCAAAATTGGATTTTCCCATTACGATTCCGCCAGGCAGTTCTACAGGAGTAGCCGCCACATCAAAATCATAGCTTGCATCAATATCAATTCCCGCCACCAAACACTGGTTTAATGGCAACTGGTTGATTCCAAGATTGATCACATCTACGGAAACGCGGTCGTCCCCTTTGTAAAAACTGATGGAACCATAGGAATTGGTTCCAACGCCCATCTCCGGGTCCTCGTTCTTGCCAAGTGTCCAGTCTGCTGCAAAATCCTGGTAATACATAGGGAACTGGTAAACCTTATCCCCGATCTTCACCTGAAAATCGTACAGGCTGTCGGACAGCTCTGTAACCGTTTCTGCACCAGCCTCAGGCTCATCAGCAGCCTCTCCTGCTGCCTCTGTAGTTTCGGCTTCCTGTGCCTCTGCATAAGCCGCGGACGGAACCGCACACAGGCACATTGCTGTAAAAAGCACTCCCAATACTTTTCTTTTCATACAGAAATTCCTCCTTAGAATTTATATTCGATCAGTCGGCAAGGCCGAAAGCATCGTGTACTGCATTCATAGCCCGGATTCCGTCTTTTTCATTGATGAGGACGGTAATACGGATTTCAGATGTGGAGATCATATTAATGTTTACGCCTTCATTGTAAAGGCTCTCAAACATCTTGGCAGCCACGCCAGGATTGCTGAGCATACCGGAGCCAACAATGGAAAGCTTGGCGATATTGCGCTCAGAGTGAAGCTCCTTGAAGCCAAGGCGCTCCTGGCTCTCCTCCAGAGTGGCAACTGCATCATCCAGATCATCCTTATTTACTGTAAAAGAAATGTCCTTTGTTCCTGCACGTCCGATAGACTGCAGGATAACATCTACGTTAATATTTTTCTTTGCAAGGGTATCAAATACCTTAAATGCAACACCAGGCACATCGCGAAGCCCCAGTACTGCGATTCTCACAGCGTCTGTATCCAGCGCAACACCGCTGATCAGCATTCTTTCCACGCTAACTACCTCCTTCACTACCGTTCCTTCACTGTTATTCAGGCTAGAGCGGACCACAAGGGGCACTCCGTATTTCTTCGCCATTTCCACAGAACGGTTGTGAAGTACACCTGCTCCTGATGTTGCCAGATCCAGCATCTCATCGTATGTGATTTCTTTCAGCTTTCTTGCATTTGGAACCTTACGTGGGTCGGCTGTGTAAACGCCGTCCACATCTGTATAGATCTCGCAGGCATCTGCATGCAGGGCTGCTGCCAGTGCAACAGCAGTGGTATCAGAACCTCCACGTCCCAGAGTTGTGATATCGTCGTATTTATTAACACCCTGAAAACCAGTAATGATAACGATCTTACGCTGCTCCAGCTCATTGAAAATACGCTCGGTATCGATACGTTTGAATTTTGCATTGCTATATGCAGAAGTTGTATGCATAATTACCTGAAATGCATTCAGGGATACCGCAGAAACACCAAGTGCCTGCATTGCCATAGACATCAGTGCAACAGAAGTCTGCTCACCGGTTGCCAGAAGCATATCCATCTCTCTTTTGGAAGCTTTCGGATTAATGTCATGTGCCATCTCGATCAGATGATCTGTTGTCTTTCCCATTGCGGACAGAACAACAACCACGTCATTTCCTGCTTCATAATCTTCGATACATCTTTTTGCTACATTAAAAATTCTTTCTTTATCAGCTACAGAACTGCCGCCGAATTTCTTTACTATTAGCATGTCTTCCTCCCAAATAAGTAATCTATGATTTCATGGCCACACGCCACGTAGTTTCCACTCGACTCGCCCTCAGCTTCATTGTACTTCCAGTCATGCTGCTGAAGATCTGTGCTGTCATATAACAGATATGGCACACTGTCGGATGAATGTGTCCGCATGCAGATTGGCGTCGGGTGATCCGGGAGTACCAGCATACGGAAATCCTCTCCCGCTGCTTCCAGTCCTTCCTTCACCGGCTTAATGACTCTGGAATCCAGATACTCAATTGCTTTTACCTTACGCTCAACGCTGCCCTGATGACCCATCTCATCCGGAGCCTCGACGTGGATATATGCAAAATCATACCCTTCTTTGGTCAATACGTCAATCGCTGCCTGTGCTTTTCCTTCATAATTTGTATTCAATCCACCATTTGCGCCCTCTACTTCAATTACTTTCATGGATGCGCCCACTGCAATTCCTTTTAACAGATCCACTGCTGAGATCATCGCACCTTTCAGATGTGTTTTCTCTTCAAAGGAAGAAAGTGCCGGTTTTGTACCTGCGCCCCAGAACCAGCAGGAGTTTGCCGGATTGAGTCCTTTTTTCTTACGTTCCACATTAATCGGATGGTTTACCAGAATGTCATAACTTTTCTTCATCATTTCACGAAGTACGGCATCCTCCGGAAGATACTGACCAATCGTCTGACCAAGCACATCATGCGGCTGTGTCAGTTCTACCACTTCTCCGCGATCCCAGATCAACAGATGACGGTAGCTGGTTCCTACATAAAATTTATAGGTCTCATTTTCCAGTCCTTCTCTGACTGCATCCAGTAAAACGGCTGCATCTGCGGTACTAATCTCACCGGAACTGTGATCGATGATCGTACGGTCCTCATAATTTTCTTCCTCTTCGGACAGGGTGACCAGATTGCAGCGAAGTGCAATATCTGTATCCTTCATATCCACACCAATGCTGAGTGCCTCTAATGGAGAACGACCGGAATAATAGATTCTCGGATTGTAGCCCAGTACGGAAAGGTTTGCGGTATCACTGCCCGGTTTCATTCCATCCGGGATCGTGTGTACCATTCCAATCTCTGATACTGCTGCCAGCTGATCCATTGTCGGCGTCTCTGCATAGGCAAGCGGGGTCTGATCGCCAAGCTCTGCGATCGGACGGTCTGCCATTCCATCTCCTAAAACCACCACGTATTTCATCACTTTTTACCTCTGTTTATTTTTATTTTTTTACTCTCACAAACAATTTTTCACATTTTATTTGCCCATGCAAACAGAATGTTTCTTATTTTACTCGAATGCACTGAAGCACTTCACCAAGTTCTGCCTCTGCTTTATCATATGCAAAGCCATCCATTTCTGCTGTAACAAATGCGTTCTCGCCTGTCACACCATCTGCCTGTACATAGGAAACGCTTCCAAAAGCTTTCTCGATCGCAGCTTTGTCTGCTGTTGTACGGACAAAATATTTATTTTTGAGCTGTCTGTAATCAGCAAGCTCCAGTTTTTCCTCGCGCCATTCCACCGGAATGTTCTCATCCAGATGTTTTGCGATCTCAACGATATCTGCAACAACTGCACTTGCGGTCGGAAGTTTTCCAGCTCCGCTGCCATAGAACATTGCATCGCCAAGGACATTTCCATGTACAAATACTGCGTTGAATACGTCATTTACATTGTACAGCGGATGTGTCGGCTCCAGCATAAACGGTGCTACCAGAGCACAGTAGCTGTCGCCTGTCTGATAGCTGGATGCAAGAAGTTTGATACTTCTTCCAAGTGCTTTTGCATATTTGATATCAGTTGCTGTGATCTTTGTGATTCCCTCGGTATGGATATCCTGGAAATCAACCTGCTGTCCGCATACCAGAGATGTCAGGATTGCGATTTTTCTGCAGGCATCATGTCCCGCGATATCAGCGGTCGGATCTGCCTCTGCGTATCCTTTCTGCTGTGCATCCTTTAATACATCTTCAAATTCAGAACCTTCCTCAGACATTTTTGTCATCATATAGTTTGTGGTTCCGTTTAAGATACCGGATACTTCCTCAATCACATCTGCGGTCAGGCAGGAATTTAACGGACGGATGATCGGGATTCCACCGCCCACACTTGCCTCGAACATGCAGTTCACGTTATGCTCTTTTGCAAGGCGGATCAGCTCCGCACCTTTCTCTGCGATCAGAGCTTTATTGGAAGTAGCAAAATGTTTGCCACTCTCAATTGCCTGTTTTGCAAATGTATATGCCGGCTCTACGCCACCCATGGCTTCTACCACAATGGCAACTTCCGGATCATTCTGGATGACTGCATAATCATGTACAATCTTGTCCTCCATCGGATCTCCCGGAAACTCACGCAGATCTAAGATATATTTGACGGAAATCTCGTCTCCTACACGTTTTGTGATACTGTCTTTGTTTACTTTTAAAACTTCTACTACACCGGAACCGATTGTTCCGTAGCCTAATACTGCAATTTGAATCATCGTTTGTTCACTCCCTGGCTAATATTTTTAAATAATGAATGCCCTGCTGTTCCTCAATCGTATTTACCATCTGTGAAATATCACCGGTTTCGTTTAACACATCCACACTGAGTGTCAATGATGCAATGCCATTGACCGGAATACTCTGATGAATGGTAAGGATATTTGCATGATAGTCCGCCACAATACGCAATACCACAGACAAAAGTCCCGGTTCATCATCTAACTGAATCACCATGGTGATCGTCTTTCCTTTTGCATTATCATGGAACGGAAAAATATCATCTTTGTATTTATAAAAAGAGCTGCGGCTGATGCCGACATTTTCTGCTGCTTCCTGAACAGAAGCCGCTTTTCCTGAATCCAGCAGTCTCTTTGCTTCAACTACCTTCAATAAAACCTCCGGTACCGCCTTTTTCTTCAGGACAAAATATTTTGTTTTTTCTGCCATCTTATTCCTCCTGTGTTCTTCCCAGAGATACATCTGTTCTCACAGTAAGGATATAGTATCATAATCGCACATTGTATGCAAGCCTGACTTTGAAGTTTTTTTCACAATTTTACGAATGGCACAATTCAAATCGAATACTCGCAAGATTGAATGCCTGATTCTAATTCATGTAAACTGATTTATTCTTTTCCGAATCAATACAGAATTTAACTTCAAAAAAGGTGTGTCTTCGCTCACCGCAAATACACACCTTTCTCTGTATTATTTTACTTCTGATGATATCTCCCACTTCTCATGTTTCCATGAAAAGAAAGCAGGCGATTTTTCATTTGATTGTGCTTGTTAAATGCAAAAAACCGTGTTAGCGTCCTCCGCCACCAAAGGAACGTCCTCCGGCTCCCTGGTGAATAGTACTGGTTCCGCTGCCGCCTCCACCGTTTTTTGGTGGATCTTTTGGAATCTTTCTCCGCGTTATAAACTGACGTACAAAGTGATCCTCATTTCTGCGCAGATCTACGCTTGCATGTTCTCTCGGATTATAATGATACCGACCAAATTTTAACCGGTATTTGCCTGTAATGATCAGGCAGAAAATCAGGCATGCTGCCACACCAAGCACTGCCGCAATCGCCATCTCCCCATAAGAAAGGAATCGATGATTGGTAGAACTTGCATAGTAAATGCCCTGATCCTCATCATAGATTGTCATATCTTTTGCGGTGTTGGAAGTATAATAGCTTTCCGTATCTTCAATCATTGCGATCATTGACTGGGCATAGTCACCATCCAGGTCATATTTTGCTGCATCATCCAGCATCTCCTCGATCTGGCTGTCACCAAGATACTCATAGGCTTCTCCGGCTGTCGCGATATACCAATTCCAACCGTTTTTGTCTTCGTCCATGTTAAACAAATACACTACTCCGTCATCACTTTTTGTATATTTATTAAACTTTTCTTCCGCATAATCACGATTTGAGGTGACAGACGTATCATCCACCGTCAGAATAATCAGATCCCATCCGGTCTTATCTTCTACTTCATCCGCCACTTTCGTGATCTCA
>OGWX01002384.1_pt1 | contig 11395 bp, 9 predicted proteins | sample 1576151 | NCBI WGS metagenome assembly OGWX01 (sample SAMEA3541591, study PRJEB24748) | human gut metagenome | biome: human gut; feature: human-associated habitat; material: faeces | place: China | collected 2012
CACAATATAAAGAAATACAACGGTTTCTCCTGTCTTTTTCAAGAACTAGTACAGCTCCCATAAGTGCGTTATAATAAGGATGCAGTGTCACACATCATCATTTACAGAGGAGGCTTATATCATGAAAGCATTTGATACAGAAAACAGCGTCTGGTCCCGCTTCTCACCGGAACAGCGCGGCCAGATGGAAGCGTACAGCGTCCATTACCGTCAGTTCCTGGACACAGCCCGGACAGAACGGCTGGCCAATAAAGAAATCATCCGCCAGGCTGAAAACGCCGGGTTCCATCCCCTGGCTGACTTCACCAGCCTGAAGGCCGGCGACAAGGTCTATTGGGACCAGAAAGGGAAATCGGTCATCTTAGCCGTCATCGGCTCGGCCCCCATCGAAAAAGGGCTGAAAATCGTCGGCTCCCATATCGACTGCCCGCGCCTGGATGTCAAGGCCATGCCTGTCGTCGAAAAGAATAAAATCGTCTATTTCAAGACCCATTACTATGGCGGCTTGCTGAAATATCAATGGGTCTGCCTGCCCCTGTCCCTGGTCGGCGTCGTCTATAAAGCCGATGGCAGCCGCGTCGACGTCTCTATCGGCGAAGACCCGGGCGATCCGGTCCTGTTCATCAATGACCTTCTGCCCCACCTGGGCAAGGACCAGGCCGCCAAAAAGCTCTCTGAAGCCATCAGCGGCGAAATGCTCATGCCCTTGGCCGGCACGAACGGCGAAGGAGAAAAGACGAAACCGGCTATCCTGACCTTGTTAAAGGAAAAATACGGTATTGAAGAAGAAGATTTCACCAGTGCAGAACTGGAAATCATCCCGGCCGTCAAGAGCCGCGACGTCGGCCTGGACCGGTCGATGATCATGTCCCACGGCCATGACGACCGCGTCTGCTCTTATGCCAACCTGGCCGCCATCCTCGATGCCGCACCGGGGGAAAAGACACAGGTCGCCCTCTTTGCCGATAAAGAAGAAATCGGTTCCGTCGGCAACACGGGCGTCCAATCGTCGTACTTCCCGGACTTTATCGCCGAACTCCTGTCCCTCCAGGGTCATGACCAAGAAATCTGGCTGCGCCGGACCCTGCGCAACAGCGAAGTCCTGTCGGCCGACGTCTGCGCCGCCTTTGACCCGGTCTTTGCCGACGCCTATGAAGAACAGAATTCGGCCAAGCTCGGCTACGGTATCTGCCTGTGCAAATACACCGGTGCCCGTGGCAAGGCCGGCAGCAACGATGCCAACGCCGAATTCATGGCCAAGATCCGCCGCATCTTCAACGAAAAAGAAGTTCCCTGGCAGGTCGGGGAACTGGGCAAGGTCGACCAGGGCGGCGGCGGTACCATCGCCTACATCATGGCCGACTGGGGCTGCGACGTCGTCGACTGCGGCGTAGCCATGCACAGCATGCACGCTCCCTTAGAAATCGTCGCCAAAGCCGATGCCTACAGCGGCTACCTGGCATACAAAGCATTTTTTGAAAGTAAGTGATACAAAAGGAGCTGTCGCATCGCGACAGCTCCTTTCAGGTTGTTAGTTGTTAGCGGATAGGTTTAATTTTTTACTTTTTTACGAGATTTCCTGTTCTGACGATTTTTTATCGTCCTGGACGATATCAGTCCATAACTTATCGGCTGTCGGCTGCCAGTGCTTGGCATAGGCTTTGCATTTAGCACAGAGGTGTTCAACCGATTCTGGTGACTGCATGTCCGTCGATTTGGCTCCCGTCCGTTTGACCATATCGACGAGGGATTGGGGATTTTCCAACATCGGGCAGGGGCGGAGATGATTGTGGTTGAACGGCTGCCCTTTTGCGTATTCCTTAAATAAGGGCTGCTGGAGACAGGTGATGAGGTCCTGGTCGTTGATGTTGGCACTAGAGTAGTGGATAAAGACGCACGGTTCGACGTCGCCGTTAGGATTGATATGGCAGTAGTTGCGGCCGCCAGCGACACAGCCATCAATGAACTGGCCATCGTTCTGGAAGTCGATAGCAAAAATGGGTTTGCCGCCCTTTACGCTGCGGATTTCACGGATACGCCGTACCATATAAGCACGCTGTTCCGGTGTGGGCAGTAAATCGACAGAGGCATCGTTGCCGACGGGCATATAGTGGAAGTACCAGGTAAACCAGGCTCCCTTGCTGATGAGGAGGTCGAGGAAGGTATCGGATGTGACGGTCTGGATGTTCTTACGGGTATAGCAGATGGAAGTACCGAAGACGATACCGTACTGGCGCAGTAGGTCCATGGCGTGCATGACCTTGTCGAAGACGCCTTCACCGCGGCGGCTGTCGTTGACTTCGCGGAAGCCTTCGACGCTGAGGGAGAAGCTGAGGTTGCCGACCTTGACGACTTCCTGGCAGAATGCATCGTCGATGAGGGTCCCATTGGTAAAGGCGTGGAATTCGCAGTCCGGATGTTTCCGACAAAGTTTCAGGATGTCCGCTTTGCGGACCAGCGGTTCGCCGCCAGTGAGGAGGTAGAAATGGCAGCCTACTTCTTTGCCTTGGCTTACGATTTTATCCATGACATCGTAGGACAGGTTCAGGGTGTGACCATATTCGGCAGCCCAGCAGCCGATGCAGTGCAGGTTGCAGGCGCTGGTCGGGTCGAAGAGGATGGCCCAGGGAATATTGCAGTGATATTTGGCTTTGGCTTCGTCCCGCGTACGCAGACCGTAGAAGCCCGATTCAAAGCCCAGGTCCATGACGGCTGTACGGACTACGTTGGGGTTGAGTGTATCCAGGGCTCGGTTGAGGAATTGGAACCACTTGCCGCCTTCGTCAATGAGCTTGCGGGCATTGGCAAAAGATTCTTCTTCAAATAAGTCACCGAAGAAGGTTTCCATAATCGTGGTCAGTCGTTTCAAAGTCTTCTTACGGGTTTCTGGATTTTTTTCGGCCATGATGCGGTTGACCAGGAGGGCGACCGATTCTTTTTGGGCTTTATACATGAGTTTATTCAAGGGAATCATCTCCTGAGGAGTTTAATGAAGTAATGATTAGCGGATGATGAGGACGGGAAGGCCTGAATGGGAGGATACATAGCGGCCGACGCTGCCCAGGAGGACGCTTTGGATACGGCTCAGGCCGCGGCTGCCCATGACGATGAGGTCCGTTTCCGTATCGGCTGCGGTCTGTAAGATGATCGGACCGGGCGAGCCGATTTTATACAGGCATTGCAAGGGGACTTGAGATGACAATTCTTCCTGGCAGCGCAGGAAGGCGTTATGACCCTTGGTCCGCATGTGAGCGGCTAATTCCTGTAATTTATGCGGTTCCAGCGTATTGGGGATGGCCGTATCACGCAGGCTGTCGCTGACGCTGGCGACGTAGAGGACGGTCAGGGAAGCGCCATCTCCTTTGGCCAGGACTTCGGCTTGTTTCAGGGCCTGTAAAGACGATTCAGACCCGTCTACGGGCACCAGGATATGCCGGTATGGGCCTTTCTTTTCATCGCGGGCCAAGAGGACCGGGCAGGGTGCGTGGGTGATGACGTAAGTGCTGACGCTGCCGAGAAGAAAATTCTTGAGGGCCTGGCCGCCGCCGCGGCCCATGCAGATGAGGTCTGCCGATTGGGATTTCTGTTCTGCCAGGATGGCCGCTTCCGGGGCGCTGAGTTCAAAAATAGACTGGACTGACAGGGAAGCGGGTATCATGGCGGCAAATTTTTTTAACAGTCCTGTGCTGTTGGCCTGGGCCGAAGCCGTCATTTCATCCATAGTCAGTTCACTCGTATTTTCCATTTGCCCGAACTGGTTGATGATATCGGCCATATTGGCGACGCTCAGCAGGGTAATGGCACCGCCAGTGATCCTGGCGATGTCGATGGCGTGCTGCAAGGCTTGTTTAGAATGATCGGATCCGTCGATAGGGACGAGGATATGCTGATATGATTTCATAAAAATACCTCCTTCAAGGGTACCTTTAGGATAGCCTTGAAGGAGGCTGGCGTCAAAGTGGTTTTGCCGTATACGAACTATAGCTCTTGTGTTATAATTAGGTATACGAATATTTTTTGTTACATAAAGGAGCTTTTATGGAGTTGGAAAGACGTGAATATGAATATATCCGTAAAATTGCTGAGACAGGGAGTTTCATAGCGGCAGCCGAAAAATTATACATCACCCAGCCGTCGTTGAGCCAGTTCATCCGCCGCATCGAGCGCCATGTCGGTGCGGAACTCTTTGACCGTTCCCATCAGCCTGTGACCTTGACCGAAGCCGGGCGTATCTATCTGGACATCGAAGGGCAGATCCAGGACTTGTGCAAGGTCCGGGAACAGCGTATCCAGGATTTGGGGCAGACCGTTGGCGGCACCGTGCGCATCGGCAGTTCCAATTATCGCAGTTCGACCATCCTGGCGCGGGCTATTCCCATCATCAACGAACGCTATCCGCACATCGATATCTGCCTGGAAGAAGGGACGACGCGGGAATTGGAAGATTTCGCCATCCAGGGAAAGACGGATTTTTCTATCGTCGTTAAGCCTACAGGGCATAGGGACTTGGATTATATCGAACTTTTCCGGGAAGAATTGCTCTTGGCTGTCTCGCCGGACTGGGGCCTGGGGCGGGAACCGCTGCATGACGAGGGCCTCCACTCCCGCTATCCTGTCTTTGATTATCACAGCCTCGACGGCCATCCCTTCCTGGTCATGAAAGAAGGCCAGGAACTGCGCCATTCCTTTTTTGCCCTTGTCGAAGCCCTGGATATATCGCCGACAGTGGCCCTGGAAACGACGGACATGGCCACGGCCCAGACCCTGGCCGGCATCGGCGTCGGCGCGGCTATCGTACCGGGTGGCCTGGCTCTGGCCAATATCCCAGCTGTGGAACCGAAGTATTTTTCCCTGCGGGCCTATCTGGACGACTGGGATATCGTCCTGGCCTATAAACGGGGACGTTACTTGTCCAAGGCCGATAAAGCCGTCATCCGCGTCATCTGTGACGTCGCTGGTTGAAAAGCGCTGTCGCGTAGCGGCTTCTGCCATCCCCTAACCACTAGCTACTAACCACTAACCACTAAAAAAAGCGCTGTCTTTATAAGACAGCGCTTTTTGCATTCCCAAACGGATTATTTTGCGAAGTAACGAGCCAGGAGGCCATCGAATACACGGCCATGACGAGCTTCGTCTTTTGCCATTTCATGAACAGTGTCATGGATAGCGTCGAGGTTGAGCTGTTTAGCGAGGGTTGCGATTTCTTTCTTGCCTGCGCAAGCGCCCTGTTCAGCAGCAGCACGCATTTCGAGGTTGGTCTTGGTGTCGTCCGTAACGACTTCGCCGAGGAGTTCAGCGAATTTAGCAGCGTGTTCAGCTTCTTCGAAAGCGATGCGTTTGTAGGCTTCAGCGACTTCCGGATAGCCCTGGCGGTCAGCGACACGGCTCATAGCGAGGTACATGCCGACTTCGGAGCATTCGCCTGTGAAGTTGAGGTGGAGGCCTTCGAGGATGCGTTCGTCGACGCCTTTAGCGATGCCTACGCGATGTTCGTCAGCGTATTCTTTGACACCAGCGACGAGTTCCGTGAATTTTTCTTTCGGAGCGCCGCACTGAGGACACTTTTCCGGAGCTTCCGTACCTTCATAAACAAAACCGCAGATACCGCATACAAATTTTTTCATCATTCATTCCTCCTGATATTATAATACATTTTGAATAAAATGGATATTAACTGAATACTAACAAATAACTTTTATTTGTTATGGCTACATTGTAACAGACTGATGGGGGAAAATCAAGAGTAATTTTGTAAAACTTTTAATTGAAAATAATTATTGATTAAAAAATAAGGCCTTGGAGGGGCGAGGCGGCACCATTTTATTGCAATTTATACATGAGTCTTATATAATGGAGGTAGTATTCAGAAAAAGCCAAGACGATACGATTAGCATAGAAAGAGACTGAATTTTGGAGGTTACGCCTATGTGGAAGAAAAAAGTAGCATGCATCCTGGCTGTCATGGCCTTGTGTGGGACCATGGCTGCCGGTGCGGCCGATTATACGATCCTGGAAAAAGCGGATAAAGTCGAAACGACGGTCTACGGGACGACCCAGACCGGTTCCCTGAACGACCGCATCGCGGCGCTGGACAAGCTGCTCAACGGTCAGTCGACGGTATCCGGCAGTCTGCAGGATAAAACTAATGCCCTATATAAAGATGTATATGGGAATTCCGGTTCCGATTTGTCCCTGTTGACGGCAGTCAACCTCATGCAGTGGCAGTATTCCGGCCAGATTACCGATGAACCCCTGCTGGTCCGCATCGAATCGCTGGAACAGAGCATTGACGGCAAGACCATGAGCGGCTCCCTGGAAGGCCGTGTCCTGGCCCTGCGCCGCACGCTCCTGGGCAATAAGAAGTACGTCTCCCAGACCGTGACCATTCCGGCCAATACGCTGGTGACGATGACCAATATCGACGCCCTCAACTCGAAGACCATTCAGGAAGGCGACGTCGTCCGCTTTGCCGTGGCTGATGATATCTGCGTCGGCGACGTCATCGCCATTCCCCGCGGCATGGAAGCGACGGGGACCGTCACCAAGGCCCGGAAGTCCGGCCGCTTTGGCAAGGACGGCAAAATCGAAATCACCTATGACAACGTCCGCGCTGCCGACGGTTCGCCCGTAGCCCTGACGGTCGGCGATAAGACGAAAGAAGAATATAAGCGCATGGCCGGTGCTGTCGGCGCGTCTGCTGCCGGGGCCATCATCCTCGGACCAGTCGGCCTGGTCGGCGGCCTTTTCGTTCATGGCAATGAAGTCGATATCCCGGCAGGGACGACGATGTACGCCGAAACCAAGGAAAATGCCGAAGTCGTCGGTTTCAAGGAAAATGGCGTCATGGATGACATGAAGACGGCCAATATGGCTGCCAGTGGCGTACAGGTGCCGACCTTTGCGCCTGTCACCAATAGTGATGTCGACAACAGCGGGGCTGGCGATGCCGGTACGTACACCGACACCGATACGGCGCCTCAGAGCAGCAACGGCGATTTGCAGGCCGGACTGAAAGATGGTACGGTTACGCCTGTCGACCTGTACAACAGCAAACACAATGACGACCAGCAGGCCGTCGTAACCATTCAATCCAATACAGCAGGTGACGCGAATGAATAAAACGTGGACAGCGGCGATGATCGCAGCCCTGCTGCCTCTGACCTTTTCGGCCAGTGCAGCTGATACAGCGAAACTTCATACAGATAAGGTCATGGCCGTTCCCGTGACAGAAAAGAAAATCCTGCCCGTCGATTTGGACCAGGCTTCTGCTTCGCAGGACGTCGTCCTGCCGCAGCAGCCTGTCCACATGACGGCTGATACATTCGTCGCCCGCAACTCCGACGGCTATGTCAAGAGCCGGGGCAATGTCGACATCAAGCAGGGCATGGATGAAATCCATGCCAACTATGTCGAAGGCAACATGAAGAGCGGCGTCTACCATACGAAAGGACCCGTAGTCTACGTCAACGAAACCAATGCCCTGACGGGCCAGGACGTGACCTATAACAGCCAGAACGGCAGCATGACCATGGATAAGGTCGAAGGCTTCGTCGGCCCGACGACATACGTCCGCGGGACCGATGCCGAAATGTACGATAATATCGGCTATATCAAGCATGGCCTGATTACGACGCCTCACGCCGTCGCCAAGACGCCGGACTATTATATTACCGGTGATGACATCCGCATCTATCCGGGCGAAAAGTTCACGGCAGAAAATACGGCCCTCTGGTTCAAGCACATCCGCCTGTTCACATATGGCCATTATGAAGGCCGCCTGGACAGTGAACATACGAAATCTTCTTTATTCACGCTGCTGCCGCGGCCGACCTACAACAGCGATGACGGCATCGGTGTCCGGGGCTATGCCGATGTGCCCCTCAACCAGTCCGGCGACCTGAGCTTCCATGCCAGCTATGCCCTGAATAGCAAGAATGGCTTCAAGCCGGCGGCCCAGCTCCAGAAGAATACTAAAATCGGCACTTTCCGTTTTGGCTACAGCAAAGAAGAAAGTACCGATAACGACGATAATATCTGGGCTACGAAGTGGCCGGAACTGGAATACTTTGCACCGCGCATCCATCTCGGCGATACGGGTATCTATATCGATTCCAGTGCCAACTGGGGCCGCTGGGCTGAAGACGGCGTCAAGACGGGGACGCATAAGGGCTTCCGTACGGAAATCACTCATACGCCCATTCCCTTGTGGCAGCGGGCCAATGTCCGCTTCTTCGCCGGCTATCGTAAGGATTTATATTCTACCAATGATGCCCAGCGCCGCGATCCCTATTCGGGCGTCATCCTCAACCAGGGCATCAACGACCGCCTGTGGACCAGCTTCTGGTATAAGAAACACAATGTCAGCGGCTATACGCCGTACCGCTTCGATACCCTCGATGACCCGCGCCAGCATGGCATGTCCATCGGCTACGTCCTGACGCCGCGGGATACGGTCATCTTCACTTGGGCTCAGGACCTCGACGATGACCATATTTCGGACCGCAATTACACCTGGGTCCGCGACCTCCACTCGTTCATTGCTACCATCACGTATAAACAAGTCGATAAAGAATGGCAGGTCAAAATAAAGGCCAAGGACTTCGATTTCTAAAAGGGGAGAGGACAGGAAAACTTTTTGCTATCATGCGCAGTCCCTTTCTCTTCCGCGTTTGTAGGGGTCGCCACGTGGGCGACCCGTTAGGATTTGGAGGATTCTTCTAGCAATCTGATTGGGAATCGTACATATCCCCAGAGCGGGCTCGCCACGTGCGACAAGCTCTTTTTTTACCCTCTTTTTACAGGGCGTATTTGCATTTTTGCGCTATAATGGAATAAAGTGAGAAAACTAGATTTTACATGAAAGGACTGTCGCTTTATGCCTTTGATTTACTGTGTAGAAGATGATGAAAATATTCGTGAACTCGTCGGTTATGCCCTGCGCAGCCAGGACTTCGAGGTGGAAACCTTTGCTGACAGCAAGGAATTCTGGCCGGCTTTGGAGAAGCGGACACCGGCTTTGTTCCTCTTGGATATCATGCTGCCCGGTGAAAGCGGCAATGATATCCTTGACAAACTGCGCAAGACTCAGCAGTACAAGACACTGCCCGTCATCATGCTGACGGCCAAGACCAGCGAATACGATATCGTCAGGGGCCTCGATGGTGGCGCCGATGACTACGTCTGCAAGCCCTTCGGCATCGTCGAGCTCATTTCCCGCATCCGCGCCGTCCTGCGCCGTTCGGGCCGGCAGAGTACGGAAACGAACCTCTATACGTATGGCACCGTTTCCCTGGACCAGGAAAAACATATCGTAACCGTCGACGGCAAGCCCTGCCACTTGACGGTCAAGGAATTTGAACTCCTGCGCTACCTCCTGGTCAATACGGATATCGTCCTCAAGCGGGAACAGATCATGGAAGCCGTTTGGGGCTTCACGTATGAAGGCGAAAGCCGGACCATCGATATGCACATCAAGAGCCTGCGCCAGAAACTGGGCGACGGCGGCAAGATTATCCATACTGTGCGCGGCGTGGGCTATGTCATCGGAGGGAACGTATGAAGCGGAAAGTCTACCTCAGCCTGCTGACCATGGGGCTGGCCTGTATGGCCGTGACCCTGCTCATTTCGACGTGGTTCTTCTGGAACTCCACGCAGCACCAGATACAGCAGGAACTGGTCATGGCCATGGACGTCGTCGAGACGACGATCGAGGAAGGGAAGGATACGTCCGTGTATTTGAAGAAACTCGGCGTCCACGAGACGGATGGCCTGCGCATTACCTGGATCAATACCGATGGCGATGTCCTCTTTGAATCGGACTATGACAAAGGGGTCATGGAAAATCACCTGGCCCGGCCGGAAGTCCAAGAGGCCATCGAGAACGGCAAGGGGACGGCCGTCCGCGATTCCCAGACCGTATCCAAGGCCCTCTATTATTATGCTAAGAAACTGCCCGACGGGACAATCCTGCGGGTCAGTCTGGAACGGGATGCTTTTTACGCCCATTTCCTCAGCCTCCTGCCCTGGGCGCTGCTGCTCCTGGGCTTGTCGGCCCTGGCCTGCATCAAGGCATCGCGGCTGCTGACGGCCAGCCTTCTCAGCCCGCTCCGGCAGACGGCCCTGTTTATCCGTCAGATCAATGACAGCCATGTAAAGCTGGTGCGGCCGCCTCGTGTGGACCATGAATTGCAGCCCTTGGTCGACAAGGTCTTTTTGCAGAGCCAGACCATCACTGATAATATGCACAGTCTGGAGCAGCAGCGCAATATCATGCGCCTCATCATGGAAAATCTCCAGGAAGGCGTCATTCTGACCGATAAATCCTATGGCATTGCCGGGCTCAATTTGCGGGCAGCCCGCTTCCTGGGGGCTGAGAACTCGCAGGCCGTATTGCAGCGCAATCTCCAAGAACTTATTCCTGATGCACCCTGGGGCAGATTGCAGCATATCGACAGTGTGTGCGAAACGAAGCTCATTCGGGCTGACCGCCTCTACCTGATGACCATCCAGCCTGTCTATAAAGATGATGATTTCTATGGCATGCTCTTCATCATCGACGACGTGACCGAACAGGAGCACCGGGAACAGCTGCGGCGGGAATTCACGTCCAACGTGTCGCATGAACTGAAGACGCCTCTCACGTCGATCAGCGGCTTTGCTGAAGTCTTGGCGACGGGCATCTTCAAGAATAAAGACGACGTCATCCATTTCGGTACGCTCATCCGTAAGGAAGCCCTGCGCCTCTTGCAGATGATTGAAGAAATCATGCACCTGGCCCGCATCGAAGACGGCAAGCGAAAAGTGAATTTGGAACGGCTGTGCCTGCGCGATTTGGTCCAGGACATTGTAGAATTCATGGAGCCGGTCCTGATGGAAAAGAAAGTGACTGTCCACTGTACTATGGATGATACGGAAGTGCAGGCCGACTGCGGCTTGTTCCGGGAAATGATCATGAATCTCCTCGACAATGCCGTCAAGTACAATCGTCCAGGCGGCCATGTATACATCGATGTCCATCACGATGTCCATAAGGCATTTTTCGTCATCCGCGATACGGGCATCGGTATCCCCGAAGACAAACAGCAGCGCGTCTTTGAACGTTTTTACCGGGCCGATTCCAGCCGTTCCCGCAAGATCAAGGGGACCGGCCTGGGTCTGGCCATCGTCAAACACATCGTCGAACAGCATCGCGGCACGATCCATCTTGACAGCAAAGAAAACGAAGGCACCACCATCACCGTTACCCTGCCGATGTAGGGGGGGAGGGGAAATCTGCCATCATGCGGGTACCCTTTGGCTTCATAGTTTGTAGAATTGAGTTTGTAGTTTGCAGAAGAGAGCTTTAAATTTAAAACCATCTGCTAACGGCTAACAGCTAGCCGCTGACTGCTAAAAA
>OGWX01002385.1_pt1 | contig 11394 bp, 8 predicted proteins | sample 1576151 | NCBI WGS metagenome assembly OGWX01 (sample SAMEA3541591, study PRJEB24748) | human gut metagenome | biome: human gut; feature: human-associated habitat; material: faeces | place: China | collected 2012
GATCTTGTAGTTTGCGAATATCCGTATAAATAGAAAGTCCTTTGAGAAAAGGATTTTTCCTCTCTCAAAGGGCAAGTTGACAAACTTGAAGTTGCCGTTGTGAAGGTTATGCTCATTTTGCGTTATTACTCTTCCGAACTCCGTCATTCATTCTTTTCACTTTGCGTTTCCATACAAAATATTGAACGAGCCAAGTGATGACGAAAATTGCAACGAATATTCCTACATATGAAAGAATACCAATGGCATTATGCTTCATCCAATTCGTAATATAGGCAATCGGAAACATCGTAACACAGGCAATGGAAAAGTAAATTCCGCTTTGCTTTGCAAGGCTCCACGAATCAATTTCCCAAATAACGGAAGCCATTGCAAAGCCTGTACCCAAAATTCCGCAGAGAATTGTTTGAAGAATAACTGCGTTTAATTCATTTTTCATTGTATCAATCAGCTCAGGGGTGACAGGATAGAACGAACCATCTCCTATGCACATTGATATAATCACAGTTATTACAAAACCGATAGCAATGCCGAGAGGGAATCCGAGAAGCCCACGCTGAATCATCTTTTTTTTCATTTTTACCACCTCATATTCCTAATAATTGTTTGATCTTGGCGACAAAACGCCTTGAAATATAAGTAACCGTCCCATTTGAAAGCGTGACACAAATTGTTCCTGCAAAGCTTAAATCAAAACCCTTGACTTTTCTCAGATTGATAATATCCGAGTTTGATATTCGGACAAAAAAGTTGCTGTCCAGCCGCTGCTCCATTTCGTAAAGCCGCAGACGGAGCGTGTACTCACCGTGATTTGTTTCGGCAAACACTTTGCCCGATGCAGCAAAAATGCGGTAAATATCAAACGGCTCCAACACTTCGACAATATCATCTTTGAATCCGGCAATCATTTTCGGCTGCTCGTCTGAAAGCCTTTTCATGATTTCATTGATTTCGTCGGTCATTTTGTTTGTCACAACGATGATTTTGGGTTCCTTGCAGTTCTCATCTAACTTGATTTCAATTTGCATTTGCTCACCTCCTCTTTGTTACGGTTACAGTATAAGAAAATCGAGAATTGATTTCCACCGATTCTCGATAGGTGGTCGTTTTCAGACCATAGACGGTAGATTATATAAATAATCTTCCTCATCAAATTCCGATTTGTATTTCTGTTTGTTTTAAAAATGGGCAACTCCGATTGGAATTGCCCACTCATTGCACTAATTATGCGATTTTTTCTTGCTTGCACTTAATTTTGCATCAATTGATGTAAGTTTGATGTAAATCGCTGTTTTTTTAGTTTTTTATCAAATGAAGTACGTCCCGTCTATTTGGTGAAACGGTACATCTTTAGTTTTTTGATAAATTTTTGATAAATGCTTGACTGTAAACCTTGTTTATAGCTTATTATTAAGTAAAATAGAGTTGCTCGAAAGGAGGGCATAATATGACTATAAAAGACGTAGAAGAGCGAACAGGTTTATCCCGTTCTAATATCCGTTTTTATGAAAAGGAAAAACTTATTGAGCCTTCGAGAAATGAAAGTAATGGTTATAGAGATTATTCTGAAAATGATGTGGAAAATATAAAGAAGATTGCATATCTACGTACATTGGGAATTTCTATTGAAGATATACGAAGTATTATATCCGAAAAAGTAACATTGCAAGAAATGCTTGAGAAGCAAAAGGAAGTATTAAAAAATCAGATTACTGATTTGAATAAGGCGAAACTCATGTGCGAAAAAATGCTGGATGAAGAAAGTATTAGTTATGAAAAATTACAGGTAGAACAATATGTAACAGATTTGCATGACTATTGGAAAGATAATCGAACTGTTTTCAAACTGGATTCCGTCAGCTTTTTGTATATATGGGGAAGTATGCTTACCTGGACTATGATTACCGCACTATGCTTGATTATTGGGGCTTTGTCTTATTCTAAGTTGCCGACAGAAATTCCAGTACAATGGAGTAAAGGAGTGGCAACATCCCTAGTTAATAAAAACTGGATTTTTATTTGTCCTGTTATATGTATCATAATCCGTTATTTATTAAAACCTTTTATCTATGCGAAATTGCAGATGAACAATTATTATGGAGAAATTATAACAGAGTATTTAACAAATTATATGTGTTTTATTGTGTTGTCAGTGGAAATCTTCTCCATACTTTTTACTTTCGGAGTGGTAAAAAGTGTTGTTGTACTGTTATTTGTGGACACAGTAGTTTTTATTGGATTGTTAGTCGTTGGGCTGACGAAAATGGATTTGAGAGGAAAAGAAATTTTATGATTCAGATTTCAAATTTAAGTAAAAAATATGGTGAAACGGTTGTTTTTTCGGACTTAAACTATACATTTGAAAATGCTTGTATTTATGGACTTGTTGGAAGAAATGGAGCTGGAAAGACTACTCTTTTAAATATACTTTCGAATTATGATAAAAATTATACGGGAGTAATTTCTATCGACGGAGAAAAAATGAACAAGGTTGATTATCTTGATATGCCGGTTGCCTATGCAATGGATCAACCAAGTTTTTTTAATGAGTTGACGATATATGAAAATCTTCTTTTGATTGCTTCAAGCAGAAAGATAAAAAAACAAGAGGCATTTGATAAAATCGAGAGGATTTTAGATGGGTTGGGATTAAAAAAGTATGAGAACTATTCTCCGTTAGAACTTTCAAAAGGTACAATGCAACGGTTAAATAATGCTTGTGCAATGATACAAGAAGAAAAAATTACTATTTTTGATGAACCATTCTCAGGGCTTGATCCTGTCCAAATGAAACTTTTAGAAAATGTAATAGTAGAGTTTCACAAGAAAGAAAAAGGAATTTACATTATTTCAAGCCATGATATAGAGTGTTTACAAAATGTTTGTGACAAGTGTCTTTTGTTACATAACGGACAAATTAGAGAAATCAATATGGAGGAAGTTGACAGGGAGGAAATCGCAAAAATTTTATCTGAAGGGGAGTAAGTATGTATCAGTTGCTTTTGAAACAGAGATTCAAATTTGCAGTTAGAATGATTAAACGAAATATAGGTGCTTATCTTATGCTGATTGCTATTGTGCCATGTATTCTTATATTGCAATCTATGATTCAGAAAAACTATGGAATGGATATTGCTGTTTTTATACCATATGGTATTCTCTGTTTCTTGTTTATGAATTTGTTTGGAACAATACCAAGAATGCGTATTTCTCCTGAAACTTATATTTGGAAAATAGAAAAAACATATATTTGGCGAGTGAAGAAGATAGGAAAAAGCACGGTACTGACGTTGTGTGTTGCGTTGATTTTATTTTGGGCTTTCCCAATGGAGGGAATGGTCTTAAGACAGTTTATTGTGGCTATGCTTTGTAACCCAATTGTCAATATGCATACGGTTTTATCAACACAATATAAATATCGGGATATTATGAATATATGTATGTTGGCAGTAGTAATGATTTGTTTTTTTTATGGAAGTGTATTTGTTACCAGTATATTATTGATCATTTACGGATTATATTTTATTTTATATCCTTATTTTAGCTATCAAGCAATTATCCCGTTCTTTCAACAATATAATCAGATGTTATATGGATTTTTGAATAGAGAATATGATACAGTTTTGCAAACGCAGGATGAAGTGTTCTTCCAAAATAATCAGAAAGAAATGAAAGGACTGATGAAGAAATATTATGGCAGCCGCTATCGTTTTTTGATGGTTTATGAGGTGGTTAGTATTGTCAGAAGAAAGAAACAGATTATGTATCAGTATTTTGCGATTGTTTTAATCACAATGTTATTATCGCAGATAGAGGGAAAATATATTGAGTATGTATTATTGTTTTCTATATTGATATTAGGACAGAATGTTGTCAGCTATAATGTGCAAAATGAATTACGTTTAGTTAGAAAAGGATTTCCGCTCAGATATTCTTTAAAAGAAAAATTACAATGTAAGTCAGTTATTGGAATGTTCTTGTTGTTACTTCCAATGCTCTGTTATTGGATAGCGTATAAAATTGAATTATTTAGTATTCTCCTTTGGATATGGATGCCGATTCAGAGTATTATAATATATACAGCAAAGAACCGACTGCAAAGGTTACTATATATACTTCCGTTTTATATTTTGTCATTGTTATCTATGAGAGTATGGCAGATGTTTTTTTAACAATAAGATTATTGATTTTCTAAGCAAAACCGCTTATAATTTGAGTCGGTACATATTGCTATTATCCACAGTTACAGGGCGTGTGTTATCAATGCCGATAACAAAATGATAACATTAGCCTGTATAGGCAGGATAATATGGATAAATCAAATAATTAAAAGAAAAGCGAACACGGCAACAAATAATCTCTAAACAAAATTGATTAGTGATTGTCGAGTTTGAATAAAAAAGTGAAATAAACAAAAAAGCGAAATTGGCTGTAGGATAGAATTCCTGCAGCCTCTTTTCGTGCAAAAAATAGCAGCTTTTACAGATTAGGACTGGTCGACTGGACAACGTCTTGGTACAATGTAATCAGTGAAACAATCCGCAGGTATGGTAGTCGGGGACTTTTGCCCCCGACATTATATATAAGTAACCCCATGTATGAAAAGAAGGAGAGGCCTCATGCAGGTATCAGATAAATTAATCAAACCACTGACAGAAGCGAAATATTTAAATGCAGATAATGTAAGCAGATATCGCTGTATTATGCGTATTTTTTTTGAACATTACGAGAAACTGAAATACTGGCTGTACCAGGAAGAGGTTTACGAAGAAATGATAAAGGATCCTTTTTTTGCAGATTACAGACCAGAGCAGTGTCAGCAGGATCTCACAATGTTGACAGAATGGAAGAATCTGAATACGATCCAGGATACGAAAAAGGTGGCATCCATTGAAGAATTTAAGAACAAAAAGTACCGCTATCAGATGACAGAATATAGTGTAGAGATAGAACGTCTGGTGCTTAGACTTGAGAACCTGTTCATTGAAGGTGCATCCTTAGAGCCCACATTATTGGAGCGGATACGAAGAGGTATAGAACGGTTTCCGGAGATGGTGGAAAGAGATAAAAATGAAGTATATACCTGGTGGACAGATCTGAATAATGATTTTGTACGTCTGAATCAGAATTATCAGGACTATATCAGAGATCTGAGCAGTGTGCGGGCAGAAGAAATGATGCATACGAAACAGTTTCTGGTGTTTAAAGACCGGTTGATCGAATATCTGCGCAGCTTTATTAAGGGATTACAGAGAAATGTAGGTGTGATAGAAGAAAGCTTATGCATGCAGAAGGAAGAGATGAAAAATCAGGTATTTGAAAAAGTAGTTGATTATGAATTGTCGATACCGCGAATGGATGTGGAAGTATCGAAGGAAATGATCTGGCAGAAAGTAAAGGGCCGTTATCAAAGTATCTATGACTGGTTTGTAGGAAAGGAAGGTCAGGAGAATGAAGCGGGAAAGCTTTTTGATGCAACAAATGATATTATTCGCAGGATCACAAGATATGCAGCGCAGTTAAGTGAAAAGAATGCATTAGGTGCTAACAGAAAAGAAGAATACCGCAAAGTGGCAGAATTATTTTTGAAATGCCAGGATATGGAAGAAGCCCACAAAATGTCTGCAATGGTATTTGGCATGGAGTGCCCGCAGCATATTGCCGGAGATCTGGTACGTGAAACGGATAGCATGAATATCGGAGTATACGAAGAACAACCCATGGAAATCAGTTTAAAGCCAAGGATACGTACATACAGGGAGAAATCCAGAAGAAGTGCGATCCGCGAATCAGCAGAGCAAAAGCAGGAAACAAGACGTAAAATGCTGGAAAAACAGAGAGAAGAAATGGAAAAATTGCAGGCGTTGGAAGTAAATGGAAGGATTCATTTTGGAGAATTACCGGTGCTGGAACCAAGAATCAGAGAGATCCTTTTGAAATGGCTGTCGGATGCCATGGAATCTGCGGATTTTTCTGCAAGAACGGATGATGGAAGAAGATACATATTAGACAGAAGCCGGGCAGATGAGACCTGTGTTGTGCATTGTCTGGATGGTAATTTTACTATGCCTGATCTGTCAATTGTATTTCAGGAGGAAACGTGATGAAGGAACTGGAGATCCTGTTAAATAAAAGATGGGTATTAAAATCCAGAGATAAGGAAACCTATTATAAATTAAGAGATGGTCTTGGAGAACTGCGTAAATTTACTACAGAGAAAATGGGCTGCCAGATCATTGACAATTCACTTCTGATAAAGATGGAGAAGATTCCGGTGATACCGGAAAGCTTTATGGGGATCCAGAAATTTTCCTCAAAAGAAGAATATGCATATCTCTGTATTCTGCTGATGTTTCTGGAAGACAGAGATGCACAGGAGCAGTTTATCATATCACAGCTGACGGAATATATTACAGCAAATCTGCCTGGGGAAATCTCTGACTGGACATTGTATACGAACAGAAGAAAGCTGATTCGTGTAATGAGATTTGCAGCAGATCAGGGGCTTATTGGAGTTACAGATGGAAAAGACGAGGCATTCATGGACGATGAAGGAGGAGAAGTGCTTTATGAAAATACAGGGGCATCCAGGTATTTTATGAAGAGCTTTTCAAAAGACATTATGGAATATACGAAACCGGAAGATTTTCAGGAAAGTGACTGGTTTGAAGTGGATGAAGACCGAGGCTTTGCAAGAAGACACAGGGTTTATAAAAGACTGATTTTTGCACCTGGTATGTACAAAGCGGATGGCTCATCGGAGGATTTTGAATATCTGAAATATTACGGACGCAGATTAAGCGAAGAACTGGAGCAGATATTTGACTGTCATGTGCACATTCATAAAGGAAGTGCATATCTGCTATCCGGAGACGACTGCAGGATGGGAACGGTATTTCCCGGCAATAATTCCATATCCGATATTTTGCTTTTGTGTTTTCGTGAAATACGCAAGAAAATTGAGAAGGGTCAATGGAAGACCGGATTGGATGAAACCTGTCTTATAGATCAGATTGAATTTGAAAATATGATAAAAGAAATGAAACAGGAATATGGAAGTGGATTTTCGAAAAATTATCGCGAGATGCCGGAAGGGGAATTTGTAAAAAGTGTGTTGGATGAGATGGAGTTGTGGATGTTCATAAGAAAAGAAGAACTCGCTCATCAGATAAAAATATGTCCGCTCACCGGAAAAATACAGGGAAGTTATCCGGAGGATTATATGGGAGGAAGAAATGATGAATAGCAGATGGCAGGCAAATAAAATCGGGCTGATTAATTTCTGGTATTATGACGAACAGGAATTCCCATTTGTGAAGGGAAGAATGCTCCTTCGAGGTTCAAACGGATCGGGAAAATCAGTAACCATGCAGAGTGTGGTGCCCCTTCTTCTGGATGGAAATATGAGTCCGGAACGACTGGATCCCTTCGGTTCCAGGGATCGTAAGATGAGCAGTTATCTTCTGGAAGAAGATGACGGACGTGAAGAACGCACTGGCTATTTGTATCTGGAGCTTAAAAGACAAAACAGTGACACATATTTGACCATCGGAATGGGTATCCGCGCAAGAAGAGGAAAGAATCTGGATAAATGGTATTTTAGTCTGACCGATGGAAGACGTATCGGTAAGGATTTCTTTTTGTATAAGGATTCAGGCGAAAAGGTTACACTTTCCAAAAAAGAACTGGAAAACAGAATTGGGGATGGCGGCCGCGTTATTGACAGACAGGTTGATTATATGGAATATGTGAACCGCCAGATTTTTGGATTTGAGACAACAGAAGAATATAAGGAAATGATAGATCTTCTGATTCAACTGCGTACACCGAAGCTTTCCAAGGATTTTAAGCCATCTGTAATCAATGATATTTTAAGTGATTCCCTTCAGCCTCTGTCTGATGATGACCTGCGTCCTATGTCGGAAGCCATTGAAAATATGGATACCATGACCATGAATCTGAAAAACAGGAAAGAAGCCAGACAGGCAGCAGAAAAAATCCAGGCAGTATTTTCAAAATATAATCAGAAATTATTATATGAAAAAGCAGAACGCTGCGAACAGGCTGGACTAAATTTGGAAAATGCAAGGACGCGGCAAAATGAACAGGAGAAAAAGCTACGTGAATGCAGACAGAAGATAGAAGACTTGAAAATAGAACATCAGAATCTGGATGTGAAACGTGAGTCCATGGAGAAAGAGAAAGAATCTCTGAACAAAAGCGACGCGGTAGCATTGAAGCGAAGAGAAGCGGAGCTGATTACAGAATTAAACGGACAACAGAAAAACCTGGGAGAAAAGCAGAGATTCCTGGAGCAGAAACAGACTCAATATCAGGATGTACAGAATCAGATCAAAACAGAAGAAGACAGGAAATATGAGAAAGAAAAAGAACTGGAAGAGCTTATAGAAGAGATGCAGGATGAGGCTGATACCATGGCCTTTGAAGAGCATGCATTTATGACGGAAGAGCTGGAAAAACATCCGGAAGAACCATACAAATTCAATTTACACCAGCAGCAGTTTGACAGCACAAAAGAAAAAATAAATGAGGGAACAGAGATTCTTGCAGAGACAGATCACCTGGAAAGACAGAAAGATGATCTGATAAAAGAAAGAGAAAGACGGATTCGTGAACTGGATACTCTTCAGAGAAAAGTGTCAGAACTGGAATCTGTATTTGTGCAGACACAGAATGAATGGAAAGAAGCATTGTATCAGTGGAACGGTGCAAACCAGGAGCTGGCATTAGAAAAAGAATTATTAAGAGAATTAAGTATATTTGCCGAAACGTATAAGGAATCCTCTGATTTTGCCGAGGTTCGTCAGAGGATTGCAGATGTATGGATCAAGAAAAATGGGGAAATCGAAGCTGAACTTTCGGTAAATGATACAGAGAGCCAGAATACAAAAAAGGAATTGGAAGAAGTAAGGGCTGATCTGGCTGAATGGGAGAATCAGAAAGAACCACAGCCGGAACGCTCAGAGGCAGTTATACGTAACCGTAAGAGACTGGATGCTCTTGGAATTCCATATCAGGAATTTTACAAGGTCATAGAATTTGGAGATAATCTGGAAGAAGAAGCCTGTAACCGTTTGGAAGAAGCTTTATTAAAGATGGGAATTCTGGATGCACTGGTAATAGATGAGCAATACAAAGAGCAGGTTCTGAAAACAGAAAAAGGATGTGAAGATCACTATCTGTTTGTCTGCAAGAACAGTCAGAAGAATTTGCAGCCAGACAGAAGTCTGTTGGATGTATTGGAACTGAATGAAGAAGTGAATGACATATTTTCCAATCAGCGTCTCACCGGAATCCTGGGAAGCATTGCATATGATAGTGAGAGCTTGTTTACCGTTGCAGAAGATGGAACCTACGGAATGGGAGTGCTTGCCGGAACTGTAACAGGAGAATATGAGGCAGGATTCCTTGGAACAAAGGCCCGTGAAAAACACAGACAGGCAAAGATAGAAGAGTGCAGACAGAGAATCACAGAGTTGGAAACTGCATTACAGCAGCTGGAGGAACTGCATAGAAAGCTGTCTGACAGAAAAGCTATTCTCAGAAAAGAATACGAGAATCTTCCGAAAGACACAGACATGAGAGAAGCCCTTCGGATGCTGCAAGCCGAGGAACGAGAGTGCGAACAGCTGAAGCGCGAGAGTGATAAATTGGAGTGTCAGATCCGTGAACTAGTGGAGATACTGAAAGAAAAGAAAAAGAAAGCACTGGAAATTGCAAAAGAGATTCATCTGCCTCTGATCATTAACCAGAATCGCTATAATATTTTCGACAGAAAGATAGAGAAGAATGGTTTAAAAGATTATGCCCGCGAGTCCGGGATGGGTCTGATCTGTTTCAGCCCTCTGGCCCAGGGAATGTTATCTGAAAAATATATCAATGGTATTCCAGCTGACAGCCGTGTGGCAAGAGATGGAAGATTTTTACATGCAGAAGATATTACACCAGAAAAGGTCGAGAAGATCAAAAAACTGGATGTTCTTGCAAAAGAAAGAGGACAGAGCCTTCCGCAGATGGCCCTTTCATGGCTGCTGAAGGATAATGATGTAACCAGCGTACTGATCGGAGCCTCTAAACCAGAGCAGATTTTAAGTAATATAGAAATTGTTGGAAATACAACGTTTACAAAAGAAGAACTGGATCTGATCGATCAGATTTCAAAATAGCAGAGAGTTGGGAATGTGGAGAGAAAGTAATAGAAATGGGAAAAAAGAGTATCTGCGGCTGCTGATCATAGCAGCAGCTTCTGCTATGGTCCTTTCTGGCTGCGGTGCAGTTTCAGCGTCAGAGTCTTTAAAGGACCGGAAAGAAAGGGCAGGTATTTCAGAACAGGATACAGACAGCCTGGTTGTATACAGTCCTCATCCTTTGGATTTTATAAACCCCATCGTATCTGAATTTGAGGCCCAGACGGGGATTTCTGTACAGGTGCGTACCGGAGGAACCGGTGAGCTTTTAAAGTGGACAAGAGAAGGGGATGAACCTGCCTGTGATGTATTCTGGGGAGGTTCTTTGTATACGGCAGGAGCAGGAAAGGATCTGTTTCAGCCTTATATCAGCAAAAATGAAGAAGCAGTACGGGATGAATTTAAGAATAAAGAGGGAAATATGACCCGTTTTACAGATATCCCAAGCGTGCTTATGGTCAATACAAACCTTCTTGGGGGGATGAAGATCGAAGGATATGAAGATCTGCTGGATGAACGGCTGAAAGGCAAGATTGCCATGTGTGATCCTTCCACTTCCTCTTCTGCCAGCGAGCATCTGATCAATATGCTCTATGCCATGGGAGATGGTGACCCGGAAAAGGGCTGGGATTATGTGGAAAAGTTCTGTAAAAATCTGGATGGTGAGCTGTTAAAAAGTTCTACAGAAGTATATCGGGGAGTAGCAGAGGGACGTTATACAGTAGGACTTACTTTTGAAGAAGGCGGTGCCGGTTATGTATCAAAAGGTGCACCGGTAAAACTGGTTTATATGAAAGAGGGAGTTATTTCAACGCCTGATGTGGTGTGCATCGCAAAGGAAAGCAAACATAAAAAAGCAGCAGAGGAATATGTGGATTTTGTAACAGGAAAAGCAGCCCAGACTGTGATCGCTGACAGTTTAGACCGCCGGTCTGTGCGGAAGGATGTGGAAGCAGCGGCTTATCTGCCAGATAAAGAAGAAATCCATATGATCACAGCAGATGAAAATATGGTCAATGAAAAGAGGGAACAGTGGAAGCAGAGGTTTACAGAAATTTTTACATACTGTACACAGGCAGAAACTTGTGAAAACAAAAATACAGCAGGATCACATAGGGACTCCATCTTTAAGGAGGTGTCCGGGAAATGAAACGGGAACGTTATTTTCGGGATGAATTATGGCGGA
>OGWX01002389.1_pt1 | contig 11386 bp, 8 predicted proteins | sample 1576151 | NCBI WGS metagenome assembly OGWX01 (sample SAMEA3541591, study PRJEB24748) | human gut metagenome | biome: human gut; feature: human-associated habitat; material: faeces | place: China | collected 2012
ATGTTCGTAGCTGGAAATACAGATGATTCCCAGATTCAATCTGGTGGTGCGGCAGCTGAAAATACCGATGCAGAAGAGGAGAACACACCGGAGGATGTCATTCCCACCGAAACGCCTGCCGCAGATACCCCGGCACCTGATACCCTTTCAGGTTCAGACACTTCTTTTGAGGTCTCTCCGGAAGCTTCCCAAGGGGTGTGGACACCAGTTGACAGCAACTGGTATTTTCTGGTAAACGGAGAAGGTTATAAAGGCTGGCTCACAGATACAGACGGACACCGCTATTACTTCAATGACAAAGGCGTTATGCAGACCGGATGGCTTGAGCTTGATGGCAAGCGCTACTACCTCAATGCAGATGGAGTTCTTCAGACTGGTGACGTGACAATAGACGGCGAAATTTATCACTTTGGCGCTGACGGTGCACAACAGGGTGAACCGACGACGGCAGATGATAGTTCCAATCAGGATCTTGTATTCTACATGAATACTACATCAGATTCTTCGAATGCTGACAATCTCACAGCTTCTGCGACAGGTGCTTCCACACCGGCTGCAGAAGCTGATATTTCTTCTGATCGAAATGAAGATTCCAGAAAAGCTTCTTCCGAAGTCGATGATCCTTCTGAAGCCTCTTCTGCAGCATCAGAAGTCTCCCCTGTACCGGAAGCCTCCGTTACTTCGGAACCGACTGTTTCTCCGGAGCCAAAGGGGATGATTGCCCTCACCTTTGATGATGGACCCAGTGATTTTACAGACCGTCTTTTGGATTGTCTGGAAGCAAACAATGTAAAAGCTACTTTTTTCCTGGCAGGTCAGGAAGTGGAATATTTTCAGGAACCTGTAAAGCGTATGGAGGAGCTTGGATGCGAGATTGGAAACCACTCTTATGATCACCCGGATCTCACCACGCTTTCCGCCGATGATGCTGCAAGTCAGCTTTCCCGCACAGATCAGCTGATCCAGGATCTCACAGGGCACATTGCCACTGTTGTGCGCCCCCCTTATGGTTCTTACAATGACACCGTAGCAGAGACTGCAGCAAGGCCTCTGATTTTGTGGTCTGTGGATACTCTGGACTGGGAAACACAGAATGCAGATTCCACAGTACAGAATGTAATGGACAACGCCAGTGATGGACAGATTATTTTAATGCATGATATTTTCAAAGAATCTGTGGATGCTGCTGAAATTTTTATTCCGCAGCTGCTGCAGGAGGGCTATCAGCTGGTAACAGTAAGCGAGCTGGCTGCTGCAAAGGGAATTACATTGGAAAACGGAACCGCTTATGGATCGTTTTGATTTGGCGTGTCCCAAGTTCAAACGCCTTATCGTGCAAGCACGAACGGCTTTTTGACCTTTTGACACTGGTATCATAAAATAACAGGTAACAGAATAGGAAGAAATAAGATGAAATCAACTAGAAACAGATCCAGACTGGCAGATCAGGGAACAAAAGAAATGCTGCCAGTTATTTTTTCTCTTGCGTGGCCAACTATGCTGGAACAGCTGATGCAGACTGCAGTACAATATATGGACACTGGTATGGTAGGCGTCCTGGGAACAAGTGCAACAGCCGCTGTTGGAGCTACCAGTACAGTAAACTGGCTGATTGGAAGTACGATTTCTGCGATCAGCATAGGATTTCTGGCATACATATCCCAGTCAATCGGAGCAGGAAAAAAAGAACAGGCAAAAAAAGCTTCAGGACAGGCTGTGCTGACAGTTGTGATCGTAGGAATATTTTTTACAATTCTGACAATGGGACTGAGCCGTAAAGTCCCTGTTTGGATGCAGGTAGATCCTTCTATTCAGAAACTGGCATCCAGCTATTTCCTGATCCTCTATGCACCGATGCTTTTTCGAACTGCGAACATTATTTTTGGAACTGTCCTGAGGGCAGTGGGCGATACCAAAACCCCTATGCAGGTAGGAGTTGCCTTTAATGTTATTAACATTGTACTGAACTTTTTTCTTATATATTCCACCAGAACAGTGCTGATTGGTGGAAAAGAACTGGTGATCCCAGGCGCTGGATGGGGCGTTCAAGGTGCAGCAGCTGCGAGTGCTATAGCTTATACCATTGGAGGTATTGCAATTACGGTTAAATTATGGAAGCATACTGATATATCTCCAAAGGGTCAGAGCTTCCTGCCGGATTCTGCAGTTCTGCGCCCTTGTCTGAAGGTGGCTGTTCCAAATATGTTTCAGCGATTTGCCACGTCCCTTGGATATGTGGCATTTGCATCCATGATCAATTCTTTGGGCGAGACTGCAACGGCAGCCCATACTATTGCCAATACAGTAGAATCTGCTTTTTATATTCCAGGCTATGGAATGCAGACAGCAGCGGCTACTCTTGCAGGAAATGCTCTTGGGGCCAATGACAATAAAAAACTCAACAGCCTTGCCAAGGCAATTGTGCCGTTGGAAGTGGGACTGATGGTTATTTCCGGAAGTCTGCTGTTTATTTTTGCGCCGATATTGATTAGGCTGTTTTCATCAGATGCGCAGGTTATCCGTCTGGGAAGTACGGTACTTCGTATGGTTGCTGTTTCCGAACCGTTTTATGGTGTACCTATTGTGATCGAGGGCATGATGCAAGGTGTGGGGAAAACAGTAACTCCCTTTATTTTCAATGTAGCGGGAATGTGGGGTGTAAGAATTCTGGGGACTTTTATCTGCATCCATCTTCTTGGACTGGGACTTGTGTCTGCCTGGGGATGCATGATAGGTCACAATATGCTTCTTTTTGTTTTATTCACTTTACATTATTTCAGCGGCAGATGGAACCCTATGAATAAAACAAAAGTATCCTTCCAATACAAGACTTGTAAAAAGTGACCAAAAATCACAAGCTTGACAGCAGAATATATAGGCTTTATACTGAAAAATAACGAATAAAAGCCGTCACGGCTTGGAATGGATGACGTTAATATGGAAAAAAGCGTGAAAGACAATCCTGAATACAAAATGAAACGGCAGGGAATGATCATCGGACTGGTCTGTCTTGCTGTGATGGTGTTTCTGACGATTTTTCTTATGAGCAGATATCGTCAAAGAACAGAGAAGATTTTTACAGAGCTTATGGAGGAATCACTTTTATCCACCCATTCGGAAGCACTGACAGAAATGGAGAATTTCCTGGCTGGTTCAACTGGAGCAGATAAGGTGGAGGAAGCCTGGGAGGCTCTGAACGAGGACGAGGGGAATGTGCTTCACTATGTGTGCAATTCAGATGGGAAAATCCTGGCAGGAGATATGCGGATTTTTGACATTGAATATACGGTGGCGACAGTGCTTCATTCGCAGCATGTGAAGGATAACAGTATTTCCCAGGTGGAAAAGTCCCTTAAAAAGCTGACCTATGGAGCACCCCATATTTTCACGGAGCTTGAGAAAACGGATATCTATCTGGTGGCATCCAAGTTGGAAGGCAGAGACTGTATTCTGTTTTCAGAATATCGTTCCGCCAAAATGAAGAATTATAAAGCAGTGCTCATCAATGGAAACCGCATGATTATTTTTACGCTTCTTGGATGCGCGTTGATTATGCTGCTTTTTACAGTACGATTCTATATGAAACAGCAGAAGAAAGTGATGAAAGGTCAGGCAAGGTACGACATTTTGTCGGAGTTTTCGGACACGGTTCTTTTTGAATATGACTGCCTGGAAAAAACACTGGTATTTACGCCAAATATAACCACTTTATTTGGACTGAAGGAAATCGGTCCGATCAGGCCTTTTGACAGTGACACAGATTTCACAATGGTTCATCCAGATGATGTGGCGAAGGTAAAGGCACTTCTTTCCTCAATTGGTGATAATTCTGATGAGATTGATGATTTTGTAATCCGTTTTAAGGATAAGAACGATAATTATCGTTGGGTGCGATGGATGGGCCGTCTGATACGAGGCCGTCTTGGTACACCACAGGCATTTCTGGGCAAGATTTCTGACGTTCAGAATGAGATGACCAGAGAACAGGATCTTCGTGAAAAAGCCTCTGTTGATGGTCTTACAGGTGCTCTGAACCGCAAGGCTGCAGAGCAGAAAATCAATACGCTTATGCAGGATAAAGAGTGTAAAGGTTACCTGCTTATGCTCGATATTGATGATTTTAAGACGGTAAATGATACAATGGGGCATGCAATAGGTGACCTTGCATTGATTACTTTGGTAAAACTTTTGAAGGAACATTTCCGTAGGGAGGATATTATCGGTCGTCTTGGCGGTGATGAATTTATTGTGTTTATGACAAATACAGAGCTTGCTTCGGCTGTTGAAGCAAAAGGTGCGGAAATTCTTGATATTCTGGCAAAGTCAGAGACTACACCACATTTTACCGTGAGTATAGGAGCGGCGGCTTATCCTGCAGCTGGAAACGACTATGAAAGCCTGTATCTGGCGGCGGATAACGCAATGTATGCTTCAAAGAAATCCGGTAAGAACAGAATTTATGTAGATAATGGTCAGCAGAAAAAAGAATGATCATAAAAGTATCGCTTTGAGACTAAAGGAAGGTGACAAAAATGCGGTTACAGATTGTACAGGATGCATTAAAAAAGAAGAATATCAAATACGAATATACAGAGATTGATGGCTGCGGAAGTCTTGATTTTCTGTTTCGAGGATTGAAATTCCATGTGTGGGAGTATGAGGACCGTGTCTGGGGAGCAGAGACAAATATTTATGAAGCAGGACGCAGTCAGGATATTGAGGGCAACTATGAAGAGGTCATTGCCAGAGAGATTTTATCATGGCCCGATATGATGCCAGGAAGTTGAGGAATGGAATGAAATACGAGATCAGCAATGAATTTCTTAAAGTGAAGGCCGACACAGAAGGTGCTATTTTGTGGTCCGTGACAGATAAGGACGGATTTGAGTATATCTGGCAGGGAGATGACAGATACTGGAATGAGCATGGTGCCAATCTTTTTCCCTATATTGCCAGATTATGGGAGAAATCCTACATATTTCAGGGGAAGACTTATCATATGGACATTCACGGTTTTGCCAAGGATTCTGTTTTCTCCTGTGAGAAAGCAGGGGAGAATGAACTGGTGTTTGCAATGGAAGATACCAGGGAAACTTTGGAACAGTATCCATTTCATTTTCGTTTTGAGATCCGATATCTGCTTGAGAAAAATACTTTAAAAGTTTTCTATTCGGTAAAAAATAAGGATGAGAAAACGATGTATTTTGGAATCGGCGGTCACCCGGGATTTAATATTCCGATGGAAGAGGGACTTTCCTTTGAGGATTATGAATTGGAATTTTCCAGGGCATGTGAGCCGCAGCGCATTCTTTTTTCACAGGAGTGTTTTGTGGAGGGGAAGGAGTCCTATGAACTTTTGGAGGGCAGACGGATTCCTCTTCGTCATAATCTTTTTGATGAAGATGCTATTGTGCTGGAGAAAACCTCTGGAGAGGTTCTGCTTCACAGTACGAAGGGCAAAAAGGCAGTGAAGGTATCTTATGTGGATATGCCTTATGTCGGTTTCTGGCATATGCCCTGCATGGATGCGCCTTATGTTTGCATTGAGCCGTGGTGTTCCCTTCCATCCAGACAGGGAATTACAGAAAATCTGGAGGAACAGAAGAATCTTATTTCACTGGAAGCTGGCAGGGAGTGCCAGATTTCCTGGACCATGGAAATTCTCTAGAGCGTGTCTGAAAAAGGCTTTCTGCAAGATGTGCGTCACAATTTGTGGGAGATTTTGTCTGGATGAGGGCGCCGTAGCGGGCTACGGTAACCGAATTCAGGCAAAATCTCCCGCAAAGTGGGGCGTGCAGATTGTGGGAATGATTTTTCAAACAGGCTCTAGCTTAATAATTACCTTTACTTTCCAGATTCAGCTTTATATAATGTATTAGAGTGTGTTTGACGCACAAGTTACATGTGAAAGGCAGGTTTTACCAATGAACTGCAATAAAAAAGAGCTTTTACTTTATGCCGTTACTGACCGCAGCTGGTTAAATGGCAGAACTTTATATGACCAGGTCGAAGAAGCCTTAAAAGGTGGGGCTACCTTCATTCAGCTACGCGAAAAAACTCTGGATACAGATAGTTTTCGCAAAGAAGCTGCGGAAATCAAAGAGTTATGTGCGCGCTATCATGTACCATTCGTGATCAATGACAATGTAGAAATTGCAAAAGAAATCAATGCCGATGGCGTTCATGTAGGGCAGGAGGATATGGCTGCTGGTAATGCCAGAGCCATCCTCGGTTCTGACAAAATCATCGGCGTTTCTGCGCATACAGTTGAAGAGGCTGTTCTTGCTGAAAAAAATGGCGCAGATTATCTGGGAGTAGGTGCCGCATTCCAAACCGGAACCAAAAAAGATGCCGGCAATATCAGCCATGAAACTATAAAACAAATATGTGAGGCTGTAAATATTCCCGTTATTGCTATCGGTGGAATTACACATGACAATGTAATGGAGCTGGCTGGAAGCGGTATCTGCGGAATTGCAGTTGTAAGTGCCATCTTTGCAGCTGAAGATATTACAAAAGCAACCAGAGAGCTTAAAGAGCTTACTCTCAAAATGAAAGATTCTACTTGTATTTCCAAAGACAATGCATCTTCCAGGAAAGGAATTTCATGTTAAGGGGTGCCATCTGGGATCTGGATGGTACGATTCTGGATTCTATGTCAGCCTGGGATCATGTAGGCGAAAATTACCTGCGAAGCCAGGGAATTGAACCTGAACCGGATCTGGATGAAGCAATCGCCACTATGAGTCTCCACCAGGCAGCTGACTATTTTATTGAGCACTATGGTGTAAAACAGACCCGAGATGAATTGATCAAGAGTGCTGTAGCAATTGTAGATGATTTCTACCGCTATGAAGCTCAGCTGAAGCCTCATCTGAAAGAATTTCTGGCTCAGCTTCATGAGACCGGAGTCAAAATGTGTATCGCCACTGCTACAGAGCGCTCCCTCGTGGAAGCTGCCCTGGCACGTTGCAGAGTGCTTGACTATTTCAGCGAAATCTTTACCTGCTCCTCTGTGGGTGCCGGAAAGGACGAACCAACCATTTATCGGGAAGCCTTGAACTTTCTTGGCACTGACCGAACCAATACCATGGTCTTTGAAGATTCTCTTCATGCCCTTACTACAGCTAAGAAAGATGGCTTCTATACCACTGCTGTGTACGACTCTCATGAAGAAAATCAAGAGGAAATACAGCGTCTGGCAAACTGTCGGATTCATGATTACGGTGAGTCGGAAGAGTTTATTAATTTTACAAAAAATCTATAGAACTTTTTATTTGTCGGGAAGCTTAATTGCTTCCCGATATTCTTTATTCAACCAAGTATCTACTACATTGACGCAGGATGATTTCTTCATATGCAAGATGGAGGAAGGAGCCGTAGCGAGCTACGGCAACTGAATTCGGGCAAAATATACCGCAAAGTGGGGCGTACAGATTGCGGGAATGATTTTTCAAACAGATTCTAGTACATCGAAAATTAAGTTTCTGCTATATTGACGCAGCAGATGAAAAATCAGACAAGTCAATATGGCAGTTACTTAATATTCGATGTACTAGCTTATCTGCCACTTCACATGACTTCCCTTCTCGTCTTTGCTGACGATCAGCTGATCTTCAATCTCCTGCTTCAGCTCGGTCACATGAGAAATAATTCCAATCAGCTTGCTTCCTCCCGCCAGTTCCTGAAGAACCTTTACCGCCTGTTCTCTGGAATGCTCATCAAGGGAACCGAAGCCTTCATCCACAAACATTACATCAAGATGTATCGCTGCAGAGCTCTCCTGGATCTGATCTGCCATTCCAAGTGCCAATGCCAGGGCTGCCATAAAGGATTCTCCTCCGGAAAGGGTACGGACTTCACGCTCTTTGCCGGTAACATTAGAATATACCATAAGATCCAGACCACGATTCTTGCCTTTCCCCGCATTCTCCTCGTCTACCATACGAAGTTCAAACTGTCCGGCAGACATATTCGCAAAGCGGCGATTGGCCGCATAAAGAATCTTCTCCAGGTAATATCTCTGCACATAGGTTTCAAGATCCATACGGTTTCCGGACATATTTCCAGACAACAGCTTATAAAGAGTTTCCAGCTTGGTATGCTTTTCAATAATCTTACCTCGCTTCTCCATCTGAGGGCTAAGAATATCATATGCCTCTTTATCAGCTTTATACTGTTCTTTATAAAGTTCCAGTTTCGTCTGAGTCTGAAGCCGTACTTTCTCAGCTTCCTCCATCTGGGACTTGGCAGCTTCCATATCTGGCTTGCTCCTGCCATCTATGGCTTTTCCAGCTGTTTCTGCAGTGGTCTGTGCGGCTAGTTTTTTTCGCTGCCAGCTGTCTGCTTCTTTTTGCAAAAGCTCCGCTGTTTCACGGGTATAGTTCTCTGCTATGTCCGCCCATTCTGCCTCTGTCATATTTTTCTCATTCATCAAAGTCTGATAAAAGGCCTGCCGCTCCTGGTAAAGCTTCTGGTGATCTGGAAGTTCCCCTTCAAATCGTTTAATCAAGCTGGTACAGTTAACCAGCTCTTCAGAAGACGCTTTTTCTTTCTTTTCAGCTTCCTTGGAAGCAGCTTCTGCAGCTTTCCATTTTCCTTTTGCCTGGTTAAACTCTGTCATAGCCGCCTCTTCTGATGGATATTCCCGGGAATCATTCAACTGCTTCAGAAGAGCTTCTGCGCTCTTGGCTGACGCTGCTGCCTCAGTCAGCTTTTGTCCGCATTCCTCTACGGCAGTTTTTCCTGATTTCTTCCGCTCTTCTACCTGTCCCAGAGCATCCTGAAGATTACGCAATGTTTTCTGGGCTGTATTAAGTCTTGTACCCTCTTCCTGTAATAAAGTTTTCCAGGTTCCAAGAAGTGTCTGTATCTGCTTCAGCAAGGCATTCCAATTACACTCTTTATCCGCCATCTGATCCTGGGCTGCACCAGGGACTTCTGAATTTCTGCTCTCCTGGAAATTTTTTATATTGTCTCCCAAAGAATCAAATACTTCCAGCATTCCTGCTTCCGGGAACTGCTCATGATCATTTAAAATACGCGTGCACAGCTTCCTTCCTGTCTCTTCCAAAAGTCGTTCTTTTTCTGCAACTATATCCACGGCTGACCTTGCTTCACCGGCAGACTGTTCCTGCCTGTTTCGAAGCTCAGAAACTTCTTTTTCTGCCAGTTCCAATTGCTCACGGGTGAGATCTCTATGAAGGGTAGAAGCTATGCATGGATTCGGATGTTCTATTGCACCGCATACAGGACATGGTTTCCCTGGCTGAAGCTCGCGCGCCAGAAAACCAGCCTGCTCATCCAGAAAAATTCTCCGCATAGACTCATATTCCTGGCTCTTTGCGTCATATCTGATTCTATTCTTCTGGTATGTCTCTCGTGCTTTCTTCGCCAGTTTTTTCTGTGTTTCTACACCTTTAAGAAGATCTTCCGTTTCTTGTACTTCAATGCCAAGTACTTCCAGTTCCTGATTTTTCCCTTTCCAGACAGCAATTTTCTCATTAGTGTCGGTCAGCTTCTCTGACTGAGCCCTCCAGTCTGCTTCCTGCTTCTCCATTTTCTCCAGATCTTCTCTGGCTTTGCGGTCTGCGGCCTGCGCTGCGGTCAGATTTTGCTGGCTGGTCTTTACACTTTTTTCTGCTTCCTTGATCTGCTTAAGGAGCTTCACTTCTTTATTCACGCGCTCATAAATAGTGGTGTACGCCTTAAGCTCCTTCTCTGCCGTTTCTTTCACCGCCTTCGCTGTCTGAATGGCAGATTGTGACTGTTCTTTTAATAAAGGAGCTCGTTCCTGCTGCTCCTTTAAGGCACTCTCACATGTCTGCATATTACGCAAGGCATCCTGACAGCGTGCGTATTCGCCTTTTATTTCGTATGCTTTCTTAATTTTCTCTGACAGAATGGTCTTTTCCCCTATTTGTGCTTCCACTTTCCCACATTCAGAAAGCTGAACCTCAGCGCTTTCCAGCTGCGCATATAAATTCGTCAGCTGAATGGAACTGTTGTAGATATCCCTTTTTTCGTCGCGGAGTTTTGATGCGGATTGTAATTCTTTCGAGGTAAAATTCACACTTTTCTCCAGTGTTCTGCATAACTCGCCCAGATGATCCAGAAAGCAATCCATCACTACAATTTCCCCATTCAAAACCTGCTTTTTTAGCCCTTCTATTTCCTGCCACTGGTCATATTCCTGGGGAATTACCACATGGGCAGCTTCAGTCTGACATGCAGTTTTGATCTGAGCAATCTCTTTTTCCAGGGAACGCTTGCGATTCATCAGCTCGTCCACAATATTCTGGTATAATTCAGTGTTAAACAGCTTCCGGAAGATGACTTTCTTATCATCAGATTTTGCACGAAGAAGCTCCATAAATTCTCCCTGAGCGATCATGGCAACCTGCATAAACTGGCTTTTGGTAAGACCGAGGATCTCCCCCAGCTTGCTGTCAGCTTCCTTCTGTGGATATTCGGTACCATCTGGCATGATCAGGCTGACAGACCCCGGTACTTCACGGCTTCCTGTATTTTTCCCCGCCCCTCTTGTCAGAAGCTTCAGATGTCTGGGAACACGGCGGACAGTATACAGCAGGCTATTTTCTCCTGTCCCTTCGGAAAAAACAAGCTCTACAAATGGTTCAACGTTCAACTCTGCATACTGGCTTTGCAGTACAACACCATCTTTCTTGTTTGTACTGGAGCTGGCTTCACCGTAAAGAGCAAATACAAGGGCATCAAATATAGTTGTTTTTCCTGCTCCGGTGTCTCCGGTCACAAGAAACAGATTCTGATTCGGCTCCTGAAAATCGATCTGTGTCAGTTTTCCGTAGGAACCAAACGCCTGCATGATAAGTTTCACAGGTCTCATTTCGTCACCTCCTGTACTGTATTGATAACCTCCTGAAGAATTTCCTGCTCTTCCGCATCTGCATTTCCGAGGAACTGGCAGCAAAGTTCAAATGGATTCAATTCACGCTCACTGTCTGCATGTCTGGTATAATCAACCTGCCGCACAGTCTCACGGCGTATCTCTAGAAGCCCTGGAAAAGCCAGACGCAGACGATCCTGCATATCAATTACGTCCAGATCCACCTTATCCGTAAGAATTACTGTCACATAATCTTTACAGCGCTGTGCCAGAACACTCTCTAAATCTCCCTTGATCACTTTTATCTGGCGCAGCGGTTCCAGTGGAATTACTTCTGTAGTGATTTCGCCCTTTTGTTTTATGTCAACCATTATAATTCCTTTATTCTGACCTGCTTCACTTACAGAGCATGCCAGCGGCGTTCCACAATAGCGATAAAACTCGCCGCCTGCTTTCATTGGCTTATGAATATGTCCCAGTGCTGCATAGTCAAATTTCTGCAGAATATCGGCTGACACC
>OGWX01002390.1_pt1 | contig 11385 bp, 6 predicted proteins | sample 1576151 | NCBI WGS metagenome assembly OGWX01 (sample SAMEA3541591, study PRJEB24748) | human gut metagenome | biome: human gut; feature: human-associated habitat; material: faeces | place: China | collected 2012
TTCTCACCTGCTCCTATCTGGGTAAAAATGTATTTTACCCCCGCAAATGCTGCGGTATAGACAGATGGAATAAATATAAAATAAAGAAGCTGAATCAATGCCCGCAGCCAGGTATGTATTTTTTTTCTTTCTTTCGCTGTTAGATTATGTATATCCATAATTGCTGTCTTAATCCTCCTAGTTTGCTGCTTCTTCCAGTGCCTGTGCCACCGCTTCTTTGATACCGGTGGAACTGAAGGTTGCGCCGCTGATGGTATCTACCTCTGCACTCTGTGCTTCAAGGATTGTCGGAATAATATCCTCTGCCATAGAAAGATAAGCGCCATCCTCTTTTTCCGCCGATGCGATATTAATCTCAGAAATCATTCCATTCTCAACAATCACTTCCACATCCACCGGTCCGCCAAATCCCTGTGCTTCTCCGGTATAGGTTCCGTCTTTATAAGCACCGTCTGTGATTGTGCCTTCCTTTGCTGCATCGACTGACTGTTCCTGTTCCAGTTCCGCCTGCTGCTCTCTGAGCTGTTCTTCTGCCTGTTCTCTTTTGTCGAGTACCGTGTTATATCCGTTCAGGCAGACAACGACAGCCACCACACTGATCGCTCTGGTCAAAAATTCTCCCATTGTCCGTTCTCTTTTCTTTCTTGTTTCATAGGTATTCCGTGCTTTCACAGTTACCTGCTGAATAGCTACTTTGTTTCTTACTGCCGTTTCGCATTATTGAATGCCTGCTGACATGCATCGATAATTGCCTGGGATGTACAGGTTGCTCTGGATACTGTATCAATACCATCCAGATTACCTTTTTCCGTAATCTGTTTTACCACACCCGTCTTGCTTGATGTTCCGTTGACCGCTTTATTAATGTAGCTGTCGTTACCGGATCCTCCGTCTCCATACACATTATCAATTTTTATAATCTTATCATCTTGAATCGTCACCTGTGCAAACAGATTATATGCTTCAAAATCCATATCCGCATCCGGCAGACAAAGCACCGTCACCGGATATACACCATCTATATAGGTGCTTTCCGGCGGCAGATCCGGTTCCGGATCCTCATTGGTCCCATCGGAAATCCGCAGCTCTGCAATTGCCTGATTCAACTGGGCTGCTGCCTCATCAAGCTGTGCCTGCTCTGTCGCATTCTTCAGCGCTTTTCTTGCATCTTTCAGACGAACTTTTACAACTGCCCAGCTTGCAGAAGTGTAGTCACCGCCATTCAGTTCATTGACCGCATCGATTACTTTTTCTACTTCCCCGGTATTTAACTGCACTCCATTGTTATCATCAGCAGTGTCTGTCTCTCCGTTGGTGACACGTTTTGCTTCTTCCAACGCATTCTTCACCGCCTGGATCAGTCCCTTGGAACTATAAGTAGCGCCTGATACGGTATCTCCCTCTGTACTCTGTTTTTTCATCATCTGTGTGACCACATCCATGGCACGGCCGAAGAACGCATCGTCATCTTCTTCTCCGATGACCAGAACTGCCTTCAGTGTCTTTTCCCGGATCACGATGGCGACCGTAATATCGCCGTTATATCCTTCTGCGGTTCCGTAGTAGACGCCCTCGTTATACGGGAGTGTTCCTGTAACCGCTGTTGTACTATTTTCTGTATTTTCTTTATTTTCCGTGTCTGTTCCGTCAGAACCGGAGTTGCCTCCTTTTTCCGCAGATGCAGTCTCTGTCACTGCTGCCTGGCTCAGTGCATTCCGCACTGCCTTAATGATTCCGTTGGAACTGAAGGTTGCACCGGATACCGTATCAATACCATTAGTACTCTGTGCACCCAGGATCTGATTGATCACCCCGGAAGCCTTCTGGATATATTCACTTCCATCATTGGTTTCCACGATCTGAATATTACTGATCTTTCCACCGCTGATCACAACTTCTACTTTCAGGTTTCCAGCAAATCCTGTTCCGGTTCCATAATAGGTTCCATCTTTATAAGCTGCCGGTTCCTGTACGCTTCCTACTGCCTCCGGTGTTGACTGGCTCTGACTTGCGGAAGTTCCTTCCTGTGAAGAACCCGTCGTACCACTGTCTTTTTCTCCGGTCAGTGCATTTTTTACCGCACTGATAATTCCTTTGGAACTATAGGTTGCACCGGATACCGTATCTACCTTTGTACTCTGCTTTTTAATAATCTGATCAATCAGACCTTTCGCCCGTCCGAAAAATGGTTCGTCATCAGAAGCACTTAAAATCTCGATGGATGTGATCTGTTTGTCTTTGATCGTAACCGCTACCGTGATATTACCCCGATATCCGGTTCCGGTTCCCTGATAGACACCATCTTCCATATCAAAGGAACCCTTTGCCTGTTCCTCTTCTTCTGCCGCTTCATCCTCTTTTGTTTCTTTTTCCGTGCTGGTCTTTACCACCGGTACTTCGTCCTCCTGCTCCTGTGTATCCTCCACAGACGCTTTCATCTCGTAAACCGGCGCTTCATATCCATATAAAGATCCTGCCACACATGCCGCCACAACCGCAGCGGAAACAACCGGGGCAAATGGTTTGCACTTTTCTATCATTTCCCTGATGTCCATCTAGTTTCTCTCCTTTGTTTTCGAGTATTTTTATGTACTGACTTTGTAACTGTTCAGCGGCTTCCCAGTGGCGAGCCAAAATGCATCTAAACGTCTTCTGTGATCGCATTTGTACTTGTATGTTTAGGGATTTTCGCATAGCTTTTATTTATGAATCACTGTTACATCCATATCCGTAGTCAGACTGTCGACGATTCCTTCTGTCACATACAGCTTTCCGTCTGCCGTCTCCATAATTGTTTCGAATTCATCGCTGTTTTCCCGCCAGAACTGTGCTGCTTTTTCTTCTCCCATAATAAACAGGGAAGTCGAAAGACCATCCGCAAGGGTTCCGTCATCGCTGACGATCGTTACAGAGATCAGCCCGCTGTCTGCCGGATATCCTGTTGCCGGATCAATAATATGATGATATGTCACGCCATCTTCCTCAAAATAACGTTCATAACCACCGGAAGTGATCACCGCCTGATTTTCAATCTCCAGAATACCGAGATAATCTTCCGTATCATCCGGACTCTGGATCGCTACTTTCCATTTGCTACCATCTGTTTTACCTCCCAGTGCCTGTACGTTTCCACCGAGGTTTACAAGCCCGCTTGTCACACCGCAGTCCTGATAGATCTGCATGATCTGAGCAGAGGTATATCCCTTTGCGATCCCACCCAGATCGATCTCCATGCCATCCCGGTCAAAAGAGATTTTTCTTGTGTCTTTGTCGTAATTCACTTTGGACGCATCGGCAAGGATCAGCTTTTCTTTCAGTGTCGCATCATCCGGCACATGATACTCCTGTGTCGGAAATCCCCATGCCTGCATCACCGGGTAAATCGCAATATCAAAGGCTCCTTCTGTCTTGTCATACAACTCCAGTGCCCGTTCCACCAGATATCCGCCATCTTCAGAAAGTGTTGCCTCTCCTTTCTGATTCAGCTGATAGATCTCACTGTTCTCATCTCCGGTGGAGAGAAGGGCATCAAGAGCTTCCACTCTCTCTGCCGCCTTGTCAACTGCCTCCTGCGCATGCTCCCCATATGCAGTCAGTGTCATATAGGTATCCATGGCAAAGAGATCCCTGGACACTTCTTCTGTTTTCTCGTTCGGATCTTTGCCGGATGCTTCCGTTTCTGTGTTTCCCGTCTCCTGCTCATCCTGCGCAGATTCTTCTGCAGTGATTTCCTGTTTCGTTATATTTTCTGTCTCATCTTTCGTTGTTTTCCCACATCCACCGATAACAAATGCAGGAATCAGACAGACAAGTAATGCTTTTTTTAATTTCATTTATTGCCCTCTTATTAGTTCTTTCTAACTTTTGATAGTATATACTTTATTTCATTTCATTGTCAATTCTTGATTTTCTTATTGTACTTATTTTATCATTATTTTTGTGTGCTTGATAAATTTTTTCATTTTATATATTTTCCGCACAGGCAAAGCTAAGTTAGCTCTCCGTTACCGACAGGTAGCAAAAAACCTTCGAACCGGATCTTTTCCCTTACATCCATTCGAAGGTTTTTCCATTTATTTTGATATTCTTTTATATTTGTAGTTCACTCTTCCTTCCGCGTCAGGTCTTTCACCCATCTATATTTTTTATAATTGGCAAATACAGCCGGCAGCTTGATGATTTCATCAATATTGATCAGCATATACACCGCCAGTACCGGCAATTTCAATACAAATGCACTGATCAGACCGATTGGAACCGTTACACACCACATGGTTATTGTATCACATACCAGTCCGAATCTGGAATCCCCTCCGGCACAGAAAATACCGCCAATATTCGTTGCCGTGATCGCTTTTCCTGCCAGATAGTAAGTACACATCAGAAGCATCCATTTCAGATAATGATGCGCCTGTGGTGTCAGATCCGTAACCTTTAAAATCAACGGAATCATTGCCAGAAGCACTCCTCCCGAGATCACACCGATCCCGACAGCGCATCTGCACAGACGGTCACCGTAGGCTTTCGCCCGCTCCAGTTTCCCGGCTCCCAGTTCGTTTCCGATCAGGATACCTCCGCCGCTTCCCAGTCCACCACAAAAGCATGCCATCAAGCTCTTGACCACGTTGGCAAGCGAGTTCGCCGCTACCGCATCCGTTCCCATATGCCCCATGATCACAGAATACATCGTATAGCCGCACCCCCAGATAATCTGATTGCCCATCGCCGGTGCCGTATATTTCCAGAAATCCTTCCGAAGCAGTGGATCACTTTTCAGTGCGAAGTTCAACCGGAACCGGATGCCGTCTTTTCGCATGGATTCTGCGATACACCATATCAATTCCACAACTTTTGCAAGCACAGTTGCAAGCGCTGCTCCCGCAATCTCCATCCGCGGCAGTCCACACAGTCCAAAGATCAAAAGCGCATTCAACAGCACATTCAAAACCACCACGACAGAACTGATTGTCGTTGCTTTTACCGCTTTCTCACTGTTCTTTAACACGCACAGATAGATCTGTGAAATACCGGACAACAGATAAGACAGCGCAACTACCCGCAGATACTGTGCTCCACGCTCGATCAGCACCGGTTCATTGGTAAAGATCTTCATCAGTAGTTCCGGGATCGCCAGACCGGCTGCACAAAACAGCGCGGAGACGATCGCTGTCACCTTCAGGACATAGGCAAATACTTTTTCTACCGACCGCCTGTCTCCTTTTCCCCAATACTGCGCCGCAAACATACTGGTTCCGATCGTCATCGCTCCCAGAAACAGATTCTGTACAAACGTCACCTGCCCTGCCAATGATACCGCCGCCAGCGATTCCTGTTCTACTTTTCCCAGCATCAGCGCATCCGACGCACTGACGATCGCCAGCATAAACTGCTGAAATGCGATCGGCAGTACCAGTCGTACCAGTTTTTTGCGGAAAATATCGTTATTTATATGCATTTTTTCACTCACGTTTTTCCTCCTATGTCGATATGCTCTCACCTTTTTGTATATTCTTCCTGGAAAATTATCTGTCGATTTATCCTTTTCAACAATTTTCTATTATGCTACATTTCCCACAATTTTTCCACTCTTTTTTGCATGTAAAAAGAGCCATATCTCAAAAGACATGACTCTTTAAAATCTATTATGTAACTTCGAATTACAGCACACGACGAACTGCAACGATCGGTCTGTATGCAGCGTTTCCGCTGATCTTAATACCGTCTTTTGCGTTACTTGCATGTACGATCTGTCCACCGCCCATGTAGATCGCTACATGACCTGCGTAGCAGATAATATCTCCAGGCATTGCCTCAGAGTAGGAAACTCCACGACCACAGCCTGCCATTGCTCCGGAGGAATGAGGAAGGGATACACCAAACTTTGCATATACACTCATGATAAATCCGGAACAGTCAGCACCGTTTGTCAGGCTTGTACCACCCCATACATAAGGATTGCCAACAAACTGGCATGCGTAATTAACAACGGACTGTCCTGTCGGGTTATATGATACGCTGCTGCCTGAGCTTCCTGATGAACTGGAAGAAGAACTTCCGTTGTCCTTGGATGTTGCTGCACTTGAGCTGCTGCCTGATGTATTGTTTTTACTGCTTGTGGAAGAACCGGAACTTGCAGCTGTATTACTGCCGGAAGTAGAGGAAGATTTCTTGCCTGCTTCTGCTGCTGCTTTCTTAGCTGCCTCATCTGCTGCTTTTTTGTTTGCTTCTTCCTGTGCTTTCTTTGCAGCTTCTTCTGCTGCTGCCTTCTTAGCTGCTTCCTCGGCTGCTTTTCTTGCTGCCTCTTCCGCTGCTTTTTTCTCTTCTTCTTCAATTTTCTGAATCTCAGCATTCTGCTGACGAATCAGTTCCGTGTACTGTGCAGCCTGGTTCTGCGCCTGTGCGATCTGTGCATCATAATCACTGGAAGTTGCTTTCTTTTCTTCCAGCTGTGTCTGCATACTCGCCTGACGATTCTGATACTCCTGGTTCATCTCTTCCAGTTCTGCTTTCTCACTGTCCAGCTGATCCCCAAGGTCTTTTACCTGCTGTACAGTCTCTTTGAACTCTTCCAGACTGTTTCTGTCACTGTCATACATCTGCTGTACATATTCTGCCTGGTTCAGAAGACTGGTAAAGTCCGATGCCTGGAACAGCATCTGTGCCCATGCATCATCTCCACCCTTTTCATACAGATACTGGATTCTCTTCTTCATGGCTTCATACTGTTTCTGTTTATTTTCTTCTGCCACTGCCAGATCTGCTTTGGTCTGCTCGATCTGCGCTTCTTTATCGGATAACTCACCATCCAGAATCTCAATCTCAACCATAATATTTACCAGATCAGAATCCAGCTGATCGATCTCAGCGGAAAGTGTCTGTTTCTGGTCTTCCAGATTATTGATTTTGGACTCCTGTGCTGCAAGCTGACTCTGCGCTGCTGCCTTATCCTGTTTTAACTGATCTTTTCTGGATGCAGCACCGGCAGGTACTGCCTGTGAAATTGTTAGCATTAATCCTAATGTTAAACAAAGGATTCTTTTTTTCATATATTTCTCCTTTTATTGTTTTGCATTGTGTTATATATTCTTGTAATATTTACGAAACATTCTCTTTACATTCCTTAACATATTAACACAAAACCATTTTTCCTGCAACCCCTTAATGCTAAACTCATCTCAAATCATAGAAACTAAAGTTAATTTACTATTTCCCTAATTCAAAAAAGGTCGTTAATAATTAGTTGTTAGCAGAGCTACATTATAAACGGAGAGAAAGATGATTGTCGTCAGTCATCTTTTTCTTTGTATGATAAAAAGTTTGGGAGGGTGTGCCTCGGTATGAGTCACACCCTCCCAAACTTAGAACTGTCTATTTCCCGACAGCCTTTCTTTGCATTTTTCTTATTGCGGTCCAATCAATTTTTCAAGTACCTGTCCATCCGGATCTCTCATACTGCTGGAGGACCACTGGAAACGGTCTACGTTATTCACATATGCTTTACTTGCGATACACAGATTATATTTGCCGGCTGCATCTGAATAATATTTCTTCATATATGCATTTGCCAGTTTTACAGCCTCACTGTTCGTGCTTCCTGCTGTATTGACCGTACCGCTGATCTGAACTACCGGTGGTGTCGCATGAACGATCACCAGACTTCCATCCGAACACATGCCAAGAACAACCCACACATGACCGGTCATACTTACCACGTCACCAGGTGTAAATGTTCCACCGGAAACTTTTCCGTGCGATCCAAAACCTTTGTTGGTCAGATAAGCCGGGAATCCGGTAGATGTTGAACTGTATGCCGTTTCTTTCTGGTTTGATTTCGTATTATATGTATTGTAGACAGCCCAGCTGACCAGACCGGAACAGTCCAGACCATTCTGATACTCATATCGGTGTTTCGTATAATTATACGAAGCTCCCTGCTGGTTATAGAACTGTTTCCACTTCGGGTTCATACCGATACGCAGTCCGTCACCGTCTGTCCAGGCGTCATGACCGCCACCCCATACATACAAGGTGTTACCTACCGGCTGAATCATTGTTTTCAAAAACTTGGTCAGAGTCCCAATCGCCTGACTTTCTGTTCTCGATGCTTTTCCATCTGCTCCGATTTCAACACCGCCGATGACTGTACTTACCGCCATGGCGCCACTGCTGTAAAAATAATACTCTGAACCGTCAATATTCTGCCAGTCCGTCAGCATGGCACCGCTGCCGTTCATATAATACCAGGTACTTCCGATTTTCTGCCAGCCTGTCAGCATGGCACCGCTGCCGTTCATATAATACCAGTCACTGCCCAGTTGCAGCCAGCCTACTACCATGGCTCCATCCTGATTCATGTAATATCGGGTTCCTCCAATGGTTGTCCAGCCCGTTGCCATATCTCCATTTCCCGGATTCAGATAATACCAGGTTCCGCCGATTTTTCTCCAGCCGGTTACCATGTTACCGTTGCCCGGTTCCAGATAATACCGGCCGCCTGCGCGTTTTAGCCAGCCGGTTACCATCCAGCCGCTGCCGTCAAAATAATACCAGGAACCATTGATTACTTTCCAGCTGTTTCTCGGATAGGAACCATCTGCTTCCCGATACCACCATCGTCCGCCGCTGGACACCCAGCCTGCTGTGGAAACTGTCTGACTGCTTTCTGCTTTGTTCTGGGAAGTCTTTCCTTCCACCCAGACACCATCGCTGTTCACGTAGTAGGCACCATTATCCACCCAGGTATCATGCTGCATCACACCGGAACCGTTCATGAAATAATATTTCCCATTCAGTTTCACCCATCCGGTAGCCATCGCTCCACTGGATGTAAGATAATACCATTCGCCGCCCAGTTTTTTCCAGCCAGTCGCCATCCATCCATCAGATTCAAAGTAATACCATGAACCGTTGATCAGTTTCCAGGTACTCTTCGGATAACTCCCATCGGCATTTCGATACCACCATCGGCCGCCGCTGGACACCCAGCCTGCTGCTGTCGTTGTGGTTTTCACCCGCTGGTTTGTGCTCTGATTATTCTTCGCCGCATAACCCTCTACAGGTACAAGCAAGATACTGAGGCATAGAACCAAAGCCAGATATCTCCTAATTTTCTTATTCAGTTTTACCATTTGTTTCCCCTTTACTCCTTTTTGTGATCCTCTTCCATCTGACGGATCTGCCTGGCCACTTCACAGCTGCCCCGATGGATGCACCGTCTATATCCACAGTCCACTTCGGTCAGTTCGAGTCCTTCTTCCGTCTCTGTGAACTCACAGGTCACTGTCTGTGCCTGATTATACGTCCTGCAGAATCCGGAAAATATCTCCTCCCTGATTGCCTGTTCCACAAATATCACCGGCTTTCTTCTTTATTAATAGTGATCACGTTTGTTTTTCAAGGTATCTCACCATTACACACTTTGCGATGCACAGAATTCATACTAATCGCATAAATTCGTGAGATATGTCTCGGGTTTTCTGTGACCTTCGCTCACGAAAAACGCCTCGCAAGATAGTATCAGTGAACCGTAACAATTATGTTACCGTTTCAGTATAACTTTCTTCCTCATAAATATCAAGTGAAAATCCACAAAAAGAGATTGTTTTTTTCTCGTAATTCTTGACTTTTTTGCTAATTTATGCTATTCTTTAAAAGAAGTCTGAAAAAGAAGATCCTGGCTACTGACGGATATGTGGAGGAACCACAGGAAACCAGGATTCATATCGGCCGACCGTCTGGGCAGCAATGTAGAACATGATTACATTTGCTGCGTTTTTTTATTTACGGAACAGATGCGTTCTTCGCTTTTTGTTCCGTTTCGGGGGCAGACGTCCGGTCAGAAGAAAGGAGAAATCACTATGGGATACAAAACAGACATTGAAATCGCACAGGAATGCGAAATGAAACCGATCACCGAGATCGCAGCAAAAGCAGGTATTGATGACAAATATCTGGAACAGTACGGAAAGTACAAAGCAAAGATCGACTACAATCTGCTGAAAGAATCTGACAAAAAAGATGGTAAACTGATTCTGGTTACCGCTATCAACCCGACACCGGCCGGTGAAGGAAAGACTACAACAACTGTAGGCCTGGCAGACGGTATGCAGAGAATGGGTAAGAACGTTATGGTTGCTTTAAGAGAGCCATCCTTAGGACCGGTTTTCGGTGTAAAAGGTGGAGCAGCCGGCGGCGGATATGCACAGGTAGTTCCGATGGAAGATATCAACCTGCACTTTACCGGTGACTTCCATGCCATCGGTGCAGCCAACAACCTGCTGGCAGCTATGATCGATAACCATATCTTCCAGGGCAATGCTCTGAACATCGACCCGAGAAAGATCACATGGAAACGCTGTGTTGACATGAACGACCGTCAGCTGCGTAATGTAGTAGACGGACTTGGCGGAAAAACCAACGGTATGCCGAGAGAAGACGGCTACGATATCACAGTAGCATCTGAGATCATGGCAGTTCTGTGTCTGGCAAGCGATATCAACGACCTGAAGGAACGTCTGGGACGTATCATCATTGGATATACATACGGTAAAGTGGCAGAACAGAAGCCGGTAACCGCACACGACCTGCATGCAGAAGGTGCCATGACCGCTCTGTTGAAAGATGCCCTGAAACCAAACCTGGTACAGACACTGGAAGGTGTACCGGCTATCGTACACGGCGGACCATTCGCTAACATCGCACACGGATGTAACTCTGTAACAGCAACTAAGATGGCTCTGAAACTGGCTGACTATGCAATCACAGAAGCAGGCTTCGGTGCCGACCTGGGTGCTGAGAAGTTCCTGGATATCAAGTGCCGTATGGCAGGACTGAAACCGGATGCAGTAGTTATCGTAGCAACTGTACGTGCCCTGAAATACAACGGCGGTGTTCCGAAAGCCGAGCTGAACGCAGAAAACCTGGAAGCTCTGGAAAAAGGTATGCCAAACCTGTTAAAACATGTAAGCAACATCAAGAATGTATACAAACTGCCATGCGTAGTTGCCATCAATGCATTCCCGACCGATACCAAAGCAGAGCTGGATCTGGTTGAAGAAAAATGTAAAGAGCTGGGCGTTAACGTAGCTCTGTCTGAAGTATGGGCAAAAGGTGGCGAAGGCGGTCTGAAACTGGCAGAAGAAGTGATCCGTCTGGTAGAAGAACCAAACGACTTCACATACTCCTACGAACTGGAAGGTTCCATCGAAGACAAACTGAACCAGATCGTACAGAAAGTATACGGTGGAAAACGTGTCGTTCTGACAGCCAACGCTCAGAAACAGGCAAAACAGTTAGAGGCTCTTGGCTTCGGCAACTGCCCGATCTGTGTGGCTAAGACACAGTACAGCCTGACAGATGATCAGACAAAACTCGGTGCACCGACAG
>OGWX01002391.1_pt1 | contig 11376 bp, 17 predicted proteins | sample 1576151 | NCBI WGS metagenome assembly OGWX01 (sample SAMEA3541591, study PRJEB24748) | human gut metagenome | biome: human gut; feature: human-associated habitat; material: faeces | place: China | collected 2012
AAAAATAAGGTTCGTTATTGCGAATATACGACGAATTATTGGGCGGTTTTGGAGTGGTTGGAAAATCCCACCACCCCCCCGGTTGGAAAATCCAACCCTATATTAGATAATGATATAGATAACTCTATTGATACGGATAAGGATAAACCCGCCAACCCTGTTGTCGGGGATTTATTCCCGGACGAACAATTGGAGGTTCAGAATGATAAAAAAAGAACATCCATATTTCGCAATTCCGATGTTTACAAATTGGTTAAGTTCGGGGCGGACGGCGTAAATGATTATTCCGAGTTTGAAAAACTGTTTGCGACGCCGGAATTTGAAAAGGTCGATTTGATTTATTATTTCCACACGGTCGCCGATTGGTCGGAAACCAAACAGGGAGTTAAGCGAACCCGCACGGGTTGGATTGCGACGGTACGCAATTTTATCCGGGGCGACATTGAGAAAAAGAAATTGCATTTGAAACCGGAATACCAAGCCCCGCAAAAACGGTTGAACGTGGCGGGCGCAATGGAATTTCTTAACAACGATTATTGATTATGGAAAATTTGCCGGAAACAGTAAATACGCAATCCGTGGCGTTGGCGATATATAACCCAACGCCCGGTACAAAAGCAATCGACATACGCCGACAAATGTTGCAATTACCGGAGGTTGCCAAATCGTTATCCGGGGTCGAAAAGTACATTTTCGCCGCCTCAACGAAAATGCAAATTGCCGATATTGACGACGGCACGTTGATTGCGAAAACCGGGCAAATGTTCCGGTTTATTGCAATGGACGTCGGGTATATAATCCCGACCAATTCGGAAGATTGGGCGTACATTTGTACCCGGTTGTTGGATATACTCAAAAAATACTATTCGCAAATGACATTGGCGGATATTAAGTTGGCATTTGAGTTGGCGACAACCGGGGAATTGGACGACTATTTGCCGAAAGACAGCCAAGGCAACCCGGACAAAAAGCATTACCAACAGTTTAACGCCGATTATTTCGCAAAGATATTGAACGCATACCGCCGGAAACAAAACGGGGTTATACATAAAGCGTATAAGGCATTGCCGGAGCCGAAAAAGGAATTGACGCCGGAGGAAAAACGGTATTACCACAATCAAGCCGTCGCCCGATGTAGGGAGGTGTTTTTGCTGTATAAATATACCGGGCGGTTTGAATTGGGGATTACTGACGGAATGTTGATTTATGATTGGTTGCGAAAGTTGGGGTTTGCCAATGAGGTTGCCGGAACCGAGGACGACCGCAAACAAGCATTTGCCCGATATATGCAGCGTGTCGCCCGTGGGTTCGTCAACAAGTACGAGGCATACCACGTCCGACGTAAGGGAGCCGACGCCCCGGAGTTGGATTTTACGGCGTATGAGATAGCGAGGGACAAAGAGATTGCCCGGACGTTTGACCGAATGATTGCCGACGAATTACAGATTGATAATTATTTAGATTTTTGGAAATGAACAAAATAACGATTGATTGTATTATTGGGATTGACCCCGGAAAAACCGGGGGGATTGCCGTTTGGCGTCCGAACCACAAAACCGAGGTTATCAAAATGCCGGGCGACCTTATGGAGTTGAAACAATGGTTTGAGTACATGAAAAGTATTTGCCGCCCGTTGGTATTCGTCGAAAAGGTGCAGTTGCGCCCGGACGATGTAAACGACAACCCCGGCAAAGCCTTTCGGGTGCAAAAACTGTTATCCAAGTTCGAGAAACTGAAAACGATAATTGCCATGTGCGACGTACCGTTTGTTTTGGTACACCCCCAAAAATGGCAAAATGAATTGAAATTGCGGGTTAAGGGGGAGGAAAAGCCGGAGCGCAAAAAGCGATACCAACGAGCCGCCGCCGATTATTACCCCGATGTTAAGGCGACGTTGTGGAATGCCGACGCCCTTATGATAATGCACTTTGGACGGTACATTTTGCACAACAACCCCCGTTGGGTTTTGGAGAATTTGCCCGCCCCGATGCACGACCGTTTGTTTTAAGCCCCGTATTTCGATTATTTTGTTTGAATGGATAAAAGTATGGCAGACGAAAACAAAAGCCCGCAAATCGAAAATCCGGCGAAAATAACGTTGGAAGAATTGGCGTACATGGTTAAACAGATGCGCCACAACCAACGGAGGTGCGAACGGAACCCAACGCCGGAAAAGATTGCAACCCGGACGGCATGGGAACAAAAAGTTGACGGCGTTATTGCCGTCTTAACAGATACGCAAATGAAATTATTTTGATTTTATCCCGGTACGCTTTGCGACGTATCGGGATTATTTTTTTTACCCTAACACGAAAATAAAAGAAAAAAATTTTGGTAATTAAAATATTTACCGTAATTTTGTGGCATGAAATAACAACGACCGGGCGTTTTCCCGGTAACACTAAAATATAAAAGTAATGAGAGCGAAAACAACAATCAGCGATTTCCGGTTTGAGTTTGCCGGGTACGGACATTACAAAGTAACTTACACGTCGCCCGTTACGGGTAAAAGTTGGACGGCAAAAACAAATGATATGCCGTTAATTGATGCGACAAAGAACGCCGACGACCCCAAACGTTGCGATTTGGAAACCCTTAAACGAGTTTGCAAAAATGGATAAGGACGAATTGGGAGCCGTTCGCCATGCAATGACGGCAAAAGAATTGGACGACCTGTATAAGCGTTTGGAAAACTTTATTGCCGATTGCACCCGGTCGGAGGTTGACGCCAACCGGGATGCGCTTAACAAGGTGCAAACAATGATACACCAAAGAATGAGAGAAACAAAAAAATAATATTAACCGCCGGGGGAAACCCCGGCACAAACCGAGAGCAAAAAAATGAAAGCGGAAAATGTAAATTTGAATACGTTGCTTTATATAGTTGAAGCGGACGAAATACAAGCAATAAAACCGGATTCAGTTTCTAAAAATGAAAGCGGTATAATAAAAATTGGATTTCGTAGTAATTACAGAAGAACTATTGAAGCGAAGCCGGACGACGAACAGATTGAACAATACTTTCTTAATTTCCCGGCTGCAAAAAGAAAACAAAATGAAATTCGTAAAAGGAAAATTCAAGAAGCATACCAAGAAATGACGAATGCGATAAAAAGATACAATGAAGTTATTGAAAAGTATTTTGATAAACCTTTGACGTCTGATAGTGAGGTAAGAATTATAAGATATTAACCGCCGTAGGCATAAACCGAGAATAATATGATAGTTAAGAAATTAGAATTGTCGAATTTCCAAGTAATTAAGGAGTTCAACGCAGATTTTGAGGGTAACGTATATTTCATTACCGGGGACAATGAGTTGGGAAAATCCACGCTATTAAAGGCAATCGGGGCGTTGTTGACCGGGAACCGGGACGCCGTGTTGCGTAATGGCGAGGACAAAGGGTTTGCCAAAATGGTTGTCGGCGACGACGGCGAGGAATACGAAGTTGAATTGCGGTTTACCAAAGCCAACCCCCGTGGTACGTTATCAATCAAACAGAAAACAACCGGGATGCGGTCGGATAACGTAAGTATGTTGCAAAAGGTATTCGGATATACGGATTTTGACGCCGTGGAGTTTTCCCGTTGGTCTGAAACCGCCGAGGGTCGCCGAAAGCAAGTGCAATACGTCCGGGCATTGTTGCCGGAGAATGTGCAAAAACGTATTGCCGAGATTGACGCCGAGGTTATGACCATTAAGGAGAAAAGAAAAGACGCCAACGCCGAGGTCAAGACGTACACGACCATTTGCGCCGCCGCCGAAAAGCAGTTGAAACCGGGCGACGTCAAAACGTATGCCGAGAAAATCGACATTGCCGATTTAATGGAGGAACAAAACGAGAACGCCCGGTTGATTGAGAAAGCGAAAACCGTGCGTACCGCATTGCAAACCCGGACGGAACAATTGGAGGCAATCCCCGGTCGTATCAAAGCCGCCGAGGAAACCAAGAATACAGAGATTGACGCCGCAATAAAGTATGAGGCGGAAGCCCAAGCCGAATACGACCGGATTGTTGCCGAGGCAAAAAAGGCATTGGAAGCGGCAAAGAAAAAGAGCAAAGCTGATGCGAAAGCCGCCGCCGACAAATACGACGAAACATTGGCGCAAATTAAAACGGATAAAGCCGATTACGAAACCCGCAAGAACAACGCCGCCGCATGGTTGGCAAAGTACGAGGAAAACAACCCGGAGAATTTGGATACAGCCGAACGCCTCAAGCAAGCCGAGGAACACAACAAAATCAATGCGTTGGTTGTGGACTATCTGACGAAGAAAAAGCAAAAGGACGCCGCCGAAAAGGTCGCCCAAACCCACGAAAAAAAGTTGTCGGATTTGCTCAAAGAACGGGAACCCATTATTGCGAAATCGGAATTGCCGATTGCCGGGTTGACGTTCACGGACGACGGGTTGGAATTAAACGGCGTGCCGTTCGTCGCCGGGAAAGTGTCGGATAGTCAGATAATGGAGGTTGCCGCAAAATTGATTATCGCAAGCAATCCGACCGTTAAGGTATTCCGCATTGCGAGGGGCGAAAGTTTGGGCGCAAAACGTCTGCAATCCCTTATCGAATTAGCCCGGAAAGAAGGGTATCAAGGATTTATTGAGGAAGTCAAGCGAGGACAGGACGATTTAATTATTGAGGAATACAGCGAAACGGAGTAATTAACCGGGGGGACGGGTTCCCGTTCCCCCTTAATGGCAAAAACAATGGCATATACATTGAACGAAAATTTGAAACGTTGGGCGGAACAATACGAAACCGCCGATTTTATCAACGCCGACCCGGTGCAAATCCCGCACCGTTACGATAGCCGGGTAAATATCGAAATATCCGCCTTTGTTACGGCGTGGATTGCGTGGGGAAACCGTAAACAGATAATCAAAAAGGCGGATTTTATCGACCGGGAAATTTTCAAGGGCGAACCGTATCATTACATTGTCGGCAATACGGTTGAGCGGGGGAACCGCCCCGAATGGGAGCAATACAAAGGGAGTACCGATTGTTTGTACCGGACGTTTACGTTTGGCGATTTTCACGACCTTTGCGCCCGTTTGTATGATGTTTACACGTCGGCGGAAAACATGGAGGCGGCAATAAAGAAAGCGCACGAAACGAACGGGGAAACCGCATTGGCAACGCTGCAATCTTTGTTCGGTTCCGTGAATGGTATCCCGGATTTTGAAACGCAATCCGCTTGTAAACGGTTGTGTCTGTTTTTGCGTTGGATGTGCCGCAAGGGTTCCCCGGTTGACTTTGGATTGTGGGACGTATGCGACCCCCGTAATTTGATTATCCCGTTGGATACCCACGTACATAAACAGGCAATCCGGTTGGGATTGACGAAACGCCGGACGCCGGATTTGCGCACCGCCATTGAGATAACCGACCGTTTCGCCGAGGTGTTCCCGGACGACCCGGCAAAAGGCGATTTTTCGTTGTTCGGGTATGGGGTCAACAAAGGAACCGCCGCCGCCGTTCCGACCCCGGTTGCTGATTTGAGTATTTCCGACGTGTTGAAAATGCCGTTGTTTTTTGAGAACGTGAAACGCCAACTAACGAGCCTTTGGAACGACCGGGAGAAAGCCCGTAAGGATGCGACCCGGAATAATACGAGGTTGCGGGCGCACGTTATCGACCGTATGCACAATACCGGGCATTGGGAACCGGGAAAATTCGTTGTTCTTTTCGCAAAAGTTTTGGAAAGGTCGTCAACCGGGTATTCGTCGAGCGAACGGGCGTTTATCCGTGCGGTTGGAATGACAGCGTTTAATATCACAATGCAAAAGTTAATCGACGATGAGAAAGCGAGAAATAACGGCAACGGGGACGATAAATAATAACGGCGGGGTGGCAATGTACATGGGCGGATTAAACGAATTTTTCAAGGGTTGGGAAGGTTCCCGGATAATTGCCCGGTTCATTGTTGCGTCGCCCGGTTCGTCCGAGGCTTTGAAAGGCTATTATTTCAACTATGTTGTACCCACGTTCCGACACGCCATTTGGGAGGCGGGCGAACGTCTTACGGAGGAACAAACGGAACGGAGGTTGCGGGAGTTTTCCCCAATTATGTACGTCGAGCGGGTCAACGAGGAAACCGGGAAATATTCCCACGAATTGCGCACCGTGGCGGAATTGTCGAACGCCGAGTTAATCGAGCATATCGAAACACTCAAACAGATTGCCGCCGAGGAATACAACACGTATATTGACGACCCCCGAACGTTGTAAGGTATGTTTTGCAAGTGTAACGGAAAGCGTAAGAATTACCCGTTGGCGGGTTGGCGGATTATTCGCCACGAATACACGCCAAAGCATTACAACCGGATAAAGTGTTTGCGTTGTGGGTGCGTTTGGATTACACGGGCAAAGTATGTTAAACAAACCCCCAACGAGGACGGGCAAAAAAGACTTTTTTAGTATGGAATTAAACGATAAATCCCCGATGCCACAAGGCAAATTTAAGGGGCAAGCAATGGAAAACGTACCGTATTGGCATTTGCTTTGGTTGGACGGAAAACCGTTTTGTAACCGGGACGTCCAAAAGTATATAGACGAAAACCGGGACGTTTTAGAAGTTGAGAAAAAGCGGGATAAATACCGCAATGAGAGCGAAAGTAATAATTAACGATTTAATGATTTAAGGATGCAAAAATTTGAATTAAAAGACATTTGTTTCTTTGATTGTGAAACAACCGGGGTTCCGGCAAAGGGTTTGAAATGGGATGCGGATTTTAACCAATTCCCGCACGTCGTACAATTGGCGTGGGCGTTCGGCGACAAAGAACGCAGTTTTATAATTAAGCCGGACAATTACGAGATACCGCCGGAAACAACCGCAATACACGGGATAACGACCGAACGGGCAATTGCCGAGGGCGTACCGTTTGCCGAGGTTATCGACGAATTTTTGGCGGATGCCGCCGCCGCCCCGCTTGTATGTGCGCACAACATTTATTTCGATACGTCGATGTTGAAAGCGAACATTTTGCGTTATTGCGGCAAAGAGTATTACGACGCCAAAGCCGAGGACGCATTGCATAAGGGAAAGCGCATTGATACAATGATGAAAACTATTAAATTTGTCGGCGCATTGTATCAGAATGGCAAACCGGGAAAATTCCCCAAATTGGAGGAATTATTTGCAAAGTTGTTCCCCGGCGAAACATTCCCGGCGCACGACGCATTACAGGACGTTAAGGCATTACGCCGATGCGTCCCGGAATTGGTCGAATTGGGGATTATCGAGTTGAAGCAAAAGGAATACCCGGCGGAACAACTCAAAGCGAAATTTGAGCCGGAAAAGCCCGGAAACGGGGGCATTGAGTTTTACGACCCTAACCCCGTAACGGAGCCAATCGGAACCGGGAACCCCAAGCGGGAACCCGTACCGGAACCGGAACCAATCCCGGAGCCTCAACGCCCGGCGGTCGCCCGGAATAAGACGACAAAGGATTTGTTGGACGAAACAGATTTTTAGAGTATGGCAAAGCGAATGAAAGACGAATTTACACGGGATTGGATAATTGAAAATTCCGTTGAGATTTTGAGCCGATACGAACCCGGAGTTTTGACAATCCGTGCGTTGCATTATCAATTAGTCAGTATCGGAATGACGAACACGTTGCAACATTACAAACGTGTCGTCGCCGCAATGGAGGTCGCCCGGTGGGACGGTCGGGTTGATTTTGAGGCGTTCAGCGACCGAGATAGGGCAATGTGTGGTTATACCCACGCCGAGCCAACCAATTTGGAGGACAAACAGGACGAAGCAAAACAACAGGTTCGGGCGTGGATGCGTTCGTATGGGAAAAACCGTTGGGAAAATCAACCCTATTATCCCGAAATCCTTATTGAAAAGAAAGCATTGGAGGGCGTTTTTGCGAAACCGTGCGCCAAATGGGGCATTGCGGTTGGTGCTTGCAAAGGGTATCCGTCGTTGACGTTCTTATATGAATTGTCCGAGCGTATGCGGGACGCCATAAGCAACGGGAAACAACCTATAATCCTGTATTTCGGAGATTACTACCCGTCCGGGGAAGATATACCCCGGTCAATTGGCGAGAATTTGGAGAAATTCGGGGTTTACGGGGTTGAAATACGCCGTATTGCCCTAATGGAACAACAGGTTATCGAATGGGGATTGCCGCCCGCCCCGGCAAAGGAAACAGACAGCCGGACGGCAAACTGGGACGGATTGGGACAGGTCGAATTAGACGCCGTTAAGCCGGAAAAATTGATTGCTTTGTTGGACGATGCGATTAACGAGATATTCGACCAAGATTTGTACGACGAATTGATTGCAACGGAAGCCGAGGAACGGGAATTGTTCCAAGCCGAGTTAAAACGATACGTTGAGGAAGATTTGTAAAACCGAGCCGGGCGGGTTCCCGGCAACAAATAAATTATCAAAAAATGAGCGAGAAAAAAGAAAGCGCAAACGTAATGCCGATACCGTCGGAAAAGTCGTTTGCATTATCGAAAGTCAAGACGTTAAAAGACGGCGGATTGGACGTGCATTATGAAGTTACCGAAACCGTCGGTAATGAGAGTTACACGAATAAATACCACGTCGAAAGCGCAAAGGACATACACCCGGATTTGCGCAATTGCTTTGACAGGTTGCGCCCAATTATGGGGCGTATTTTCAATATCACGTCGTTTTTGTCCCTTATGGATACGCCGGATATGAAAGCCAACCAAAAGCAGAAAGACGCCGCCCGTGACTTTGCGGACGAAATGTTGAAAAACATTGAGGTTCGGGGCGTGTCCCTTTCCGGTCAAGACGATAACGTCGGGGTTGTCTTTTCGGGATTGTTCACAGTATCGAACAACCAAAAGACGGCGATAAATTCGCCCCGTCTGAAATTCAATACCGAAACGTTCGGTTTTGAGGAGGAATTGGAAGAAATCGTTGCGGACATTGAAAACGAGGTTTACGAATTTTTGTTCAAAGGCAAAAAGGCGCAATTGGAATTGTTCGGGGCTGACGGCGAACCCGCACCGGGTTTGGTCGCAGAACCGGAAAAGGAGGGCGGATTGTTCCCGGAGGTCGGCGACCCGGCTAACGAGGACGACCCGGAGGACGAAACGGCGGATATGTAAGCAATGGAGCCGATATTGCTAACAGACCGGGAGGAATACCAATTTGTAACCGATAGGGGGTTTTGCCCCCTATTGGATTACAAGCGGTTTACAATGGATATTCGGTTGCGTGTCGAAATCCAACGGGAATTGTTCGGACATTGCGTTTTTGGTCGTGGGAATATCCCACAGGCAAACGAACGGTTTTTTAGGTGGATTTGGGAACATAAGCCGCACCAATGCGAGGAAACATTGCGCCCGTTGTCGAGTTATTCCGCCGTTTATTGTTCGCATATCCTAACGAGGGGTTCACACCCGGAAATGGCGCACGACCCCCGCAATATCAATATCCTTTGTTTTGAGATGCACAACCGTTGGGAGAATGGCGACCGTGAGAAAATGCGAATATATCCGGGCAACGTCCGGATTATTGAATTGCTTAAAAACGAATACAGAAGTTTGAGAATATGAGGACGAAAAAAAGAACACCCGATTACGGGGCAATTTCCCGGTCGTCAATCAAACGAGATTTTCAAAGGGTACAAAGATACCCGGAAAGGGAGAAACGCCGGGAAATCGAAAATCCGCCCGAAATAAATGCAGAAAGACGGGTTTTGTTTGTTGGCGAAAATTCAGGTTATTACAAATTGCGTTCTTTCATTGTTGGTAAATTGGTTCGATTAGTTAAAAAATCAAGCGTCGGCGGTTGGGTTTGTGAGTTCGTACACGACGACGACCGAAAAGCGATAAACCATGCCGCCGGATGGTCGGACAATAAGAAACAATATTTGTTGGATTGCGTAAAATTAAAGTGACATGAAAATAAAATCAAAAACCGGATATAAAATTGCGTTATACACGTTCGTGACGTTAACGGTTGCGTCTTATATGTGGGCGTTGTATAGTATCATTGTTTGGATAATTAAAGCGTTTTTTGTATGAGTGTAAACAAGGTTATTTTGATGGGACATACCGGGAAAGCCCCGGATTTTAGGGAGTTCGACAACGGGGGTTGCGTGGCGACCTTTTCGTTGGCAACCACGAAACGAGGTTATACCACAAAGGACGGGCGGCAAATCCCGGAGCATACCGAATGGCATAACGTCGTATTGCAAAACGGGTTGGCAAAGGTCGCCAATCAGTACGTCAAAAAGGGCGACAAACTGTATATTGAGGGCGAATTGAGAACCCGGAGTTATGACGATGCGCAAGGCGTCAAACGGTATGTTACCGAGATAGTCGCAACCGATATGGAAATGTTGACCCCGAAAGCGACCGGAGCCGGGGCGCAAGTACCGCCGCCGCCCGTGCCGGATGCACCCGCCCCCGATGGAAACGACGATTTACCATTTTAAGCCGTGGACGATATGGGAGCGATAAACGGACGGGTTATTTACAGCCCAAAAGGTAAAGCCGGGGAATACGCCGAGAACGCCGCCAATTTCTTTGTCGGTTGTTCCAACGGTTGTACTTACTGTTATTTGCGCAAAGGTCGTGGCGCAAAGGTATTGGGAGGCAGTCGCCCGGAGTTGAAAAAGACGTTGCGGGAATATCCATACGCTTTGGATATTTTCAAAAACGAATTGTTGGCGCATAAGGAGGAATTGCAGAAAACGGGGTTATTCTTTTCGTTTACGACCGACCCGTTGTTGCCGGAAACGGAACGGTTGACCCGTCAAGCGGTCGGCGTATGCCAACGCCACGGCGTCCCGGTTAAGATATTGAGCAAATGCGCCGAGGGGTTGAACCGCTTCATTGATTTTGCCGAGGCGTCCGAGGGTTGGGACGTGTCCCGTATCGCTTTGGGCGCAACGTTGACAGGTTGCGACGAATTGGAGCCGAACGCAGACCCAAATACGATGCGGGTTAATGTGTTGGCACGGGCAAAACGCCACGGGTTCCGCACCTTTGCAAGCGTGGAGCCAATCCCGCCGGGAATGTACGACCGGGCAATTGGGATAATCAAATTGTCGTATCCGTTCGTTGACCTGTATAAAATCGGGTTGCAGAGCGGCGGCAAATATCCGAAACGGGAAATACGATTGATTTACGACACGATTACGGCACATTGGGACGGACGACCGGAACAACCCCGTATCTATTGGAAAGATAGTATTGTTAATCCGTTGGGGATTGACCGGGGAGAATTGCCGGGGTATTGTGTCCCTGTTAATTGGGATTTGTTTAACAATGAAAAGTGAAATACGGGTTGAGGTTCCCGCCGATTGTCGATTGGTCGGAGTAAGGACGGACGGCGATGTTGTCGTTATCATTTACGAGCCAATCCAAAA
>OGWX01002399.1_pt1 | contig 11339 bp, 8 predicted proteins | sample 1576151 | NCBI WGS metagenome assembly OGWX01 (sample SAMEA3541591, study PRJEB24748) | human gut metagenome | biome: human gut; feature: human-associated habitat; material: faeces | place: China | collected 2012
CAAAGATCATTTTGCATTGCCGTTTGTCTCAAACAGCTTTGCTATTATATCATGTTGTTTTCTGCTTGTCAAGAAGTTTTTTCAACTTTTTTTGAAGTTATTTTTAACTTTTCGACTCATCAGCGTCAACTTCGATATCTTATCACAACTCACTTTATATTGTCAAGAACTTTTTTCATTTCTTTTTTCAACCGTGTTTGTCAGCTGCAACTCTGATATAATAGCATTTATTTCAGTTTTCGTCAACTACCTTTTGACATTTTTTTACATTTCCTTTTATATGCTTCTTACATTATCTTTTCTGTTCCAGAAAACGAACTGCATCTCTGATGTTCTCCACCGGAATCAGGGTGATTTCTGTTTCCTGTCCTACACTTTTCATGCATGCTGCCGGAAGGATTACTGTGGTAAATCCCAGTTTTTTTGCTTCCTGTACTCTCTGTTCTGCCATGCTTACCGCACGCACTTCGCCGCTCAGACCAACCTCTCCGAATACCAGCACTTTATCATCAATCACAATATCTTTATAACTCGATACCACCGCAAGCAGGATTCCCAGGTCCACCGCCGGTTCATTCATACGGATTCCCCCGGCGATATTGACATATGCATCACTTGCCGAGAGATGAAGCCCCAGACGTTTTTCCAGTACGGCCATCAAAAGATTAACTCTGTTATAATCCGTACCTGCTGCCGTTCTTCTCGGCATGCCGAAGTTGCTGGCACATACAAGTGCCTGGATTTCTATCAGGATCGGTCTGGTTCCCTCCATGGAGCAGGCTACTACGGAACCGGATGCTCCCTCTGGTCTTCCCGCCAGCATAAACTCCGAAGGATTTTCCACTTCCACCAGCCCCTCTTCACGCATCTCAAAGACACCGATCTCATTGGTAGATCCAAAACGATTCTTTACTCCACGCAGAATCCGGTAGGATGCATGGCGATCGCCCTCAAAATAAAGCACTGTATCTACCATGTGTTCCAACACTCTCGGTCCTGCTACATTTCCGTCTTTTGTCACATGACCGACGATAAATACGGAAACGCCAAGCCCTTTTGCTATCTGAAGCAGCACCCCGGTGGATTCTCTTACCTGGGATACACTTCCGGGAGCCGAAGATACCTCCTCATTGTACATAGTCTGGATCGAGTCGATCACAACCACCGTTGGTTTCTCCTTTTCGATCACCTGGCGGATCGTGTCCAGATTGGTCTCGCACAGTAGCCGTAGCCGATCTCCGAACGCACCGATCCTCTGTGCCCGCAGCTTGATCTGCTTTAAGGATTCCTCACCGGAGATATAAAGAACCGATACCTGATCTGCCAGATTTCTGCACACCTGCAAAAGAAGCGTAGATTTTCCGATACCCGGATCACCGCCTACCAGTGTCATCGAGCCCTGCACGATTCCACCACCAAGAACTCGGTCCAGTTCTTTGATGCCAGTATGGATGCGGTCTTCTTCATCCAGGGAAATCTCGGAAAGTGCCACGGGTTCTGCTTTCTTTCTTCCTGCTGCCTCCTGATGTTTTGTCTGGCTCGGACTTACGGTCTCTTCTACAAACGTATTCCAGCTTTTGCATCCCGGGCACTGTCCCATCCATTTTGGTGATTCATATCCACATTCCTGACAGAAAAATACTGTTTTCTTCGCTTTTGCCATGCTCTTTTCTACTCCTGTTCATCCTCATATACAACATAAGCTGCCGCCCTACCGTTTTCCGGTAAGACGACAGCTCTTTTTATCACAAGCTTTTGATTGCTTATAATTTTTCAATCTCTACGCACACGGCTTTATCCGGGGATAGGTCTGCGCTGAAAGATAATTTTCCTCCCAGATTGGTTTTCATATGGCCAACGCTCACATCATCCAGAAGTACTTTATATTCGCAATCCGCTTCCATCTCTACTGTAATCTGTGTATTATCTGTCCCTTCTACAGAAAATACCATACCGTTATTTCCGATCTTCATATCTAAAACTGTGGTTCCCGGAACGGATTCGTATACGAACATTCCGTTTCGCTCCAGCTTTGTAATCTCCTTAAAGGTTTTTACTTTATATAAGTCACCATCATATTCATAATCAGAAAGTTTCGTCTTGGTATCCAGTTCATAATTACCGAAACTGATTCCTCCAGCTGCTTCTGTTCTGATCAATTCTTTAATCGTAGCCATAATATCCTCCTAGTTTTCCTCTGTGCGTTCCGCCATCTCTGACGCTGCTTTTGTTTTGTAGATATTATATAATAAATTCAGAAAAACATCTAGTCATTGACTGAAAATTTAATAACTTTTTTAGATACAGACACAATAACCCGATCCCCTCTGTGAATCTTTCCATCCAGTATCTCCTCTGCCATCCTGTCTTCCAATTTGTTCTGGATCGCTCTTTTCAGAGGTCGTGCACCATATTTGCTGTCAAATCCGTTTTCTGCCAGATAGTCTTTTACACTGCTTCGGACAACCAGTTCGATATCCAGCTGTTCTTTGCATCGTTTCTCCAGTTTTTTTACCAGAATATTAACAATCTGGCGAATTTCCTGTTTATCCAGCATATGGAAGACCAGGATCTCATCGACACGATTTAAGAATTCCGGCTTAAAGATTCTTCTCACTTCTTCCATAACACCGCGTTTCATATCTTCGTAGTCTTTTTTCTTGTCTTCTCCCTGAGAAAATCCAAGACGTTTTGGTTCTACGATTGACTGTGCACCGGCGTTTGATGTCATGATGATACAGGTCTGTTTAAAATCCACTTTTCTGCCCTGCGCATCTGTGATATGACCGTCATCCAGCACCTGTAATAAAATGTTAAATACATCCGGATGTGCTTTTTCAATCTCATCGAATAGAATTACACTGTATGGATTTCTCCGTATCTTCTCGGAAAGCTGACCACCTTCTTCATATCCCACGTATCCCGGCGGTGAGCCGATCAGTTTTGATACACTGTGCTTTTCCATGTATTCCGACATATCCACACGGATCATCGCCTGCTCGGAGCCAAAGACTGTCTCTGCCAGTGCTTTAGACAGTTCTGTCTTACCAACACCGGTCGGTCCTAGAAACAAGAAAGAACCGATCGGCCTTGCCGGATCTTTCAGTCCCACGCGTCCTCGCTTGATTGCTTTCGCCACCGCTTCCACCGCTTCTTCCTGACCGATCACCCGTTTGTGCAGTTCTTTTTCCAGGCTTGCCAGACGTTTGGACTCTTTCTGGGCAAGTTTCTGTACCGGAATCTTGGTCCAGCTGGATAGGATCTGGGCAATATTTTCTTCGGTTACCTGCATTTTTTTATTTTTATAGCGCTGTTCCTGACGTTTTTTCAATTTTTCGTAGGATTCTTCCAGCTCTTTTTGTCCTTCCTGCAACTCCCGCGCTCTTGAGAAATCACCTTCCCTGATCGCTTCCTCTTTTTTTTCGGCAAGTGCATGTAGATTCTGCTCTACCTCTTTTAACTGCGGAGGCACTGTAATACCTGTTAACTGTACCCGTGAAGATGCTTCATCCATCAGATCAATGGCTTTGTCCGGCAGATGCCGGTCTGCAATATAACGGATAGACATCTTGACTGCTGCCTCCAGCGCCTCATCGGTAATGGTGACTCCGTGATGTTTTTCATAATAAGGGCGCAATCCCTTCAGAATCTCAACTGCCTGCTCTTGCGTCGGTTCTTCTACCGTAACCGGCTGAAATCTTCGTTCCAGTGCCGCATCTTTTTCGATATGTTTTCTGTATTCTTCAATCGTGGTCGCACCGATAATCTGGATCTCTCCTCTCGAAAGAGAAGGTTTTAAAATATTGGATGCATCCAGTGCTCCTTCCGCACCGCCTGCTCCGATAATTGTATGCAATTCATCAATGAACAGCAGAATTCCCGGATGTTCCATCACTTCTGCAATTACTTTTTTGATTCTTTCTTCGAATTCACCGCGGTACTTGGATCCTGCCACCATACCGGACAGATCCAGAACAACCAGCCGTCTGTTTTTCATTTTTTCCGGCACCAGTCCCTGCGTGATCCGCTGGGCAAGTCCTTCTACTACCGCTGTTTTTCCTACTCCCGGCTCTCCGATCAGACAGGGATTGTTTTTCGTCCGGCGGCTCAAAATCTGGATTACTCGACCAATCTCATCTTCTCTTCCGACCACCGGATCCATAACTCCCTGACGAGCCATCTCAGTCAGATCTCTGCTGTACTGATCCAGTGTCGGCGTGCCTGTAGCCGCTTCATTTCTGGATCGTGCATTGCCGTTATCTCTTGGATTGGCAACTTCTTCTCCCATCGCTGCCAGAACTTCATTCTGCAGTTTTCGGATATTTACTCCCATCGTGTGCAGCAGACGGGTTCCCATACAGTCAACTTCCCGCAGCATCGCAAGCAGAAGATGTTCTGTTCCTATCTTTTCACTGCGAAGATCATCTGCTTCTTCCACAGCTCCTTCCAGCATTCTTGTCGCCCGTGGGGTATATCCTGCCCGGTCCGCAGTCAGCACATTACTCTCTTCCGGTGCAATCAGTTTCCGGATCATTTCCATCAGCCGTTCTTCACTGATTCCCATGTCGCGTAGAACCATACCGGCCGTTCCCTCTTCTTCGTGTAAAAGACCTGCCAGTAAATGTTCGGTTCCGATATAACTATGTTTGTATCTGCGTGCTGTCTTTTCCGCATATTTTACCGCTGTCTTTGCCTGATTCGTATATTGTGTACTCATGCAGCGTTCTATCCTCCATTTTTCGTATCCTGTTTGCCCGCAAATTATTCTAACGGGTCTTCGGGGGATTGCTCCCACATATCATAGATTTCATCCAGCAGCCGATGTGCTTCCTGCCGGGAAATGTTATGACATCGCCCCTTGGCCAGAATGATATACAGATTCTGACGCATTTCTTCCAGTGCCAGCAGTTTGTTTGAATCGATGCAGATCACTGCACCTTTTCTCCGGTCTATAGATACGATGCCCTCTTTTCTGAGAACAGCGTACGCTTTATTTACTGTATGCATATTAATTCCGATACATTCTGCCATCTGTCTTACTGACGGAAGGGTATCTCCGTCCTGCAGTCTGGATGTGGCGATTCCAAGTATGATCTGGTTGCGAAGCTGCATATAAATTGCTTCTTCGCTGTTAAAATCTATCTCCAGCAATTCTATCTGCATCTGTTTACCCTGCTTTCTCTTTTCTGTGTGTTATACATCATATAACAGATCCCACGGTTTGTAAAGCAGACCCTTACTGATATTCCCGGATCAGACAGTATTGTTTCAGATTAAAGTTCTTTTTTAAGATTCCATACTCTTTGAACTGGAACTTTTTGTAGAATTCCAGATTTTTTTCGTTGTGTGTTTCCAGTGAAATCATCATTCCATGTTCCTGGGCATACCGGATTGCTTCATCCATCAGCATCGCTGCCATTCCGTGGTGCTGCATCCTTGGATGAACCGCCAGATAAATAATATGCAGTCGTTTTGTCTGATGAAGCTGTTGTGTCCAGCTCGAATTCAGGTAGTCACCGCCTTTGATAAAATTATAAAAGGTATGAAAAGACGGATCCTCCTTGATCAGATACAGATCATTTTGCAGGGTAGCCTTCGCTTCTGTCAGCAGGAAATGAAACAGATTGTAGGACTCCGTCTCATCGGATACCACCAGCACGCTGTTAAGTTCTTCGCTGTCCGCAAAAATCTCACATGTTTCATAGAATTCATCCATATCGCAGTGGAACAGCTCCGGCATCAGACGTTTTCTCACATCCGGATCCGGGATCAGCGTCTCGTACAACGGATCGTGTGCAAAACAAATGTTTAAAAGTTCCTCTAACTTAGGTAAATCTTCTTTTTTTACCCTATATAACTTATCGCTTTCCATATTTTTCAGCGGGTTTCCCCGTCACCTTTCTTATTGTTCCTGTATCGGATGCACAAAATGTTCTTTCACGGTTTGATAAATCTCTTCCATTGTCTGTTCTGCCATTTTGTACTGTTTATCGATTACTTTTGCAAGTGCTGCTGCCTCTTCCCGACAGTCTTTTTCTCCTGCTTCTTCTTTTTTCAGCAGCTGTTTTACCAGATCGTACAGATTTTCATGCTGCATCAGACGTCTGTATCCCCATTTCAGCCGTTCTTTCGGCTGATGGTACACATAATCGGTAAAATGTCTGTAGACTTCTTTATCAAACATAAATGCATAGGCATTGTTATCCACATCATACAGTCTTCTGAGTGCCACCGAAAGTTCTCCTTCTTCGAGATTTTTTTTGGCTCCCTCTAAAAGGTGGATATTTCTCAGTAAAATCTCATGTGGATAGAATACATTTCCGTACCAGTCAATGCGGACAAATGCATCCTGTTCTGTTTTGAAGCGTTTCAGAAGTTCTGTCTCTGTCTGTCGCAGGCTCTGATACAGTGTTTCCCGTTGTTCCGGATCTTCGCACGCTTTATATGCACTGTTTTTCTGCATGATCCACCGGTAATTTTCTTCCTGCTGTTTTTCTGCTCCGGTCAGTAATTTGCTGATTGTTTCGTATTTTTCTTCCAGACAGCTGTTTTCACAGGATTTTACCAGTTCCAGACCTTCCTGTGCGCGTTTCATAACACCGGTAAAGGAAAGTGGTACTACGGCTGTCGCGTCGATTGCCAGAATCAGCAGTGCATACAGTTCATGATGGAACTGGTAGACCTGTGGATCGTAGTATTCGTCGTTGTCAAACTGTGAGTGATAGTGTGTCTCCATAAAACTTCCGCCGGTAAAATCATTTACCATGGACGGGATGCCTGCGATCGCCATCGAAAAGTCATCGGACCAGGTTTCGATCGGAGATACCACGGATGCATCCTCCGGATACGCTCTCGTAAGAACCGGGAGGTCTTCCAGAAATTGTTCCAAAAATGGCTGATATTCATAACAGCTTCGGATCCGCGCCCCGGCTCCGTGTGCCAGGGCCGGAAGTTCAAAGTTCAGGTCGGCGATTACTTTTCCCACCCATTCCGGATGTGCGGTAAAGACCTGTTCGTAGGCACCTGTGGACCAGTCAAAATCCGAATCAATCACGCCCCACTCTTCTGCTGCCATCGCACAGATCAGGATCGTATTGTCCGGCTGAATCCTGGCATCGATCAATGCTTTCGCGATCCCGAACATCATGGCCACCGCCGTATTATCATCCTGAAATCCGTCAAAATACGAATCGTAATGAGCAGAAAGCACGATCAGACGGTCTTTGCGTTTTCCCTGGATCTGTCCAGTAATATTATAAGTTTTACACTCCGGCATCACCCGGCTGTCCGCTTCCAGTGTCACCCATAGCTCCCGGCTCTGCTGATTATCCAGCTGTTCTTTCAGCCACTGGGCATCTCTTCTGGATATGGAAAATGCAGGAGCATCTGCCGGTCCTGCAATATCCTGGGCATTTAACGCATCTTCATCGATCTCGCCGTAACCGCCCTGCTGCACCGCGATCAGTGCTTTTGCACCTTTCAGATGTGCCTGATATACCGGGAAATTGATCCACCATTCGTCACGTTGGTTAATTTCAACTAATACCAGTTTATTCTTTACATCGATGTCTTTATAGTCTAACTCTGTTCCTTTTCCAACATAGACCAGCGGATATTCTTCTGCCCCATCAGTCACGCAGTTTGTCTGGTAAGCTCCCAGCCGGATCTCACGTTTCTTTCCATTTTCATCCAGTACATACAGAACTGCTTTACGAAATTCCCAGCCGTCTACGGTAATCTCATCTTTCGTTACCCCGGACAGACCAATCTCTTCCATCTCTTTTTTTAACATCTCGCCGGTCAGAAACTCTGCTTTTGATCCTGCCGACCGATATCCCAGCTCCGGATTACACCGGTAGGCTTCCATACGTTTTGCCAGCTCATAGGAATATGGAATATCCAGATGTGTTAATACTTTCTCTTTCTCGTTCATTGATACCCTCCTGCCAAACGGTGCCTGACATTCGCTGTCGGGATCGTATGTTTATGTCGGCTTTATTATACCGCGCGGACCTCTGACTGTCTATTTTAATTTTTTGCATAATTTTTCAAAAAAAGTGTTGACTTTTCTGTTTTACGGGGATATAATATCACTTGTCTTTCAGATAAAGAAAGCGCGCGGGAGTGCTGGAATTGGCAGACAGGCAAGACTAAGGATCTTGTGGGTGTATGCTCGTGTGGGTTCAAGTCCCATCTCCCGCATACATAGAAAAGGGCAGAAAGCTTTGATTTTATTCAGGTTTTCTGCTTTTTTTATTGTCTGAATGATACGATTTTTTTCTCACGCTGTCTCACGGTTTTGGGTGGTGGGATTACTATATCTTGTGGTGGCTGTAGGGCGGATAAAACCAGTTGGTCTTTTTGTTCGGTGTTGGTTCGGGTGAAAATGTAATGTTTTAATTTTTATTCTATTCATACGAATACTCTCCATTTGAACATTTGTTCGCAATATGATACACTACATTTGTACAATCAAATAGAAAGCAGGATGTGATTTTCCGATTATTCGATGCCCTCTGATCTTACGAAAGGAGGGTGATGCCCTATGAACACAACCGTTGCACACGCCCTGTGGAACAAAAACCTGTATTCCTGGTGTAATATGTACTGTTATTTCTGCAAATGTTTTCTGTATTTTCCCTGTGTTTCTAAAAAGTTAATGTTACTGTGAACAGGAGCAAAGTAATGATCTGAACCTTCCCAGTCACTATCAACACAATACTTCCCACTTGCACCCTTCTTTTCTCTTCGCTATAATAAATAGATGACAAAATCTTATAGAAAGAGTAAGAAAGGACACCGTTATGAAAGAATATAAATGGGCTACTCTCGGATGTGGCGTGATCGCCAATCAGCTGGCACAGGCGTTTGCTGCAAACGGACGGAAACTATATTCCGTAGCAAACCGTACGCACGAAAAGGCAGTTGCTTTTGCTGAAAAATATGGAATTGATAAAGTTTATGATCAGATTGACGATGTATTTTCGGATGATGAGGTGGACATTATCTATATTTCCACTCCGCATAACACACATATTTCCTACCTTCGGAAGGCTTTAAGTGCCGGAAAACATGTACTCTGTGAAAAATCCATTACCCTCAACGCTGAAGAACTGGAAGAAGCGGTTCGTCTCGCTGAAGAACATCATGTAGTTCTTGCCGAGGCCATGACGATTTTCCACATGCCAATCTCCAAGGAACTTCGCAGCCGGATGGATACCGGGGAATTCGGGGAACTTCGGCTTTTGCAGATGAACTTCGGAAGTTACAAAGAGTATGACATGAAAAACCGCTTTTTCAACCGGAATCTCGCAGGCGGAGCACTGCTGGATATCGGTGTGTATGCGCTGTCTTTCCTTCGCTGGTTTATGTCCTCAAAGCCGGATCAGATTCTCTCTCAGGTGAAATACGCACCTACCGGCGTGGATGAGCAGGCATCGATTTTGTTGAAAAACAAGGAGGAGGAGATGGCTACCGTCATTTTGTCTCTACATGCCAAACAGCCAAAACGAGGAACGATCTCTTTTGATAAAGCTTACATCGAACTGTTCGAGTATCCGCGGGGCGAGGAAGCTATCATCACTTATACGGAAGACGGTCACAAAGAAGTGGTATCCGTCGGTTCTACCGACCGGGCGCTGGAATACGAAGTGGCCGATATGGAAGTGGCTGTCGCCGGAGGGGAAAACCGGATGCATCTCGACTATACGATCGATGTGATGGATATGATGACCTCGATCCGGAAAGACTGGGGGATGAGATATCCTGAGGAAGAAGAAGGTTGATTTTTTATCTTTCAAAACAGGGGCAGAAAACGATTCTTCTTTCGTCTTCTGCCCCTGTTATTTTTTACCTTATCTTATGCCTCGTCAATCGCTTTTCCAATATCATGACGATAATATTTATTATCAAACTCTACAAGATCGATAGCTTTATACGCATTCGCTCTCGCCTGTTTCAGGTCATCTCCTTTAGCTACTACTCCAAGCACACGACCACCGTTTGTCACGATCTGTCCGTCTTTCTTTGCGGTTCCTGCGTGGAATACATAGTAACCTTCTTTTTCTTTGAATGCATCCAGTCCTTTGATCGGGAAGCCTTTCTGATAAGATACCGGGTACCCGTCAGATGCCAGAACTACGCACACGGCTGCATTGTCTTCGAATTCCAGATCGATCTGATCCAGTGTTCCATCGATACATGCTTCAAACACATCGACGATATCCGTCTTCATTCTCGGAAGAACGACCTGTGCCTCCGGATCACCGAAACGGGCATTGTATTCCAGAACCTTCGGGCCATCGGCAGTCAGCATCAGGCCGAAGAAAATGATTCCCTTGAATTCTCTTCCCTCTGCTGCCATCGCATCTACCGTTGCCTGATAGATGTGTGCCTTACAGAATGCATCCACTTCTTCGGTATAGAACGGACTTGGAGAGAAAGTTCCCATACCACCGGTATTCAGCCCCTGATCTCCGTCTTTCGCACGTTTGTGATCCTGTGCGGAAGTCATCGGTTTGATGGTTTTTCCATCCACATAAGTCAGAACGGACACCTCACGACCGGTCATGAACTCTTCAATCACCATTGTATTGCCGGCACTGCCAAATTTTTTATCTTCCATGATCTCTTTCACACCGTCTTTTGCTTCTTCCAGTGTGTTGCAGATCAGTACACCTTTTCCAAGTGCCAGTCCGTCCGCTTTTAAAACGATCGGGAATTTTGCAGTTTCCAGATAAGCAAGTGCTTCCTGCGGATCGGTAAAGTTTTCATAAGCAGCTGTCGGAATGTTGTATTTTTTCATCAGATCTTTGGAAAATGCTTTGGAACCTTCCAGGATCGCTGCATTTTTTCTCGGTCCGAACACACGCAGTCCTTCTGCCTCAAAAGCATCTACCACGCCGCCAACCAGCGGATCGTCCATACCGATAACGGTCAGATCAATCTCTTTTTCTTTTGCAAAAGCCACCAGTTTGTCAAACTCCATCGCACCGATATTGACACATTCTGCATATTCTTCAATTCCCGCATTGCCCGGCGCACAGTAGATTTTGTCAACTTTCGGACTCTGTGCCACTTTCCATGCGATAGCATGTTCTCTTCCGCCGCTTCCTACGATCAGTACTTTCATGTCTTTTCCTCCTATCTGGATCTTACCAGTCCGTCAACTACCTCTATCTTATCATTTGCAATCAGATCAATCGCTTTCGGCATGATCACCCATTCTGCCTCTTCCATAACTCTCCGCTGCAGAATCTCCGGGGTATCTCCCTCTTTCACCTCCACCGCTTTCTGCAGAATGATCGGACCGGTATCCGTTCCCTCATCCACAAAATGCA
>OGWX01002407.1_pt1 | contig 11317 bp, 8 predicted proteins | sample 1576151 | NCBI WGS metagenome assembly OGWX01 (sample SAMEA3541591, study PRJEB24748) | human gut metagenome | biome: human gut; feature: human-associated habitat; material: faeces | place: China | collected 2012
AGGCGGATGCCGAGCTTGACCTGCGGCAGCAGTGCGGCGACAGCGTCGGCGTCATCACCGTGGAAGGCGTGAAGGCCGGTCAGGAACTGACTGGCTGGATCATGAAAGAGGACAAGACCATTACGTTCAAGGTTCTCGATGACATTCCGATCGGGCACAAGATCGCTCTCAAGGATTTGAATGTCGGCGATACCGTCTTCAAGTACGGCACCGATATCGGGAAGGTTGTCAAACCCATCCGTCAAGGCGAGCATCTTCATGTCCACAACGTCAAGACCAAAAGGTGGTAGGTCACATGCAAAAGTCATTTTTCGGTTATCGCCGCGACAACGGCCGCGTGGGCATTCGCAATCATGTGCTGATTTTGCCCCTGGACGACCTCTCTCAGCCCGCTTGCAACGCCGTTGCCAATAACATCGGCGGCACCGTTGCCATCCAGCATCCTTACGGCCGTCTGCAGTTCGGTGCCGACCTTGACCTCCACTTCCGCACCTTGATCGGCGCCGGCAGCAACCCGAACGTTGCCGCCGTCATCGTTATCGGCATCGAAGAAAAGTGGACCCAGGACGTGGTGGACGGCATTGCCAAGACCGGCAAGCCCGTTGCCGGCTTCGGCATCGAACAGCACGGCCAGATCGACACCATCGCCCGCGCTTCCCGCAAGGCGAAGGAATTCGTGCAGTACGCCTCCGCCCTCCAGAAAGTGGAATGCCCCATCTCCGACCTGTGGGTTTCCTGCAAATGCGGCGAATCCGACACCACCTCCGGCCTGGCCTCCTGCCCGACCGTCGGTAACGCGTTCGACAAGCTGTATGAAGAAGGCTGCACGCTGGTGTTCGGTGAAACCACCGAACTCACCGGCGGCGAACATCTGGTGAAGGCCCGTTGCGCCAATGACCGGGTCCGCAGCGAATTCACCGCGTTCTTTGACCGTTACGCCAAGGTGATTGACGATCACAAGACCTCCGACCTTTCCGACTCCCAGCCGACCAAGGGGAACATCGAAGGCGGCTTGACCACCATCGAAGAAAAGGCCCTCGGCAACATCCAGAAGATCGGTACGAAGGCGCCTGTCATCGGTACGCTGGACAAGGCCGTAACGCCTACCGGCCCCGGCCTGTGGTTCATGGACTCCTCCTCCGCCGCCGCTGAAATGATCACCCTCGTGGCCGCCGCCGGCTACGTGGTACATTTCTTCCCCACCGGACAGGGCAACATCATCGGCAACCCGATCGTGCCCGTTATCAAACTGTCCGCCAACCCGCGCACCATCCGTACCATGTCCGAACACATGGACGTGGACGTGTCCGGTATCCTGCGCCGCGAAATGAATCTCGACCAGGCTGGCGACAAGCTGCTCGACATGATGTTCCAGACCATCGCCGGCCGTATGACCGCCGCCGAAGCTCTGAAGCAGAACCAGTTCGTTATGACCCGTCTGTACGAAAGCGCCTAACAACTAAATGGCCGCGCCTCCATGTACGCACGCGGAGGCGTGGCTAAACAGAGGCATTCGTCAAGAAGGCCTCTGTACATATATACCGGGCCTGCCGCGCATTCACCCCGATCCGGCAAGAGCATCATGACTTCTGGTTCATAAGACTGCCTATAACCTTGTCCAGAGGAACATCATGTCCAGTACAGCGCCGCAGGCTCGGTACAAAACCCCTCTGATTCCGAGTCTTTTTAAAACAATTCGCAGTGGCTACACCCCCAACTTGTTTTCTAGGGATCTCTCGGCCGGAATAACGGTGGGCATAGTGGCGATTCCGTTGGCCCTCGCGTTTGCCATTGCCTCGGGCCTCACCCCGGAACGCGGGTTGTATACGTCCATCGTCGCCGGTTTTTTCATGGCGTTTTTCAGCGGGAGCCGGTTCCCGGTCAGCGGGCCCACGGGCGCGTTCGTCGTCATCATTTACAGCATCGTGTCCCGGCACGGCTACGAGGGGCTTGTCCTGACGACGCTGATGGCGGGCATCCTGCTCGTCATCTTCGGGTTCCTGCGGCTGGGGGCGCTGGTCAAATATATCCCCTATCCGGTGACCACGGGCTTCACCACCGGGATTGCGCTGCTGATCTTCTCCTCGCAGATGAAGGATTTCTTCGGGCTGCCGCTTGTCGATACCCCGCCGGAGTTTTTTGACAAGTGGGGGGCCTATGCCCAAAACGCCATGGATTTCAGCCCCGCGACGTTCGGGGTGGCGGTTTTCACCTTGCTGGTCATCCTGATCGTCAGGCATAAGATCCCCAAAGTTCCCGCGCCCGTGGTGGCCGTGTTCCTGTCCACGCTGCTGGTGTGGCTGTTCTCCCTGCCTACCGATACCATCGGTTCCCGGTTCGGCACGTTGCCCACTGGCTTCCCCGATTTCACTTTGCCGTACGGGATCACCTTCGAGCGTATCCGCGAGCTGTTCCCCGACGCGCTGACCATCGCCCTGCTGGCGGGCATCGAATCGTTGCTGGCCTGTGTGGTGGCGGACAGCATGACGGGCGACAGGCACAATTCGAATATGGAGCTGATTTCGCAGGGTATCGGCAACGTGGCCTCGGTGTTCTTCGGCGGTTTCGCCGCCACGGGCGCCATTGCCCGCACGGCGACCAACGTGCGCGCCGGTGCGCATTCGTCCATCTCCGCCATCGTGCACTCCCTGTTCCTCGTCGTGGTGGTCATGTGGCTTCTGCCGTTGACCGAATACATCCCGCTGGCGGCCCTCGCCGCCGTGCTGGTCATGGTCGCCTATGACATGAGCGATCTGCGGACGGTGCGGCATATTTTCCAAGGGCCGAAGTCCGACTGGTCGGTGATGATCCTGACCTTCGCGCTGACGGTGATCTTCGATCTGACCGTAGCCGTATATACCGGGGTCATGCTGGCTTCCCTGCTGTTCATGCGCCGCATGAGCGAGCTGACGGGCATCCACACTTGCGTTTCCGGCGAAGAGGAAGAGGCCGCCGCGCACGACATTCCCCTGCCCGATGAGGAAACCGTGCCTGACGGCGTGGAGATTTTCGCCATCAACGGGCCGTTGTTCTTCGGGGTGGCCGACCGGTTCCAGTCCACGCTGGACGCGATGGAGACGCCTCCCAAGGTATTCATCATGTACCTGCACAATACGCCCGCCATCGATATGACCGGTATCCACGCGCTGGAGGCATTCCTTGAGCGCCGTCAGGAAGGCTGCCGCGTCCTCTTTGCCGCCGTGCAGGAACCCGCCCGCAGGACGCTCCAGCGGGTCGGCATTCTCCGCGCCGTTGGCGAACATCTACCCGTCGCTCGACGAGGCGCTTTTGCGCGCCGAAGAGATCCTTGAGGAAGAGAAGCGGAAGTAGATTGCTGTATGGAATTGGGGAGAGGCAGGAGGGCTTTTCTGGAGAAAGGTTTTCCTGCCTCTCCCTAAATCTGTCAGGCTCCCTCCCTAAAGGCTTCCGTGTTTATTGAATCCCTGTTGCCGGTTTTCCCGGTTGAGGGAAGAAAACCGCCCGAGCGATGTCCGTTCGGGCGGTTTTTCTATGTGTGGAAGGGGATTGTTGTGTGTGGGCTGTTGGGATGGCAGGGGGGCAAGCGTTGTAAGGAAATGGTTATGCGTTGGGGGGACTCTTGCCGTGTGTTCCCCTTGCTGCCGGAAAGGTTGGAGGGGATGGGGACGGAGGGAGCTGCCTGGAAGCGATGCCTCAGGGCAAGAATTCTGCTCCGTACGTTGTCATTCCCAGAAGTCTTTCAGCATCCTGTAGAGTACATGGCGATGGAGCGGGTGATCCGGGGGCAGGGCGGGATGATCGAAATCCTCGGCGGGATTGTGGAGCATCCCGAGCCGCCGCATGAGGCCCTGTGACGGCAGGTTGGTTTCCGTGGTGAAGGCGACCACCTCGGGGAGTTCCAGAACCTTGAAGGCGTAGCCCATCACGCTGCGGGCGGCTTCGAGGGCGTACCCCGTGCCCCAGTATTCGGGCAGGAACCGCCAGCCGATTTCCACGCAGGGCGTGAACGGCGCGTCAAAGGCCACCCGCGCAAGCCCGGTGAGTCCGGCGAGGCTTCCGGTGGCTTTGTCTTCCACGGCCCAGAACGTAAAGCCGTGCTCCGCCTGATGTGCCTGAATTCGGGCCAGAAGTGCGTCGCTTTCGGCTTCGGAGAGTGTGGACGGGAAGAACTTCATGACGCGGGGATCGGCGTTCATACGGCGGAAAGCGGCGCGATCCGCCTCTGTCCAGAGACGGACCCGCAGGCGCTCCGTGACGAGGGGCAAGGTCTGATGCGCTGGCGAAGGGTTCATGCTTTGAGCGCTTCCTCTTCGCCAGGGGCGTATTTCCCCATGAGCGAGTCGATGTCGATGCGGATGATGGCGACCCGGTTGATCATGGAATCGGGGGCGGGGCGCGGGCACAAGGATTTGTAGCGCACGGTGATGGCATCGAGCGCGGTGCGTTTTTCCTCCTTGTCCTCGACGATAATCGCCGTCCCGGTCCCGCAAACGCTGCGGAACGTGGTTGTGGCTTTCTCGCGGATGATGCGGACATCCGCATAGGCGGAGAACCCCACGCGCGGGTTCTTGCGGATCAAGTCCATTTTTTTTCCGGTGAACGCGGTGTGGATGTACAGCGCGTCGCCCAGCAGGACAAAATTCACCGGGAAGGCATACGGGGCCCCGTCGCCGTCGTTCAGGGCAACCACCATGTCGTCGGCGTCGTTCAGAACGCCGTCAATGAAGTCCCGATCTGCGCGGAACCTGTCTTTCATTCCCATTGATTCGCTCCTTGTAAAGGAAAACAGCGCCGGGAAAGGCGCTGCCTTGCCCTCATCCCCTTACCGACGCTTGGGAACGGGGGGAGGGGGTGGGGGCGGGGAAACTTTCCTTCAGAAAGGTTTCCCCGCCCCTTTTCAATGCAATTTACTTGTTCTCCGCCAACTCGATCAGCGTGCGGACGGCGAAACCGGTGCCGCCCGCGGGACAGTTGGGGATTTTGCGGGTGACGAATCCGGGCCCGGCGATGTCGAGATGCGCCCAGCTTCCGTCGAACGTGATGAACTGCTTGAGGAACACGGCGGCGCTGCTCGCCCCGCCCGCCCGCGCCCCGGCATTGGCGAAGTCGGCGGTTTCGCTCTTGAGCAGTTCAAAATAGCGGTCCCAGAGGGGCAGGGGCCAGTAGGGTTCGCCCACGATGTCGCCGAAGTCCTTGATGCGCTGGGCAAGGGTGGCGTCCTGGCAGAACAGGCCCGCCACGTCGTCGCCGAGGGCCACGACGCACGCGCCCGTGAGGGTCGCCACGTCCACGATCATGGAAGGGTTCCAGCGCCGCTGCGCGTAGGTCAGGGCGTCGCAAAGCACAAGGCGCCCCTCTGCGTCGGTGTTGACGATTTCCACGGTCTTGCCGCTGAGGGTCTTCACCACGTCGCCGGGCCGGGTCGCGCGGGCGTCGGGCATGTTCTCGGCGCAAGCCATAAGGCCGATGACGCGGCGGGGCGTTTCGAGCTGGCCGAGGGCTTCGAACAGGCCCATGACCGCGGCCGCGCCGCCCATGTCGCCCTTCATTTCCCACATCCCGGCGGCGGGCTTGATGGAGATCCCGCCGCTGTCGAAGGTGATGCCCTTGCCCACCACGATGAGCGGAGCTTCGTCGGCGTGCCCGGCGGGGGCGTGCTCAAGGATGATCAGGCGCGGATCGTTGGCGGAACCGGCGGCGACGGCGGCGAACGCGCCCATGCCGAGGGAAACGATGTCCTCGCGTTCGAGCACTTCGCAGTTCATGTCGTGGCGGCGGGCGAGCTTGCGGGCTTCTTCCGCCATGTCTTCCGGCGTGAGGCTGTTGGCCGGGGTGTTGGCGAGGTTGCGGGCGAGGATGACGGCTTCGGCATGGGTCTCGCCGCGCCGGGCGGCAAGGCGGGGGAAGTCCGGCACGTTGGCGTCGCAGAACAGGAGGGCCAGCCAGCGCGGATCGGCGTCTTCGGGCTCTTTGGACTTGAACGCCTTGTTGCGCCACAGGCCGAGCATGGCGGCGCAGACGATTTCTTCAATGGTGCGCTCGACATCGGCGTTGAAGCGGGCCAGACCGGAAACGGGGAGGGCGAGCGTGTCCACGCCAAGTTCGCGGCAGCGGACGGCTGCGGCCCCGGCGCCCTTGCGGATCTCCTCAAGCGTTTCCGCATACGTCAGCGCGTCGAGTTTGCCGAGACCGACCACGACGGCGCGGGACAGAGGGTGTGCGGGCGGGCCGTAGAGGAGGCCCATTTCGCCTTTTTTCCCGTGGAAGTCGCGCATCCCCGGCGCGATGGACATCCACGGCGCGGCGTCCAGCAATTCGGGGTAGGCTTTTTCCAGTTTCTCGTCTTCCGACAGGAACACGATCACCGCGTCCGCCGACCAACTTTCCGGCCCTCCGGCCTGAAAACGCAATTCCATTGTAAACGCTCCTTTGGGAAGAGGCATTGGGGAAGGGAGAGAAAAACTCCCAGAGAAAGGGCTTTTCTCTCCCCGCCTTAAACCCCGTCCTGTTCTTTCCTAAGGCTTTTGTGTTTGTAGGCTCCGGTGGAGCCTTTTTTCCTCGCTGCCGAAACGTGGGCAACGGGGGCGCTACTCCGAAGAAATCCCGTATCCTTTCAACTTGCGGTGCAGGTAGCTGCGCTCAAGGCCGATGGTCTCGGCGAGCCTTGTGATGTTGCCGCCGCATTCGTGGAGCTTCGCCTCAAGATAGCGGGCCTCGAACACGGCCCGGGCCTTCTTGAAATCAAGATCCGGGCCCAGCACCGCGGATTGCGGCAGGAACGCGGGTTCGCAGGCGGCGGAAGCTGCCTCGGCAGACGGCTCCGGCTTGCCCTGCGGGGTCATTTCCGGCGGGAGATCCACGGGGAGGACTGTTTTGCCGCCAAAGAGGATCACCATGCGCTCCGCGAAATTGCGCAGTTCGCGCACATTGCCGGGCCACGGGTAACGGCGGAGGCGTTCCATCGTTTCCGGCGCGTAGACGGGCGCTTTGCAGGCGTGTACGCGGCACAGGCGTTCCGTGAAGGCCGCCAGCAACAGATCGAGGTCTCCCCCGCGCTCGCGCAGGGGGGGCAGGTGCAGCGGGACCACGCGGAGCCGGTAGTACAGGTCTTCGCGGAACGTCCCGGCGGCAATGGCCTCTTCAAGGTTTTTGTTCGTTGCGGCGATGACCCGCACATCCACCTTGATGGTCCGCGTGCCGCCCACGCGCTCGAAGGACTGCTCTTGAAGGATGCGGAGGATCTTGGCCTGCGTCTTCAGGCTCATGTCCCCGATTTCGTCGAGGAACAGCGTGCCGTTGTTCGCCATTTCGAAGCGTCCGGCCCGGGCCTGATCCGCGCTGGTGAACGCGCCCTTTTCATGCCCGAACAACTCGCTTTCGATGAGCTCCTCGGGAATGGCGGCGCAGTTCACCGCAATCATGGGCGCATCGGCGCGCCGGCTCCCGGCGTGCAGGGCGCGGGCGGCGAGTTCCTTGCCCGTGCCGTTTTCCCCGGTGAGCAGTACCCACACGTCCGTGGGGGCGACGCGGGCCAGCAGTTCCTGGAATTTGAGCATGACCGGGGACTGGCCGATGAGTTCGTCCTGTTCGGGCAAAACGGTACGGAGCACCTGATTTTCCCGGCGCAGGGAACCCGCTTCAAGGGCGCGGGCCGCGACGATGACGACCTTTTCCAGCGAAAGGGGCTTTTCGATGAAATCGTAGGCCCCTTGCTGGATGGCGCTTACGGCGGTCTCGATGGTTCCGTGCCCCGAGATCATCACGACGGGCAGATCGGGATGGTTCCCCTTGAGGCGCGCCTGCGCGGTGAGGCCGTCCATGCCGGGCAGCCAGATGTCGAGGAAAACGAGATCCGGACGTTCCGCCTCGGCGACCTCAAGCCCTTCCTCGGCGGTGGCGGCCTCAAGCACTTCGTACCCTTCGTCCTCCAAAATGCCCCGGAGCGAGAACCGGATGGGTTCCTCGTCGTCGATGATCAGAATGCGTGCCATACCGTTTCACCCTTGTTCATTCACAATATGCCGTTATGCATCGGAAAGCAGTTTCAGCCCGGCGATGCCCGCAAGGATCAGCCCGATGCACAGAAGGCGCGCCGGGGATGCCGATTCGCCGAAAAGGACGATGCCGAGCAGCGCCGTGCCCACAGCCCCGATGCCCGTCCAGACCGCGTAGGCGGTGCCGATGGGAAGGTGTTTCAGGGCCGAGGCCAGCAGGAAAAAGCTCAGGGCCATGAGGACAAGCGTCGCCACCGAAGGCCAGAACCGCGTGAACCCGTGGGAACTCTTTAAGCCGATGGCCCAGCCTACCTCGAGCAATCCGGCCAAAACAAGCAGAAACCAGTGCATACATTACCTCGCCATGTTGTCGAGGCCGTCCCCGGTTCGTAAGCAGCCGCAGGGCCGTCCCTGCGGTTTGGAATATTGGAGAAAGGCACGGGGGAGGGGCTTTTTATAAAAAGCCCCTCCCCGAACCCCCTCCCGCAACAATTTTGACTGGTGGGGAGGGAACCCGGAGGGAGTCCCTTCGCATCAAAAAACAAGGCTGTATCGCAGTAACCGATTGATATTCTATTTCATGTAATCCAAGATAAATACTGAGGAAACTTTTTCGTCGTTGGGCTTGCCAACAAATGCCTTCAAAAGGCTCAACGAAATCAATTACTGTAACCTTGCGCCAATCAAATGCCGTGCAAAGCTAAATTCTGGGGGCGCGGAACCGGGGGACGTGCGCCAAGAGCTTGCCCTTCAAACCACTTCCACCCTTCATCGACCCTTACGAAAGTCTTGGGAGGCGGAGGGGGGGGTGCCCAATTCTCTCACTGCCTACTGCGCCGTCGTCACCGCGGGCTCGTGATGGCGGCGGAGGGACTCGATAAGGGAGGGGCAGTCGCTCTTGTCCCAAATGGCGTCCTCGGGCGCGTCGAGGGCAATGGGGAGCACCTCGTCCACATGGTCCACGAGCTCGATGCGCAGCGTCTGGAGGATCTCGTCAGGCACTTCCTTGAGATCCTTGGCGTTGTCGCGCGGGATGATCACGGTCGCCATCTCGGCGCGGCTGGCGGCAAGAAGTTTTTCGCGCAGGCCGCCGATGGGCAGCACACGCCCGCGCAGGGTGACTTCGCCGGTCATGGCCACGTCATGCCGCACGGGGATGCCGAGCAGGGCGGAAACGAGGCTCGTGGTGATGGCGGTGCCCGCCGAGGGGCCGTCCTTGGGGGTCGCGCCTTCGGGGAAGTGCGTGTGGATGTCGATCTCGCTGTGGAAATCGGGCTTGAGCCCCAGCGCCGCGGCCCGGGAACGTACATAAGAAAGCGCCGCCTTCGCGGACTCGCTCATGACTTCGCCGATCTTGCCGGTGGTGGCCACATTCCCCTTGCCGGGCATGATCACCGTTTCCACATTGAGCAGCACGCCGCCCACGCCCGTATAGGCCAGACCGTTGACCACGCCGACCTTGGGGGACTTTTCGTTCTCGTCCATGCGGTACTTCTTCACGCCGAGATAGGTTTCCAGATCCTCCGGCGTAATGGTCACGCACTGGTCGAGGTTGTCCTCTTCCACCAGCTTGATCGCGGTTTTGCGGCACAGTGCGCCGATTTCGCGTTCAAGGCTGCGGACCCCGGCCTCGCGCGTGTAGGAACGGATGACCTCGGTGAGCGTCTCCTCGGGCAGGGAGATGTTCCCGGGCTTGAGGCCATGCTCCTTGATCTGGCGCGGCAGGAGGAAGTCACGGGCGATGTGCTTTTTCTCTACTTCGAGATAGCTGGAAAGCTCAATGATTTCCATACGGTCCTGAAGCGGAGCGGGGATATTGTGCAACGAGTTCGCCGTGGTGATGAAGAACACCTTCGACAGGTCGTAGTCGATGTCGAGATAGTGGTCGTTGAAGGTCTTGTTCTGCTCGGGGTCGAGTACCTCCAGCAGGGCGGACGCGGGATCGCCCCGGTAATCGGAGCTCATCTTGTCGATTTCATCAAGGCAGAACAACGGGTTGCTGGACTTGGCGCGTTTGAGGGCCATGATGATCTTGCCGGGCATGGCTCCCACGTAGGTGCGCCGGTGGCCTCGGATTTCGGCTTCGTCGCGCACCCCGCCGAGGGACAGGCGCACGTATTCGCGCCCCGTGGCCGTGGCGACGGAGCGGGCCAGCGAGGTCTTGCCCACGCCGGGAGGCCCTACGAGGCAGAGGATGGGGCCTTTGAGCGCGTTGGTGAGCTTCTGGACGGCGAGGAACTCAAGGATGCGCTGCTTGGGCTTCTCAAGGCCGAAATGGTCGGCGTCGAGGATGGCGCGGGCCTCGGGAATGTCGATGCTGGTTTCCCGCATGTCGTTCCACGGCAGTTCCAGAATCCAGTCCACATAGTTGCGGACGATGGCGTATTCGGCGGAGGCCGGGGCCATCATGCGCAGCTTCTTGAGCTCGGACATGCCCTTTTCCCGGGCTTCCTCAGGCATGTTCTTGGCCTTGAGCATCTGCTCAAGCTCCGCGATCTCGGCCTGCGGATCGTCTTCGCGGCCCATTTCCTTGTTGATGGCCTTGATCTGCTCGGAAAGATAGTATTCCCGCTGGTTTTTATCCATCTGGTCTTTGACGCGGCTCTTGATGCGCCGTTCCATCGAGACCCGTTCCATCTCGGTATTCAGGAACTCGTAAACCTTTTCAAGGCGCTGTCCTGGATCGGCCAACTCCAGCGCTTCCTGTTTTTTGGGGTATTCGATTTTGAGCAGGGGCAGGATGGTGTCGGCGAGCTGTCCGGGATCGCGCAGGGCGGAGACGGCGGAAAGGATCTCCGGAGTGAGTTTTTTGTTGGTATGGGCGTATTCCGCGAGGATTTCCTTTGTGGCCCGTACCAGCGCTTCGGTTTCCGGGCCGTCATTGCGCATGATGGGCAACGGCGTGACCACGACCTTGGGGAAGGCATCCGTCCCGAACGGGTTTTCCTGATCTTCGGGCGTCAGAGGCCGCCAGCTGATGCGGTACAGGCCCTCGAAGAGCACCTTGATCGGGCCTTCAGGCAGCCTCATGTACTGGAGCACGCGCCCGACCACGCCAACGGCATAGAGATCCGCCGGATCGGGCTTTTCCAGTTCGGGTTCGCGCTGCGTCACGAGGCAGATGCGCTTGCCGTAGTCGTTCACGGCGCTTTCGATGGCCTTGATCGAGGCTTCGCGGCCCACGAGGAGGGGCATGATCGAGTGCGGCGACATGACCACCTCCCGTAAGGGCATGAGCGGAAGCTCGAATCCCTCCAGTGTTGCATTGCTGGTGATGGCGTCGTTCGTTTCGTTCATGCTCGCTCCTTTAGAAGGTACGGAACCGGGGGAGGGGAGAAGGAACC
>OGWX01002415.1_pt1 | contig 11264 bp, 8 predicted proteins | sample 1576151 | NCBI WGS metagenome assembly OGWX01 (sample SAMEA3541591, study PRJEB24748) | human gut metagenome | biome: human gut; feature: human-associated habitat; material: faeces | place: China | collected 2012
AGGAAGGAGAATTCTTGCTATAATTTGTTAAATCTCATCTGCATCCAACACCAACCGAATCGCCCAGATCGGCACCTCCGGGATGCTGTAGCCTTCCTGTACGAACACAAACGCCGTCTGATAATCCGGCATCCGCTCCGGGAAGGTTCCCTGTCCGTCCGTAAAATAGATCAGACCTTTCAGATCCTGAAATTCATGTCTTCGGATCAGCCCGTCCACATATTCAAACACCGGTCGGAAATCCGTGCCGCCAAAGCCGCACAGCTCCACATCTTCCATATATTTTTCAAATTCTTCGTCCGTGGTCACTTTCACATCACGCTGGATTTTCTCATCGCATTGAATGATATGAATATTGACCCGTTCAAAATAGCTCTCGCTGCTCTTTAAAATATTGTAAGTTTTCCGTAAAAACCGTTCCACCGTCTTGCCCTGACAGGAACCAGACGTATCAATGGCAATGACAAATTCCCGGATTCGCTTATTTTCCCGGTATTCCAACGGCTCCACCAGTGGCATATTTTTGTACATCTGCAATCCATAAGTATAGTAAATGTAGTCAAATTCATCATCATTGACATGCATTTCCTCGCCCAGAACCGCAAACTTCCGCAAAAACTCGCCGTAATCGTATTTTTCCCGCAACGCGGCATTCAGGTTCAGCAGCAGGCTTCCGGCGCCGTATCCCTGTTCGTGGGAAAACATTTCCAGATCTGTCTTGGCGTGCTGGCTCACATCCTGCCAGTCCCCCTGACGCTGTCCCACCAATGCTTCGTCAATATCTTCCTGCTCGCCTTCCTCGCCAGTATCCGCCTCATGGCAGCCCACCATGGCAGTTCTCGTATCTGTCGTAATACTGTCGTTTCTGCGCTCTCCGGCTTCATTTTCCTTCAACGGAATCCATTTCAGATGATCATCCCACATAAACTGCGGTTCTTCCCTGAAAAATTCTGCGCTCTCCTCCGGATTTTCATACAGCCAGCGGTAAATTTTCTCTGCGGTCAGAATCGGTACTTTCTGCGCCAAATGCGATAACGTCCGTTTCAGGGACGCATCCCGCTCCAGCTCCACACATTTCAGATTCAGATCCAGAATCGACTGCTCCACCGCCAGATCTGTCGCCAGATCCCAGCACTCCCGATCCAATTTTTCATACTGAAACGGATGACTGAAAATGCAGTGTAATATCATATGTAAAAATGCCCGGGTACAGGCATTTTTTTCTCTTTTAAATGCATGCAGCACATATTCCGGATTGTAATACATGGTCGCGCCATCCACGCCAAAAGCAGCGACACTGTCTGCGGCCACCAGTGGCATCCGAAATAAGGCTCTGTCAAGAAACCGCATGGAGATCATCAGCTCATCTCTGGCGTATTCCATGATCTTTGCTGCAAGTTCCTCTTCTGTCTTTTGTTTTTCCTGTTCCATTCACGTTCCTCATTCAGTGATTTTTTGTTACTGTCGGAAATTAGTGTATCACATCTTGTTTTCCGGGACAAGTAAACTGGCAGTAAGTTTTGCCTAAGTTTTATTTTAGTTCATCTGATAATTCTGTTTATATAAATTCTCTATAAAAAAGTAGTGAATGACAATAAATTTTTCTATCTCTCGCAGACTTCTTCCTCAATCCGCAAAAGTTCATTATATTTTGCCGTCCGTTCCCCTCTACATGGTGCACCAGTTTTGATCTGCCCGCAATTTAACGCTACAGCAATATCCGCGATCATCGGATCTTCCGTCTCGCCAGAGCGATGCGATACGATCGACTGATACCCATTTCGTTTTGCCAACACGATTGCCTCAAAACTCTCGGATAACGTACCGATCTGATTTACCTTGATCAGAATCGCATTGCCCGCTTTTTGTGCAATGCCTTGTTTTAACCGCTTCGGATTTGTCACAAATAAGTCATCTCCGACTAACTGTACCCGATCGCCGATCCGTTTGGTCATCTCACTCCATCCTTCCCAGTCATTCTCCTGTAAACCATCCTCAATAGATACGATCGGATATTTACTGATCAGTTTTTCATAATAAGAGATCATCTCTTCCGTTGTCCGATGCACAGACAGCGAAATCGTATCTGCCAGCATGCCTGCCATCTCCGCTTTTGGCAGTTTCTGTTCATCCGAATGCAGGATTTCCTGCGCAGAATTACTCTCGCACTGATTTCCTTTTGCCATCAACTCTGCCAGTTTCAACCGTGTTTCTCCCGGGAAATCATAAAGTCCGGAATCTTTATTGTACAATTCACTTGCTGCCACATCTAACGCAAAGGCAATCTGTCTGCCCGGCTCATAACCTGCTTCCTTCACCGCCCGCATCAGATAATCCAACACTTCCTCTGCATTTTTCAAATCCGGTGCAAAACCACCTTCATCACCAACGGATGTGGCAAGTCCGCGCTCTTTCAAAATAGAAGCAAGCGCGTGGAATACTTCTGCACACCATCTTAAGCATTCTTTGAAGGAAGGTGCCCCAACTGGCATGATCATAAAATTGCCCTCATCGTCCCGTGCGCCCACCGGCATGATCATAAACTCCTGAAAATCAACGGTATTGTCCGCGTGGCGCCCACCATTTAAAATATTCATCATCGGGACCGGCATACGAATCCCATACACACCGCCAAGATACCGAAACAGCGGCAGATTCAGCGCTTTGGCACAGGCTTTTGCACACGCCATAGAAACAGACAACGTCGCATTTGCCCCAAGATTGCATTTATTATCCGTTCCATCCGTACAGTTTAAAATCTGATCGATCAAAACCTGATTCGTTGCATCTTTTCCAAGCAGCACCGCTTTGATCCGGTCGTTGACATTAACCACCGCCTGATGCACACCTTTTCCATGATACCGTCTCGAATCCGTATCCCGCAATTCCTTCGCCTCATGTTCCCCAGTGCTGGCGCCGGATGGGACACTTGCCCGCCCGGTAAAAATGTGATTTCCGTCCTTTACTTTTACTTCCGTCTCCACCGTTGGATTTCCCCGGGAATCCAGGATCTCCCTTCCTCTTACCTTTACGATCTCATAATCCATATCCATAAAAAAATGGCCTCCTTACAGCGTTTGGTTACTGTAAGGATAGCCATTTTTATCCTGTCTTATGCGCGGAGCTCGATGCCCATGGACTTTAATCCGTTTAAGATCTTATTCATGGCGCCATTGATCTCCCTTTCCTCCAGGGTGTGGTCCTTGGCCCGGAAGGTGATGGAATAAGCGACGGACTTATAGCCCTCCAGGATCTGGGAGCCCTCGTAAATATCAAACAGGTTGTAGCTCTCCAGGATCTTTCCGCCTCTCTGAACGATCATCTCCTCGATCTGGCCCACCAGGATGTTCTTGGGAACCACCATGCTCAGATCACGGCTCACTGCCGGATACTTGGCAATGCCGGTGTACTTGCGGTCAAAGGAGGTATGGGGCGTTACAGCAGGCATATCTAAAACTGCCACGTATGCCTTTTCTCCGATCTTATAATTATCCAGCACATCCGGATGTACCTCTCCCAGGTATCCGACCATGTCGCCCTCATAAAGGATGGCGGCCTGTCTGCCGGGATGGAGGAAGGCCTTCCCTGCTTCCGGATCGTAGGATACGCGTCCATGCATTCCGGCCTTATCAAAGAACTCTTCCACCACGCCCTTCATGGTGAAGAAATCGCCGTCTCCGTACATGCCCAGGGTAAACTGCATCCGCTCGTCGGGAAGCTCTGTCAAGGGCAGGCTCTTGGGAAGATATACGTTGGCCAGCTCGTACAGACGGACGTTTTTATTTCTCCGGTTGTAGTTGGTGGATAAGGAGTTTAACATACCGTGGAGAGGAAGGGTCCTCATGACACTGAAGTCCTCGCCCAGGGGGTTGGAAATCACTACGGTCTGTCTTGCGGCATCCTCTGCCGGAATGTTTAATTTATCGAATACCTTCGGGCTCTCGAAGGAGTAGGTCATGCCCTCGGAGAAGCCGCAGAACTCAGCCACATTTCTGGCGATCTGCTCCACACGCAGCTTGTAGGAAAGCTTTCCTGTGGTGGCCTCGCCGGTGGGGAGGGTGGTTCCGATCTTATCGTAGCCATAGAATCTGGCCACCTCCTCTGCCAGATCTGCCATGCAGTGAATATCCTGTCTCCAGGTGGGAGCCACGATCTCACCGGTCTCTTTATCGTACCGCAGTTCGATCTTTTCCATATACTGGAGCATGGTCTCCGGAGCAATGTCAGTGCCTAAAAGAGCGTTGATCTTTTCAGGCTGGAATTTCACCCTGGATTCCTCTGCCTTTACCGGATAAACGTCGATCATGCCGCCCACTACCTCTCCGGCTCCCAGCTCCTCGATCAGCTGGCAGGCGCGGTTTACGGCCTCCTCGGCGGTGTTGGGATCCAGTCCTTTTTCATACTTTCCGGAGGCGTCAGTCCTTAAGCCCACCTTTTTTGCGGAAAGGCGGATATTGGTGCCGTCAAAGGTGGCGCACTCGAATACCATGGTCTTCACGTCATCGGTGATCTTGGAATTTTCGCCTCCCATGATACCGGCGATCCCCACTTCCTTCTCTGCATCGTTGATCATGAGCACCGTATGGTCCAGCTTTCTCTCCTGGCCGTCCAGGGTCTGGAACACGTCGCCGTCCTTGGCGCATTTCACAACGATCTCATGACCGGCCAGCAGGTCATAGTCGAAGGCGTGCATGGGCTGTCCGTACTCTTCCATAATGTAGTTTGTGATGTCCACGATGTTGTTGATGGGGCGGATGCCGGAGGCTGCCAGGCGGTGCTGGAGCCACTTGGGAGACGGAGCCAGATGGATGTTCTTCACCATTCTGGCGCAGTAGCGTTTGCAGAGGTCTGTATTTTCTACCGTTACCTTTAAGTAATCGTTGATATCCTCGCTGTTTCCGGTCTTTGTGATCACCGGAGCCTTGAATTCCTTTCCAAATGTAGCTGCCGCCTCTCTGGCAATGCCCAGGACGCTGTAACAGTCCACACGGTTGGAGGTGATCTCGTACTCGAACACGGTGTCGCGGAGGCCTAACAGGGCAACTGCGTCCTCTCCGGGAACCGCGTCTGCCGGAAGAATGTAGAGGCCGCTTTCCGGTGCGTCCGGATACATGTTCCGGTCAGAGCCCAGCTCCTCGATGGAGCACATCATGCCGTAGGAATCCACGCCGCGCAGCTTTCCGGCCTTGATGGTGATGCCGTCCTCGGGAAGCGGGCCGCCGTCGTGGCCGCCGGCGACTTTTCCTCCGTCTAAGACCACCGGGACCTTGTCGCCCACATGGACGTTGGGAGCGCCGGTGACGATCTGGAGGGTCTCATCTCCCACGTTCACCTGGCAGATCACCAGCTTGTCTGCGTCGGGATGGCGGTCGATGGAAAGGATCTCGCCTACTACGATCTTTTCAAGATTTTTGTCAAGACGCTCGAAGCCTTCTACCTTTGTTCCGGTCAGGGTCATGGCGTCGGTGTATTCCTGGGCGGTCACGTCCAGGTCTGGAACATATGCTTTTATCCAGGATAAGGATGTATTCATAGTCTGTTTTCTCCTATCTGTGGTTGTGTAATCGATGATTTATGGTGCCCGTGAGGGGTATGTGAGGATGCTTCCGGGATCGGGAAGGGGGCTTCCCGCAAGGTCGCCGTGCTTACTCGGATCGCGGTGCGATCCGAGTTTGGGGCGGGCGCCCCATGGTTCCGGAATCACCCTCCCGGCCGCTGGAATGCAAGCATTCCGCTTCCGGGATCGGGATTCTGGAACCGCACGGCTTGTCGGAATCAAAATTGTTTCAGGAATCTTATGTCGTTTTCGTAGAGGAGGCGCATGTCGTCGATCTCGTATTTTAACAGGGCGATGCGCTCTAAGCCTACGCCGAAGGCGAAGCCTGTGTATTCCTCCGGATCGATGCCGCACATTTCCAGGACATGGGGGTGTACCATACCGCAGCCCAGGATCTCGATCCAGCCGGAGCCCTTACAGAACCGGCAGCCCTTGCCGCCGCATTTAAAGCAGCTTACGTCCACCTCGGCGCTGGGCTCTGTGAACGGGAAATGATGGGGACGGAATTTTACCTTGGTATCTTCTCCGAACAGCTCTCTGGCAAACTCTGCCAGAGTTCCCTTAAGGTCTGCAAAGGTAATGTGCTTGTCGATCACCAGTCCCTCGATCTGATGGAAGGAGGGGGAATGGGTGGCATCCACTTCATCGGAGCGGAATACACGTCCCGGAGCGATCATACGGATCGGCGGCTTCTGTTTTTCCATGACCCTGGCCTGTACCGGAGAGGTCTGGCTTCTTAAAAGGATACTGTCATTAATATAGAAGGTATCCTGCTCATCCCTGGCCGGATGCCCTTTGGGGATGTTCAGTTTTTCAAAATTATACAGATCGTATTCTACCTCCGGTCCTTCTACCACCTCGTAGCCCATGCCCACGAAGATCCGCTCCACTTCCTCCAGGGCAATGGTGTTGGGATGCTTGTGGCCTGTATTGGCCTTCTTTGCCGGAAGGGTCACATCGATCACTTCCCGCTTCATCTGTTCCTCTCTGGCTTTTCTTGCCAGTGCGGTCTTCGTTTCCTCCAGCCGCTCCTCGATGAGGGCGCGTACCTCGTTGACCATCTGGCCCACCTTGGGTCTTTCCTCCGGGGCCACATCCTTCATGCTCTTTAACACGGTGGTCAGCTCACCCTTTTTTCCCAGATATGCCACCCGGATCTCATTTAACTTTTCCAGAGCATCTGAAGCATCGATCTTTGCCAGCGCTTCTGATTTGATCTTCTCTAACTGTTCTTTCATATGTTCCTCCATTCCAGTTTTTCAATACTTTTAGGAAATTTTCAAAAGACTGTCTTCTGCACGGTGCAGCGCGATTCAGCACGAAGTGCTTTTTTACTTGATAGAAATCTCTTATCAAATAAAAAACCCCCGATACGTTTCCTTTAAACGTATCAGGGACGAAAATTCCGCGGTACCACCCTAATTCCTGCCTCTGGCAGACACTTTCCTCTTCACCTAACGCGTGAACCACGTCACAGCCTACTTGCAGATCATATCCGTTTCAGCCATGCAGCTCCGGTGGGAAATTAGGCCTTCCTGTCTGAACCTGGGATGCTTCCAGCCGATGACATCCCCTCTCTGTCGGAAAACAGGCGCCCTGTACACCTTCCATGCCTTTTAAAAATTTAACTGCTGTTTTATATATTAGCCGCATCTTCCGGAAAAGTCAACCCCTTCCCCGCTGTTTCCTTCTGTAAAATGAAACCGTTCGTGCCTTAACAATTCATTGACACCTTCTGTTTTTTATGGCATTATTAACCAAAAGGAGGAATCAATTATGGATTATCTGACACTTACCATTGGAAAGCAGAAAAAAATCGCCCTTATTGCCCATGACAGCAAAAAACGCGAGCTCATTGGCTGGTGCGATGCCCACAAGGAGATCTTAAAGCACCACTTTCTCTGCGGCACCGGCACCACCGCCAGGATGGTCACCGATGCCACCGGGCTTCCGGTCAAGGGCTATAACAGCGGCCCCCTGGGCGGCGACCAGCAGATCGGCGCAAAGATCGTGGAAGGCGGGGTGGACTTTGTGGTCTTTTTCTCCGACCCGCTGACGGCCCAGCCCCATGACCCGGATGTCAAGGCCCTTCTCCGGATCGCCCAGGTCTATGATATCCCCATTGCCAACAATAAGGCCACCGCAGATTTCCTTATCACATCTCCGTTCATGAATTCTGAGTATGAACATACGGTCATCAATTTCCAGCAAAATATCAGGGACCGGGCCGGACGGCTGTAAAGCCGTCCGTTTTATCCCTTCATCTTCGGCTTAAATACCAGGGAGCCCAGATACCCAAATACAAGGGCTCCGGAGATTCCCACGGCGCTGGCTGTAAAGCCGCCTTTGAAGATCCCCAGGATCCCATCCTCACCCATGGCCCTGGCGATCCCCTTCCAGAGCGTGTTCCCAAAGCCTGTTAATGGAACCGTGGCTCCGGCCCCGGCCCACTGGGCAAAGGGCTCATAGATCCCCAGAAACCCCAGGACCGCTCCTGTGACCACCAGGGACACCATGATCCTGCCCGGCATCAGCTTTGTCCGGTCCAGCAGAAGCTGCACCGCCGCGCAGATCAGTCCTCCCACCAGAAACGCCCGTATATATTCCATTACACATCCGCCTTTCTTTCCGTTTTATTTACTTTCTTCCTTCATCCATGCGTTCCAGGACCACCCCATGGGCGATGCCTGGGACGCTTTTTCCTTCATTGAAGCTGACCGTGGAAAGCAGGGCTCCTGTGGGCATAAAAAGGACCCGCTTCCACTCTCCCTGCTGGATCCGGGGAAGGATATAGCCGCAGAGCACCGCAGCCGAGCAGCCGCAGCCGCTTCCTCCTGCGTGGGTATCCTGGGTGCTGCCGTCAAAGATCTCAATGCCGCAGTCCATGTACCGGCTTTCGATGTCATGGCCTGCCTTTAAGAGATAATCCAGCAGCAGTCTGCGGCCCACAGTTCCCAGATCCCCGGTGATGATCTGGTCATAATATCTCTCGTCCACTCCCAGGTCTTTAAAATTGGTGACAATGGTATCCAGTGCGGCCATGGCCATGGCTGCCCCCATGTTCATGGAATCCTTAAAATCCATGTCCACGATCTTTCCTGTGGTGATCCCGGCCACCCGGGCCAGCGGGCTCCCTCCTCCGCCTTTTCCCAGGACCACGGCCCCGCAGCCGGTGACGGTCCATGTGGCAGAAAGCGGCCTCTGGTTCCCATACTCCAGGGGGAAGCGGAACTGCTTTTCCGCCGATGCAAAATGGCTGGAGGCCGTTACCAGCACCCGGTCGGCAAAATCTCCGGCCACGGTCATGGAGCCCAGCTGAAGGCCCTCCCCCATGGTGGAACAGGCCCCGTAGAGCCCGAACAGGGGGAATTCCAGGTCCATGCTCCCGAAGGAGGTGGCGATCAGCTGGGCCAGGAGATCGCCTCCAAAATAATACCGGATCTCCTCCTTATCCAGCCCGCTCTTTTCAATGGCCAGCCGTGCGGTCCTGGTCTGGAGCTCGCTTTCCGCCTCCTCCCAGGTCCGTTTCCCCAGCATGGAATCCATCTCGATCCGGTCAAAATATTTTCCCAGGGGCCCCTCCCCTTCCTTCTTTCCCACCACCGAAGCGGCGGAAAGGATCAGAGGAGGATCTTCAAATAACAGGCTGGCCTTTCCTCTTTTACTCGTTCCCATATTTCCATCGCCTTTCCATTTCGATTCTTTATCTTCCAGTATTCCCGGCTTTCATGGAAAATATGTCCCGGAGGAGCTGAACCGTATTCTGGCAGACGTATAAAGGAGATCGGACTTCCAGGCTTTTCATTACAGACATGATGTGTTTTTCAAATGCCCCATCAACATATAAAACTTATACGCTCATTTTACCACAAAAAATAAATTTACAGCCAGAGTCTATTGTAATGAATCAAAGGGAAAACGGCATAGAAAAGCCCTGGGGCCCTTCCACAAGGAGGACACCCCAAGGCTGGCTCTTTTCTGTGTCTGGCTGTATTGGGAAACTTCCTATTCCCAGCTCATTTTGTGATAATATGTAGATCCTGCTGCGTTGATGTTGAAGCCCTTCAGGCCCTTCTTATACGCACGGATATTGTTTCTTACGAACAGGGGAGCCTGCGGGCAAAGCTCATTGATCGCGTCGCTCAGCTCTGTGACTGCCTTCTCGTTCTCCTCCGGATCCAGGGTCGCCTGAACCTTCTCGATCAGGGCGTCGATCTCCGGATTGTTAAGCCTGGTCTTATTGGAGCCGTTGATGGACATGGAGTGGTAAACGCCCTGGGAAAATGCCAGAACAGAGGAGGCTGTGTAGTTTCCAATGGCTGCCTGGTAATCTCCCGTTGCGGTCACATCCAGATATGTGGCCAGGTCCATGGACTCCAGGGTGGTCTCGATCCCCAGATTTTCCTTCAGACAGCTCTGGATCACCTGGCCCTGGCGGAGCTTCATATCGTCAGAGCAGATGATAGCGAAGCCGCAGTCAGCCGGATCCAGGCCGGAGGCTGCAAAATATTCCTTGGCCTTTTCCACATCGTAGGTCATGGCTCCCGTGTCGGTAACGCCGTTGAAGCAGCCGGGAAGCATGGAATCGCTGACGCTTCCGGTTCCCTGTAAGGATACCTGGATCACAGCCTCTTTATCGATGGCGGAGGCGATGGCTCTTCTGAAATCTGCATTATTAAAGGGAGCGATCTCATTGTTGACCATCATCCACTGATGGGTGGTTCCTGCCTCGTTGAACACTTCCAGATCCGGATCTTCCATAAGACGGGTAAGGTCTGTGGTCTCCACGTCTACCACCAGATCCACCTCTCCGGTCTCCAGGGCCATGGTACGGGAAGAGCCCTCCGGGATCACCTTCCAGATCACATGCTTGATGGGAGCTACGCCGCCCCAGTAATCCTCAAAGGCCTCGTATTCGATGCTCTCGCCCTTCTTCCATTCCACCAGCTTATATGGGCCGGTTCCGATGGGCTCTTTATTGAAGTCGTGGCCGCTCTCGATCAGATCTGCCGGAAGGACTGCGTTTCCATGGTGGCAGAGGTCATAAAGGAGGCCGGACTGGGGCCCGTCTGTGGTGATCTTGATGGTATAGTCATCCACGATCTCTACTGTACCGGTGGACTGGCCGTACTGGGAAACCTGTGGGGATTCCTTACAGAGATCCAGGGATGCCTTCACGTCTCTGGCCTTCATTTCCTGTCCATTATGGAATTTCACGCCTTTTCTTAAATGGAACAGCCACTCCGTATCGCTTACGATTTCGTAGCTCTCGCACAGGGAGGGCTGGGGAGAAAGATCGTCTCCGGTGGAGAACAGGCGGTCATGGGTCATGGTATTCAGATAATCTCCCGCCGTTGCGTTATGCAGATGTGTGGTCATGCTGGGTGTTTCATTGGCTGTGGCGATGATCAGCGTATCCTTTGCAGCAGCGCTGCTGTCCTCGGTCTTTCCAGCTTCCTGGGACTCTCCGGCTTCGGTCTTCTCCGTTTCGGCGGAGGCGCTTTCACCCTCCTTGGGAGCAGGACTTCCGCAGCCTGTAAATAAACCTGCTGCCATTGTCAGTGCCAGAGCAGACGCAAGTCTGCGCATCTGTTTTTTCCTCATACTCGTTCTCCTTTTCTTTTTCATTTTTATTTGCATGCCGCGACACAATGCACTTTGTTATAATTTAAAAAATTTATACATTTTGAATTTTCTTCCGTTTCGT
>OGWX01002416.1_pt1 | contig 11263 bp, 8 predicted proteins | sample 1576151 | NCBI WGS metagenome assembly OGWX01 (sample SAMEA3541591, study PRJEB24748) | human gut metagenome | biome: human gut; feature: human-associated habitat; material: faeces | place: China | collected 2012
TATATGCTCGAAATTGAAAAACACAGGGGAATTAAGGATGCGGCCCAGGCCCTGCACATCTCTCCGCCTGCCCTCAGCATATTTTTAGGAAATCTTGAAGAACGCACCGGGACAAGATTTTTCGACCGGATCGGGAAACAGTTTATACCTACCCAGGCGGGAAAAATTTATCTGGAACATGCAAGAAAAATGATAAACATACGAGATGATTATGAAGACGAATTAAAGAAATATATACACGGTTCCTCTGGAACGATCCGCTTTGGGATCCACCCAAGACGGACTCTTTATCTTCTATCCCAGGTTCTGCCACGTTTCTCTGCCAGGTATCCGGATGTGGAGCTGATTCCTTATGAAGCTTCTTCGGAGCGTATGGTAGAACTTCTCTTAAATGGGGAACTGGACTTTGCCATTATCAATCTCACCTCGGATCATCCGCTTTTAGAATACCACTTATTATATGAGGACTATATGGTTGCGGTTGTAGCTGCCGATCACCCGGTCTGTAAAAAAATGGGACCCTCTTCCACTGATGATGATCCTGTATTGATCGATCTGAAAGAATTTAACGGTGAACGTTTTATTCTCCAGAAACCGGAGCAGTCTTCCAGACATTATACAGATCTGGCAATTGCCCATGATCACGCAGAACCCGGAAGCATTTTTCTTTTGGAAAATCTGGAGTCTTCTGCCCAGTTAGCAGCAGAGGGTTATGGAATTTCCTTTAATTTTTACCAGTATATGAGACGTTTCCATTATCCAAAACCAGTACGCTGTTTTCGGATCGGAGGTTCCACTGAAAAAACCATATATTCTATTGTTACATTGAAAGGAAAACATACCATTGCCCCGATGCAGGAACTGATCGGACTCATCAAGCAGTTTGCTTAAAATCGTTAAGCCGATAGAGCAGACGTAGACAGACTATCAAAAAGGAGCCGCCAGGGGGCGACTCCTTTTGATATGCATGTGCAGCAACCATTCGGTTGTCAATAATCCGCAAAAACGGATCAACTACAGCATAATATACTTCAATATAAATAATACTGCCAGAATATAAAGCAGTGGACTGATCTTCTTCTCTTTTGCCTTACCGCATACCAGGTTGATCACTACATAGGAGATAATTCCTAAAGAAATACCTTCGGAAATGCTGTACATAAAAGGCATTGCGATGATACCGATATATGCCGGAATGGATTCTGTATAATCGTTAAAATCAATCTTAAGGATAGATGAGATCATTAAAAATCCTACTATGATCAAAGCCGGAGCCGTTGCAAAGGACGGGATCGCAAGGAAGATCGGTGATAAGAACAGGGACAATCCAAAAAGGATAGCTGCTACTGCTGCAGTCAGTCCGGTTCTTCCGCCTTCAGCAACACCGGAAGCACTTTCTACGAAAGTAGTTACGGTAGATGTACCAAACATAGCACCTACGGTAGTACCGATGGCATCAGACATAAGTGCTCCGCGGATCCTTGGAAGTTTTCCGTCTTTGTCCAGCATATCTGCTTTAGAAGCAACACCGATCAGTGTGCCTAAAGTATCAAACAGGTCTACAAACAGGAATGCAAATACAACTACGAAGAAATCCAGGGAGAACAGATGTGAAAAGTCCATCTTCATCAACGTCGGCATCATACTTGGGATAGCAATACCGTTGGAAAAATCAGGAAGAAGACTGTAAGCTCCTGCATCCGGATTTACCTGATAAATACCTGCTAACTGGCAGATGATACCTAAAACCCAGGTAACAAGAATGCCCCAAAGGATACCACCCTTTACCTGCTTTACCAGGAATACTGCCGTGATAAGGATACCGATCAGTGCTAATAGAACTGTGATTCCCTCTGTAGAGAAAGTTCCGTTCTGAACCGATGCCTTAAAGGAATAAAGACCTACCAGTGTTGCTCCGTCTACTACGATCTTTGCATTCTGCAGACCAATAAAAGCAATGAAAAGACCAATGCCGGCAGAAACAGAGTGTTTTAACGTCATAGGAATCGCATTAAATATCTTCTCACGCACATTTGTCAGTGACAGAAGGATAAAAATGATACCTTCTGCAAATACGGCTGTTAAAGCCATTTCCCATGAATAACCCATCTGTAAAACTACGGTGTAGGCAAAGTAAGCGTTAAGGCCCATACCTGGTGCCAGAACAAAGGGATAGTTTGCGAAGAATGCCATACATAAGGTTGCAAACAAAGCTGAAACCGCTGTTGCTGTAAATACAGCTCCGCTGTCCATACCTGTTGCTCCTAAAATACCTGGGTTAACAGCCAGGATGTAGGCCATGGTCATAAAGGTGGTAATTCCTGCCAGCACCTCTGTTTTGACATCTGTGTGATTCTCCTTTAGGTGAAACAATTTTTCCAGACTCATATAAGATCCTCCTTCTCATATTCCATGTGCTCCCGGCCTTCACCAGAAGCCAGCTCTGTTTCCGGTATATTTTTTAAGAAGCCCCCTATCTTCTTTCCCCGATCTGCCGGAAATCAGAATATTTTATACGTACATCTTAGCACTTTTTCTCTGCTTTGTATATACAAAACTTTTTTTTTAATTTCAAGAAGGAAATTCTAATACATAAATCTGATAGTTTGTCTATTAATCCACATTTTTTCCAACAGCAAAACTTTTTACAATGTCTGCCAGAATACGGACGGTCTGCTCCATGGATTCTACACATACATATTCATATTTTCCATGATAATTGTGTCCGCCTGTACACAGATTCGGGCATGGCAGGCCCATATAGGAAAGTCTGGCACCATCTGTTCCACCCCGCACAGGAGAGATCACTACAGTTACCCCATTTTTCATCATAGCTTCTTTGGCAGCCTCGATCAGCTCCATATGCGGCTCAATTTTTTCTTTCATGTTGTAGTAGCTGTCCGTTACTTCGGCGATCACGGTGCCCTTACCGTATTTGCGGTTCAGGAAATCGGCGGCTTCGGCGAAAAATTTCTTTTTCTGTTCAAATTTTTCATGGTCGTGATCGCGGATGATATAATTTAACTGCGCCTCTTCTACATTTCCGCTCATTTCATCCAGGTGATAGAATCCCTCGTAACCTTCTGTGTACATCGGATTTTCGAAGACCGGCAGCAGGCTCTGAAATTCCATGCCGATGAGAATGGCATTTTTCATCTTGAGCTTCGCATCTCCCGGATGGATGCTGGCTCCCTGAATCCGGACTTTGCCGGAAGCGGCGTTGAAATTTTCATATTCGATCTCGCCGATCGGACCGCCGTCTACCGTATAAGCAACCGCTGCACCGAAGTCTTTCACATCGAAACGATCCGCGCCGCGTCCGATCTCCTCGTCCGGCGTAAATCCAATGCAGATCTCGCCGTGCGGGATCTCCGGGTGGCTCAGGAAATATTCTGCCATCGTCATGATCTCCGCCACGCCTGCCTTATCGTCGGCGCCCAGAAGCGTGGTTCCGTCGGTTACGATCAGATCCTGACCTTTTAAGTCGGCTAAAAACGGAAATTCTGAAACTTTCATGACAATTTGTTTTTCTGCATTTAATACGATATCTTTGCCGTCATATGCCTGGACGATGCGCGGCTTTACGTTTGTTCCGGTTAAGGACGGCGCGGTGTCCATGTGGGAAATGAAGCCAAGTGCCGGGATGGTGTTTTTTTGTCCAACGCCGGATGCACCGTGAGCAGACGCAGTGCTGAAAGAAGCTTCCGCTTCTTGCGGTGCAGAGGTACTGCCTGTATTATCCGGAATGCGTGCAAACAAGTATCCGTACTCGCTCATCCGCACATCGGATGCACCCATTTCTTCCAGCTCGCGTTTCAGCTCATTGGCTAACAGAAGCTGTTTTTCCGTGCTCGGGCAGGTGTCATATGCCTCGTCTGACTGCGTATCATATGATACATATTTCAAAAAACGTTCTACAGCTGTTGTCATGAAAAATCATCCTCTCTTTCTCCTAAATCCCGGCTCAGCGGTTCCAGATAATGGACTAATATATCCCGGTGGCTTTTGATGCGCCACGTTTTATCCATTTCCTCATATGTAAAACTCTTCCGTCCGCCCTGCTGCATCCGCTCCCAGTATGCGTCCAGATGGAAAAATGGCAGGTAGTAAAGTTCATCCCTCTGTGAAAAATATATAATTAAGAAAGCAATCCCGCCCTGCTCTTCAAATTCCCGCATAAATGCGACCTGATGCGGATGGACGTTCTGCAGTGGAAATGTATCTGCCGCGCATTCTTTTGCATCAAAGCAGACCGGGACGCCCTGAATCGCGCCGATGTAATCGACGGTACTCTTCTGGTCGAAATACGCCAGCGTGATATGGCGGCTGGTTTTATCGATCGAGACGGGCGTGATCGGCGTCGGGATTTTCTGGATCAATGCCAGCTTTTTCTCACGGTAAAGATCGTTTGTGTGGTTTATCATATCCTCCAGGGTTGAACCACGAAGTCCCCGGCTGTTCCAAGTCCCCATGTTGTTGCTCCTCCACTTATTTTTTTGATTTTTCGCACAATTTAAAATTTACGGGCGATGATTGGCTGGGCGTTTTGGAGCTGATTTCATCATCTCTTCCATCCGCTTCATCTCCGCTGGCATAGGCGCGGTAAATTCTTTGCCCGCCAGATATGAAAGCGGCTCGGAGATCGTTTCCGGCATTACCAGCCGCCACGCATGAAGCATCTGTGAACGGACGCCGAAGCGTTTCTTCACTTCCTCATTGACCCGGGGATCACCGTACTTCGGATCCCCGGCGATCGGGTGCCCGATAGAAGCCAGGTGGGCGCGGATCTGGTGGGATCGTCCGGTGATCAGATGAACCTCCAGAAGGGTATATCCGTTTCCAGACGCCAGCGGTCTGTATGCAGTCCGGATCGGCAGACTTCCAGGGGTCTCCTCTTTTCGGATCGACACCTGATTCGTCTTTTCATTTTTCGTCAGCCATCCCTCGATCCGGGCTTCGCCTTTTACGATTCCCCGCACGACGCAGACATAATATTTTCCCAGACTCCGGTCCTTGATGACCTCGGACATGATCTGCAGTCCCGGCAGGGAACGTCCGGCTGCCACGATGCCGCTTGTGTTGCGGTCGAGGCGGTTGCAGACGGACGGACGGAAGCACGCCAGGTCCTCTTTCTTTAATTTGCCGGAATCCAGCAGATAGTCGATCAGGTATTCGACCAGCGATTCATCCGTCTCTTTCGCTTTCTGGGACAGCATTCCAGATGGCTTATTGATCAGTAAAATATGTTCGTCCTCATAGACGATATCGAGCTTTTTCTTTTGAACCTTCTGAATCTTCACTTCCGAAAATTTCTCGATCGTCTCCTCTGCCAGAAACAGCTTGATCTCATCGCCCTCGGTCAGATGTTCGGAACCGTCGCATTTTTTTCCATTCAGGGTAATGTTTTTCTTCCGCATCATTTTATAAATGAAGCTTTTTCCCGCCAGATTCAGATATTTTGCCAGCAGCTTGTCCAGGCGCTGCCCCGCCTCATTTTTAGATACTGTCAGCATCCGCATGGCTGCCGCCTCCCTTTTTTACATCGATAATCCTTTTATTACGCGCACACCGTACTCTACAGTTCCATCGTCCTCATACTCTGACGCCGGTTTCAGGCTGTGAATCCGCTTGTCAAAGGTGCTGCGTGAGGTCACGATTTTTAGGTTCGGATCCAGTTTGTTAGCCTTTAACAGTTCATTTAAACCTGCCTCCGCGCGCTTTACATTCAGCTTTGGATTAATGCAGTACACATAGATGCCGGTCGGGTGAACGACGGTCACATCGGACGGAATCACATCTTCCGGTGTCGTCAGAACCAGATCATAGAGAACTTCAAATTTTTCCTCATACGGCATATATGCCTCATGAAACGCCTGCTCCGGTGTATGGTATTTGAAAATGGCAATCAGCGGGGAAGCGAGATTCGCCGCCGGAAGTACCGTGACGATCGCCATGACCGTCAGAATTTTTTTGACGGAATCATTGTCTGTAAAAGACCGCCCAACCAGCTGTGCGATGATAAATAATGCCAGAAGTGCGATGATAAAAAGCTGTTTCCGCTTGAAATGATTGCGGTAGCCATAATCGCCTTTTTTTATCTTTTTCACGGTGTAAAAATCCTTTCTATCATGTTTTTATTGAATGATACTAGCTTTTTGTCTGATTTAATGGTTTAACGCCTGCATCGCGCGCAGAATCCATTCATGCGGAACTACCTTGCAGAGCACAAAAAATGCCTTCATCCATACGCCGTAAACCGACACGCTTTTTCCCGCCATACAGTCGCGGATGGCAAGTTTTACAACTTTGTGCGGATCTGCCATCACCAGACGCTTATAAAGAGGAATCTCCCCGGTTGTCTCGGCAATGTCGAAAAACTCGGTTTTGACCGGTCCGGGGCAGACCGCCGTCACACCGATTCTGCGCGGGCGGAGTTCTTCCCGCAGGGCGCGGCTGTAGCTTAAGACAAATGCCTTGGTTGCCGCATAGATGGCAAATCCCGGCTGCGGCAGAAAGGAGGCTGCTGACGCGAACTGGAGAATCCGGCTGTTTTCGCTCATATAGGGAAGCACCATATGCGTGACCGCGCACAGCGCCTTGCAGTTGAGCTCTACCATTCCCGTTTCATCGTCAAGCGGCAGGTTCCCAACCGTTCCGATTTTACCAAAGCCGGAAGCGTTTACCAAAAGCTTTACGTTGGGCTTGCGCGCCGCCAGCTCGTTTTCCAGCGTCTCCCGCTGGGATGCATCCGTCAGATCGATGGCGAAACACCGCGCCGGGATCGGCAGCGTCCGTTCCAGCTCCTGCATCCGGTCCATCCGGCGGGCAATCAGCCAGACTTCCTGAAGTCCCGAAAAGCGATCCGCCAGCTGTCTGGCTGCCTCGCGCCCCATGCCGGAAGAGGCACCTGTAATTATCGCAATTTTCATGAGAAATTCCTCCCGTCTCAAGTATGTACGCTCGGAGTCGTTCCTGCATTCCGAGCGTACATACGTTTTATTTCTTCTTGTGCACGTTCCGGATGGCTTTTTTCTTTCCGCTGCCACCGCTCTTTCCAACACCAGCGCTGCCAAATCCCCCCGCATTTCGTCCATTTCCATTTATGCCGGTCTGTTTGTGCCCGGCCATACTGCCCACAGCCGGTCGTTTGGTGTCTTTTGCACGATTGGCAGCAGCCGGTTTTGCCGTCTGGCTGCCATGATGCGCCCCTTTATATCCGCCAGCCGCGAAATCGCGTCCTTTGATCTGCCGCGGACGGATCAGGCATTTCTTATCAAAACCGATCAGATCCGTTCTGCCTGCCAGACGGAGTGCTTCCAGCACCAGATCATAGTTTTTCGGATTGCGGTACTGGATCAACGCACGTTGCATCGCTTTCTCATGCGGGTTGGTCGGCACGTACACTTTTTCCATCGTGCGCGGATCATATCCCGTGTAATACATACACGTAGACAGTGTGGATGGCGTCGGATAGAAATCCTGCACCTGCTCCGGCATGTAGCCGAGGTCGCGCAGATATTCTGCCAGCTCGATCGCCTCCTTGAGCGTGGAACCCGGATGGGAGGACATCAGGTACGGAACGAGGTACTGCTTCATTCCCAGCGAGTCATTCATCGCTGCATATTCCTTCATGAACTGGCGGTAAACCTTATTCTCCGGTTTTCCCATCCGTTTTAATACATTATCCGATATATGTTCTGGCGCTACCTTGAGCTGTCCGCTGACATGGTACTGACAAAGCTCCCGCAAGAATGCCCGGTTTTTCTCCGCCAGCAGATAATCGAAACGGATACCCGAACGGATGAAAACTTTTTTTACCTTCGGAATCGCCCGCAGCTTCTTTAACAGGGAAATATAGTCGCTGTGATCGGCATTCATGTTTTTGCACGGCTGCGGGAACAGGCACTGTTTGTGCGGACAGGCACCGTAGGTCATCTGTTTTTCGCATGCCGGGTGCCGGAAGTTTGCGGTCGGACCGCCGACATCGTGGATGTACCCCTTGAAATCTGGGTCCTGGGTCAAAAGTTCTGCTTCCTGAATAATTGATTCATGGCTGCGGGTCTGCACGATGCGTCCCTGATGGAAGGTCAGCGCACAGAAGCTGCATCCGCCGAAGCATCCGCGGTTGCTGATCAGGCTGAATTTTACTTCCGTGATCGCTGGAATACCACCCGCTGCATCGTAACACGGATGCCAGGTTCTCATGTATGGAAGTGCGTAGACATCGTCCATCTCTTCCTGGGTCAGTGGTTTCGCCGCCGGATTCTGGACCACATAGAGGCGGTCGCTGTACGGCTCAACGAGGCGTTTTCCCGAAAATGGATCGGTGTTGCTGTACTGGGTGTAAAAGCTCTCCGCATACGTCTTTTTATCGGAGGAAACCTCGCGGTAAGACGGCAGACGGATTTCGTCATAAACAGAATCCAGGTTTTCCGCCTTATAAACAGTTCCCTCGATGAAGGTGATATCCTTTGCCTCGATGCCGCTGGCCAGTGCATCTGCGATCTCCACGATCGAGCGCTCGCCCATTCCGTAGGAAATCAGATCTGCCTGGGAATCCAGCAGAATGGATCGTTTCATTTTTCCAGACCAGTAATCATAATGTGCCAGACGCCGCAGGCTGGCTTCGATACCGCCGAGGATGATCGGCTTTTTCGACCAGGTGCGGATCAGGTTGGAATAGACGATCGTCGCATAATCCGGACGTTTTCCCATCTCGCCGCCCGGTGTGTAGGAATCCTTTGCGCGGCGCTTTTTCGAAACCGAATAATGGTTTACCATCGAGTCCATATTTCCGGCGCTCACAAGCCATCCGAGACGCGGTTCGCCCAGAATCTGAATGGATTCCTGATTCTTCCAGTCCGGCTGGGCGATGATGCCTACTTTATAGCCGTGCGCTTCAAGCATACGACTGATGATCGCGTGGCCGAACGACGGGTGATCGACATACGCATCCCCGCACACGTAGACAAAATCGCAGCTCTCCCAGCCGCGCTTGTCCATATCCGCCCTGCAGATCGGTAAAAAATCATGTATCATTTTATCTTGCCCCCTGTATCAGTTCCCGGTAGTCCCGGATATAAAAATCAGCTAATTCTTTCTTTTCTTCGATCATGGAAAGTGAAAATACGTCCTCGACCGCGCCGACGCGCATACCAGCCCGTTTTCCAGCCAGAATCCCCGCCGGGACATCCTCAAATACCAGACATTTTTCCGGCTGTACGCCCAGATCCGCCGCTACTTTCAGATAAATATCCGGCGCCGGTTTTCCTGCTGCCACCTCACAGGCAGTTGCCACCACACCGAAATAGGAACGGATATCCAGAGAATCCAGCACGGCTGCTACCATATCCTGTGCATTGCTCGTTGCAATTCCCATGCGGATTCCTTTTTTCTTTAAAAATGAAAGAAATTCCGCAACACCTGATTTAAGCGGTACCTCATGGCGGTATTTATCGATCGACATTTCAATCCAGATCGCCTTGATCTCATCCAGGGTCATCGGCAGCTGGAAGCGATCTTTAAAATAGATTGCTGTCTCGGAAAAGCTCATGCCCTCGATCACCTTCTCAAGATCTTCCGGACAGTCATAGCCGTAACGCTTTAAAAATTCCACATCGATCGCTTTCCACATCCACATGGAATCGACCAGGGTGCCGTCGAGATCGAAGAGGACGGCGTCTACTGTGTTCCAGTTGATTTCAGGAGGTGTGTTATTTTGGGTGTCTGACAAATTTTCGTCATTCGATACACAATTTTGTGAGGTTAGCGTTCTTTCTTTTAACGCTCTAATTTCATCTTCCGTCAGCGCCCGGTACTCTCCCGTCGCCAGTGCCTCATCCAGGGCAAGCGGTCCCATCGAAAGGCGTTTCAGGTAAATGACTTCGCCGCCCTCTGCCTCAAACATCCGCTTTACCTGATGGAATTTCCCCTCCCGGATCCGCAGGCGGATCTCGGACTCGTCCTGTATACGGTCGTAGGACAGGACCGTCAGCTCTGCCGGAAGGCATAAAAGCCCGTCGGGAAGATGGATCCCCCTGGCAAACTCCTCCGCGGCCCCTTCTCTCACCGTTCCGCGGCAGCGGGCATAATATACCTTGTCCACATGCTTTTTGGGTGACAGGAGCCGGTGGGCCAGGTCTCCGTCATTGGTGATGAGGAGAAGGCCCTCTGTATCCAGGTCCAGCCGTCCCACCGGAAACAGGTCCTTCCTTTTTTTATCCGCGATCAGATCCAGGACCGTGGGATATTTTTTATCCTCTGTGGCGGAGACCACGCCCTGGGGCTTGTTGAGCATATAATACTCCATAACAGCATAGGCGACCTCCTCGCCGTCTAAGGTCACCGTATCCCCAGGGATCCTTACCTTTATATCCGCTTTTTTTATGACTTCTCCATTGACCCGGACCCGGCCCTTTCTTACGGCCTCTTTAAGGGCGCTCCGGGTGCCCTTTCCCATGTCGGCCAGGAATTTATCCAGACGCAGCTCCTTATCCATGCGTTTCCCCCTGTTCCATGCTCATATCCAGGATATCAGAGGACGGATATTTTCCGCCCCCAATGCCTTATTCCATACTATATCAAAATCCAGGGAAAAGTACAACCGTTTCCTCCTGTCAGGTCAGTAGGAAGCCCGGGTACGATACTTCTCCAGGTATCTTAGGATCCAGTAGGGATTCACAGAAAGCTCGTCATGATGCTCCGTCCGGATGTAGATCCCCAGGTGGAGGTGGACTGGAAACTGGCCGGTGGTCCCAGGCTCTCCGTAGCCGGAATCCCCCATATAGCCCAGAAGCTCTCCGGCATGGACTGTGTCCCCCGGCCTCCACTCCCGGCCGTCCAGGGTCTTTCCATAGGAGTCCAGGTGGGCGTAGTACAGATATGCGCCAGCCGGAGCCCGGATCCCGATGCGCCAGCCGCCCTTTTTCAGCCATCCGGCCTGCTCCACCACTCCGTCCGTCATGGACACCACCGGATAGAGCCCCGCCTCCGGAGCCCCAGCCATGAGATCGCACCCCTCATGGGTCCTGGGTCCGTCAAAGGACCGTTCCTCCATCCAGCCGTTTTCATAGACCACATCACTGATGTCCCCTCCGGCACTTTCCGGGACGGGAAAGCAGGAAAGATCTGCAAACACCATGCGGTACGCGTCGGAAAGCCGCTCAAATTCCTTCTGACGCCGGACCGGGAAAAAAAGAGGCTCCCCGGAGAGCTTCTTTCCCGTCAGATCAAAATTTTCCGTGAGCATAGCCATGGCAAGCTC
>OGWX01002417.1_pt1 | contig 11260 bp, 9 predicted proteins | sample 1576151 | NCBI WGS metagenome assembly OGWX01 (sample SAMEA3541591, study PRJEB24748) | human gut metagenome | biome: human gut; feature: human-associated habitat; material: faeces | place: China | collected 2012
CCAGCTCCTCCGCGCTGTGCCGGAGATTGTTCATCAGGCCCGCCCAGCGCAGGGGATCGGTCGCTTTCAGTTCCTCCGTCACGCCCTCGGCTCTCGCCATCTGCGCCACGGTCTGCTCCACCATCTTCCGCGCGGTCTGCTCGATCTCTGCCAGATGCTCCGTCAGCTTGCCGCTGGTCTTGAGGTTGGTGTAAAGCACTCTGCGGCGCTTCTTCAGGTACTCTCTCCGCAGCTCCGCGTACTTGCCCAGATGTGCCTCCGGCGTCTGCGGCATCAGCAGGTTCGGCACCTGATAGCCGTTCTGCATCCTGTAAGTGACCTCCATGCTGCTCGCTCCTTTCATGGGGTGTTTCGTGTTGTTCTGTGCGGCCATCATAACCGATTCTTTCGCGGTTTGCAAAAAACTGATCCCGCTGAGCCTGCATGACCGTTCGGCTGATCTCCCGCAGCCCCATCTCCGCGATGTCGCTGGTGGCGATGCCCAGGGCGTTGACGGTGGGCGGCGTGTTGAATTCGTAAACATGGGCAAATTCGTCAGCGGTGAAATAATCGTCTGCCCGTAAGCCCAGCCGGGTCATCAGCATATATGCCACACTGACCTCCAGCGCGTCCCGGTAGAAAACCTCAAGGTTCAGATCGTCCAGTTCCTCCAGCAGGCTGTCCTCCCGACACTCCCGCAGGTCTTGCAGGTAGTCTGTGATGTTGTCCGCCACGGCGTTGTGGCAGGCGGAGCGCACGGCGTCCGCCAAATTCTCTTTTTCGGACAGGTTGCCAAAGGTGGCCTCCAGCGTTTCGATGACCTCCGGCTCAAAGGCCGGGTGCATCGTCCAGATGGGCAGCGGACGGGCAAAACGGGACGCATGGGTGTCGGAAACATCAAAATAGAGCTTCAAGCAGTTTTGCCCGTCATCGCCAAATACGGCGATGCTCTTGGCCCCACGATTGACCCAGCGGCCAAACTGACGGTTCCAGCGCTCCATCTCAAGGACCGCCGTGGCGTCCGGGCGCTGGGCGTAGATCAAAAGCTGCTCATCGAAGGGGCATTTGTAGTTATAGCAGGCCGCACGGAGAAAGCCTGTCCAGCTTTTATAGCTGCTGGTGACGCTTCGCACGGTCTGGTCGTACAGTTCGGTGATGAACTGAAATTTGGTTGGCAAATGTGTTGTCCTCCTTTCCAAAGGTATGAAAAAAGCAGCCCTTATGGACTGCTTTCAGCGGATGATTTAATTTTACGATATGGAAGTATTACTCACCATGTTTCGGCAAGCAGGAAATCGACAAGATGAACGATTTTAATACCGTTTTCAATGCCGGTATCCATTTCGTTGAGCGTAACGACATATTTAGGATAATGGTCACGAATCTCCATCAGATTTCCGACCTCTCGGTCTGAAGTTGCCGGAATCTGGACACAGACCTGCACATAAATCTTTTCGTCACGGCGCGTTGCTACAAAGTCGATCTCCTTCGTATCGTTCTTGCCGATAAAAACATCGTAACCGCGGCGCTTCAATTCCAGAAAGACGATGTTTTCCATCGCACCATCCAGCATCTTTCGGTTATAGCCCAGCAGAGCATATTTGAGCGATACATCGGAAAGATAATACTTCTCCTGCGTTTTCAAAATGCTCTTGCCTTGCAGGTCATAGCGTTCGCATGGATAAATGATGAACGCCTGCTCCAACCAGCGCAGATAATTGTAAATGCTCTCCACCGAAACCTTACGGTGCTCACTTTTGAGAAAAGTAGAGATAGAGTTGGCCGAAAAGGTCTTGCCCATATTCTCAATGATGTATTTCACCACGCGATCAAAAAGGTCTTGCTTGTTGATACGGTGGCGCTTTACAATATCGCGGGAAACCACGGTGTGATAAATACCGTTGACGATCTGATAGGCACTCTGCTCATCATACTCACTCAGCGCAATGATGGGAAAACCGCCAAAGCGAATATATTCCTCCAGCAGTTCCCTTCGGGATAGAGTGCTGCCTGCCTTAAAGTCCAGATACTCCTTGAACGACAGCGTATAGACGGGAATAGAAACATAGCGCCCTGTCAGATAGGTTGAGATTTCGCTGGACATCAGTTTGGAATTGGAGCCGGTTACATAGATGTCGGCATCTGCACCCTCCAGCAGACTGTTGACCGCTTTTTCCCATCCGTCAATCTCCTGAATCTCGTCCAGCAGAAGGTAGCAATGGCCTTTTCCTTGCATAGCTTCAACCAGTTCATCATACATCTGCTTGGCGGTGATATTTTCAGGAATGTCCATCTCTGTGTATCGCTTGGAGATAATATGGTCCTCGGATATGCCACGGCGCAGAAATTCTTCTTTCAGCATTTCAAAAATGGTAGACTTGCCGCAGCGGCGAACGCCAGCCAGTATCTTGACAAGCGGTTTATCAATAAACGGCTCGATAGCTTCAATATAGTCCGGTCTGTTAATCATGATATCGCCTCCCCTATAGCTATTAGTATAACCAGAAAAACCAGGATATGCAATGAGTTTTTCTGGTCTAACCGTAAAAACTTTATAGCTATTCAAAGGCGATATGACTTATCGCTCCGGCTCCGCTCGCTTTTTAGCATGGGAGCGCGCTTTGTTTTTCAGCTGTGCGCGGTATTTCTCGAAGGTAGCACGCTGATAGCAGTACATATAAAAATTATAATCGCCCTTTGTCGGCGTACAGCGCAGCATATACACATACTGCTTGCTTTCCACCAGAAACGCGCAGGATGGAAGCACTGCATTTTTGATCTCACAGCTATTTCGGTATCGCTTATAGCAAAATTGCATGGCATTGAGATCGTGCAGCGGAGAATCCGGCTGTTCTCTCAGCCAGTTTACGGTGCGGTCAATATCTGCCTTGAACTCTGGCGTGTTCAGCACATCGTTCTGGTGCGGCCACCAAGTTGTGAAGAATTGCTTACCGCTGCCAAAGTCGCCGCGCAGATGGCCGATACAGCCAGTGACCTTGTCCTGCTCCTCAGTCTGGGAGTAGCAAAGGTCGTGAAGTACAGTGTCTTCAGCGATGAAAAAGTCGATGACCTGTTTCTTGCTGATGGGATATGCCTGTTGAAACTCTGCCAGAGAGAAACAGCCGGATTGGAAATCTAAATCACCATCGTTCAGTTCCAGACCGCCGCTGATGGGTAACTGGATCGGCTCCCGTGTCAGGACAGTGCCGAAAAAGTCCACCATGATACCTCGTGCCAGTTCTACCGGCTCACCGCCGTATTCGTCGCTGTACCGGACTTCGTAGCGGTACACGCCATCCGGCACGGTAGATCGGTCAACACGCAGGTCGGTGAACAGGGCCGGTACGCCGAAAATCGTCACCTCATCGTAGGTTAGGCGGTCTGCGTCATGTCTGCTCATCGTTCATCACCTCGCTCTGGTATCTGCGGTGCTTTGGATTTCATTCGTTCACGGAGAAATTCGGCTTCTTCCGTGATACGCCTTCCGAAGTCCGCAACTGCGCCTAACTTAGTTGCGCAGTAGTGCCCCCAGAAGAAATTATCCGGGTCATTTTTGATGTTCGCCTGCCATGTGACATAGGGCGCTGCCTGATTGTTCGGATTTTCTCCGATGACGAACCGGGCGTTGCCAACTGTCATGCTTTCGATGATGGTATAGCCTTCATTGACTTGTTTTTGCTCGTTCACACTCAGACCTCCTTGGATTTACTTAGCCGAAAGAAGAATATTCTTTCTCGGCACAGTAGTTTTCTTCTCTCTTTCGGCTTAGTTAGGAAAAGGGATTGTAAGGGGAAAACCCATGTAAAGCCTAACGCTCCTGCTGTCGAAGCTGCCGTTTGTGCCAGTCCTCCAGCAGCTTGACGATAATTTTCTGTTTTTGTGACGGCGTATAAGTTTTGGGAAAATATTTCGCCAGCACATCGCCTTTCAGCACCAGCTTGTCCTCGATAGGTTTCTCCTCGGTCATAATAGCGTCCATCACATTCTCGTCCAGTTTGCCATCTTGGCTGTACTGTTTGAGCCGCTTGGCCTGACTGAGATTGGGCGTACATTCCTCGCGCTCGATAGCATCGCAAAGCATAAGCTGTTCCGGCTCGGTGAGGTATGACACCTCCACAGCGGCATTGAATGCCATCGTCTTGTTATCCACACGGTCTAACAGGTCGGGGACAAGGTTAGTTAGGCGAATAAAGCGTGAAATCTGATTACGACTTTCACCTACTTGTTCTGCTAAGAGTTCTCTTGATTCTTTGCCATCGAACTTCCGCCCAATTTGGGCGGAAGTTAAATCCGTCCGTTGTCCCTGTCGTTTCATCGCGTCCAGCTTCATCTTATAGGCAAAGGCTTTTTCAGACGGTAGCAGTTCCTCACGCTGCAAGTTGCTGTCCACCATGAGCAGGATCGCGGTATCATCGTCCATCTCCCGCACAATAGCAGGAATTTCAGTCAGACCCGCAAGCAGGCTGGCGTGATGACGGCGGTGTCCCGATACGATCTCAAAATTGCCGTCATTTGTGGGGCGTGCCAGAATGGGGACTAAAACGCCCCGTTCCTTGATGCTCTCCACGGTTTCCTGCATTTTCTCATCGTCCAGCACCTTGAATGGATGGTTTGGAAACGGCGTAAGCCGGTCTAATGGCAGGCTTTGTACACGCTCCTGTGCGTCTGCTTGCCGTTCCTCATCCGTCTTGAACAGGTCGTCATAGCTGGCGAGTTGGATATTTTTCGCGGCACTTTTCATGCTCCAGCACCTCCTTCGTAAATTTCTCATAGGCGGTTGCTACAGGACTGCGCGGGTCAAAGCAAAAAATGCTGGTGCCTCTGGCACTCATCTCTGCCGCCTTGATACCGCGTGGTATCTCGGTGTCGTAAACCCGTATCGCCTTGCCGTAGGCGTTCCGCACAAGCTGGCTGATCTCCTTAGAGAAGTTTGTGCGGCTCTCCGTCATGGTGATGAGGATACCGCTGATTTTCAGATTGGAATTGAGCTGGCGCTGCACCTTGCTGACCGTACGGAGAAGCTGTTCCAAGCCCTTGACAGGTAAGTAATGTGACTGAACCGGGATAATGACCCGATCTGCCGCCGTCAGCGCGTTCAGCGTCAGCATACCGAGGGACGGACTGCAATCCACCAGAATGTAGTCGTACTGCCGCTTGACCTCGTTTAGATAGGTTCGCAGCACCGTTTCGCGGCTCATGGTATTCACAAGGGACACCTCCAAGCCGGAAAGCTCAATGTTGGCAGGCAGTAAGTCCATGCCCTCTGAGTGGTGCAGGATACCTGCCTGCGGTTCGATAGGGCGGTCTGAGATAATGCGCTCCAGCATGGTGGCCAGTGTTGGCGATAACTCGTCCGGCTGCTGCCAGCCGAGCATTTCTGTCAGATTCGCCTGACTGTCTGCGTCGATGAGCAGCACGCGCTTGCCCTGCCGCACCAGTCCAGCGCCCAGATTGACCGCCGTAGTGCTTTTTCCCACGCCGCCCTTTTGGTTCACGATTGCTATGGTCTGCATCTTTTTTCCTTTCTTTTCTATTTTTAAGCAAAAGAAAATCGTCTGTGCAAAACAGACGATTTATCTTATGTAAATGAGTGCGTTCTATGTACAAAATAGTGTATGTTTTGAGGTGAAAAAACGCCAAAGGAGGTCGGCGTAAACCTCAAGCAGGGCTATAACGGCGATCTGACCAGCCGTCAGGCCGGCTCCGTAGGCGGTCAGATGGTGAAGAAGATGTGTCCCGTACATACTTCGAGCTTCGCGCGGGAATGCCGCACGGCGTTCGGGCATTGTGTGAGCGTTCAGTATATTGCCGGGTGGATATAGAGCAGTATACATGCCTGTCATACAGCATTTCCCCCGTGAAATGCAAAGGTAAGCCGTCAAATCTTCCTCATCTTCCCCGCATGAGATAAGAAAAACAGCGCACAGCTTGCTTTCGCTTCGCTGTGCGCTGTCGTTTCCCGTGGACTATTATTCTCTTTTGTTTTTAACTAAGCAGCATTGTCTTAAAGCCGGGAGATTTTTTACTTTTCCAGTTCGGTCCAGTCGCGGGTATCGCGCAGCTCGGACCACTTCTCGAACTTGTTCTCCTTGGCCTTGTAGTAGTGGCTGTTGGTAGCCTCCTGTACCGCCAGATAGAACCACTGAGAAGCGTCAGAGTTGTCGCTCCACTTGATCATGTCGTTGTGCAGGTCCTCTGCGGTCTCCGGAAGGCGCTTGAGGACGCGGTTTACGAGCGTCATCGCCTCGGCGCGGGTAATCTTGTTATTCGGACGGAAGGTGCCGTCGGTATAACCGTTGATCCAACCGTTGTTGGCAGCGGCGCTGATTTCGTCCTTTGCCCAGTGGGATGCAATGTCACTGAAGTCAACAGCAGTCGTGTTGGCCTTGTCGTCAAAACGAGCTGCGATCGCAGCGAACTCCGCACGGGTGATCGGCGCATTCGGATTGAACTTGCCCTGGCTGTCACCCTTTACGATGCCCATAGCGCTCAGCGTAGAAACCGCGTGGTTGTACCATGCGCCGGCTGCTACATCGGAGTAGCTGTTGGACTTCGTGGAGTTTGCATTGCGGGTCTCATCGGTGAGCAGACGGAAGAAGATGGTTGCTACCTCAGCACGGGTAATGCCGTTCTGCGGACGAACGGTGCTGTCCGGATAGCCTACGATGTAAGCATAGTGGTCATCGCCGTTCAGACCGGTCGGTACATCATCCGGAATGGTAACGGTGGGCTTGTGGCTGCCGCCGCCACCGCCGCCGGAAGAAGATCTTCTTGCGTAGGTGTAGGTGAATACGGTGTCCTTCTCAACCTTTGCATTACCGACAGGAGTCGTATCCCAAGAACCAGCACGGTAGCCGGAGTTCGGCTTGTCACCAACGTCCGGGATACGGGTGACCGGAACCTCAACGTATTTGAGCGTTTTGCCGGTTTTATAGTCCTTGAACGGAACGTAAACAACGATGTCAGCGCTGCCGCCGTTGTTCCACTCGCCGTTTACAACCTTGAATGCAAGACGGTACTCCCATGCGTCCGGGGTGCCATTGCCGGTCTCGTCCGGCTTCTCACCGCCCTTGACGTCAAGGTAGTAGTACAGGTCGATGGTAACGTCCTTGATCAGCTTTTCAAGGTTATCGGTAACCTTGGTCAGACCCGGAACATAAACGTAGGTCTTGCCGTCAACGGTCTGGTTTACCGCATCATTCTTGTAAAGCTCAGCAACCAGTGCATACTCATTGCCGGTCTTGGTCTTACCGTTCTCTACCTTAACCTCAACGTCCTTCTCGTTGTAGAAGTGCTTGTTGATGGTGTAATGCTGCGTATTCTGTGTAAAGAAGCCTTGGATGATAACGTTGCTCTTGATATTGAATTCCTTTGCAGCTTCGTTACCAATCTTCCAGCCAGAGAAGGTGTGGCCTTCCTTAACAGCGTTGTCACGAATCTTTACCCGAGTGCCGTAGTTATAAGTCTCCTCGTCACCCTGCTTCTTGCCGTCAATGTAGTAGGTTACGGTGTACTGGCGGGTAATCGGCTTAAATACTGCGATGTAAGTTACGTCCTTAACCACTGCGATAGTAGTCGGGTCAACCAGTGCAGTATCTGCGGTGCCTGCCAGCTTCCAACCTGCAAACTCGTAAGTATACTGCGCGTCAGAAGCCTTGCTTGCCTTGTCTCTCGGGTCCTTAGTCGGATAACCATTGTAGTTTACTGCCTGAGTATCGAGAGAATCTACAGCATCATCCGAGTTCTTCCAAGTTACCGTGTACGGCTTCGGATTCCACTTTGCATACAGGTGCAAGTCACTGATCAGAGTATGCTCAGACTTGACTTCATACTTGGTCGAATCAGCATACCAGCCACCAAAGGTGTATCCCGTCGGAACGGCAAACATGTTATCCTGCACAGTATACTTATCGCCGCTCAACGCATTAACTACGTGAGAGCCCTCAGTCGTGTTCGGAATCGTACCATAGTTAGAATGGTAAGTTACCTTAACCGGAGCACCCGCTACGTAGCCATCAACATGATAGCCGTCCGTGCTGTCATACTTTACAGTGTACCAAATAACCTGAATCTTTTGCGGGTCAAAACCAGCGAACAGCTTGGTAATGTCGTCTGCCGCGGTATTGGTCTTGTCTGCGGGATAAGTCGTGCCGTTCCAGTTTTTCTTGGTGAAGAAACCAAGGTCTTCCGGCTTGATCAGATAGCTGTCATTAACGCCGTTGACATTAAACGTGCCGCCTTCATCCGCAACCTTCTTACCTTCTGCGGTCAGATAGCCTTTGTAACCGGTAGTACCGTTCGCATTCAGTACGCCGCCATCCGAAGAATTATTCGGCAGATAATTAGCCTTGCCCTGGCTTGCACTGCTCGTCGGAGTGCCAAGCGTCGGCATAAGGATGAAGTACATTGCCGGATATTTTTCGGGTTCCGGGTCAACCGGGTCAACCTTATTTTCCTTCCACTTTGCGTACAGAGTCAGGTCTGCATCCGGCATCGTGCCGCCATTCCACTTCTTGGTGCATGCTTTATCAGTATACCAACCCTCTAAAGTGCTGTTTGCCTTCTTAACGGTCGGCGTAGTGATCGTAACATTGGGATAAACATCGCCAGCCTTGGTGTAACCATCAGTGCTTGTGATGTCGCCGCCGTTCAGAACATACTTCAGTGTATGCGGCTTTACCTTCGGAGTAACATAGATCTTAACGGTAGCATTACGCGCTTCATTTGTAACCTGAGCAAGATCAAGACTAAACTGATACTCACCATTTACCGGCTCGGGATTACCAAGTTCAGTCGGGTCGAGTACTACATTGTCGATGATATAGTTCTCAGATTCGGTCTGACGGACACGAACAGAAGAAACCTTGAAAGTCTTGTTATACCAGAATTTCTTGGACTCCAGAACCTCGTCTTTACCGTCTTCGCGCTTAACAATCTGATAGGTTACGCTGCGGCGATCAGAGTAAATCGGTTCCGTATCAACAGTCCAGTCAGATACGTCGATCTGAACCATCTCGGTATAAGCAGTGCGATTCAGGTAGTAAAAAACAAGCTGATTGTTGTCAAACGACGCCCAATCACCCTTCTTCACATGATACTGAAGTTCATTATTGCTATAACGGATGCTGTCAATTTCGTCACCCTTGGCGGTGCTGTCCACATCAAGACCTGTGGTCTGCTTATCCCGTCCATTGAGTACACGAGCCTGCCAGAAAACATAGGCTTCCTTGGAATTCTTGGTGATCGTGGCAGTTGCAAGTTCAGTAACAGCAGTACCCTCATCATTGTGAGCAACATCTCTTGCGCTGATGGTCTGCCGCTGCCAAGTACCCTCGCTGTTTGTTACAGGCTGGTTAGTGATCCAGCACTCAGCCGTGATCTGCTGGTTCATAGCATAAACATCAACTTCGTTTGTGCTATTACCGCTCGTCGGTGCAATTTCATTTGCCGGAGAATTGCTTACTGCATCATTATTCTGAGAATCATTTTCATTGGAACTGCTATTATTGCCAGTCTCCTCGATGTCCGTACCGCCGGACGGTGCCTGTGCAGGATCCTGAGCCTCAGGCTGTCCTTGGGTCTCAGCATCGGGAGTTTTTTGAATGGTGTCTTCTGCGGGAATACTGTCAACAACCGGCATCTGGTCTTCCGGTGCCGGAAGGGTGGTGATGCCTCCATCGACGGCCAGCGCCCAGGTTGGGCACATGGTCAGCGCCATGATAGTCGCAAGTGCTCCTGCGAGCAGACGTTTGCGCATATTCTTTTTTAACATAGGAATACCTCCTTGGTCAGCGTGCATGCTGATCGAGAGGGATTGCAAATGTATTTCTGGCAACCGGCTGCCATGCGGAAAGAGACTTTCCGTTTAGGCCCTTGGCTTTGCGAGACCGGCTTTCACCGATGGTGCCTTTGTCTGTACAACTTGCTCCTCAACGAGCCGCACAGATCATGTGTGTTTGTGGTTTGCGTATCTTCAGAACAGAATGCAGTTTCAACCTCCAAATAAAATACCCCCTTTACAGCGCGCACAGCTCTGCGAAGGAGGTACATGGTATCACTGGCAACCGGCTGCCGTGCGGAGAAAAGAGCTCCGTTTAGGCCCCTGGCTTTGCGAGACCGACTTTCGCCGGTGGTGCTTTTGTCTGTACCGGTACCCGTTCGCGGGAGTCATGCACAGATTTTGTTGGTCGCTGTCTGCCGGTAAGGCAGTATGCGGAAAACATACAGTCCTTTTGCACGGCCGGACAGAATGCCGCGGATCAACACCTATAGTATACTACAATTATCCGTAAACGACAAGTAAATACTGTAAACTGAATAAGATTTTGATTCGCAGCGTATTTATACAAAATGACCGCTGATTAAGTAAAGAAAAAGGTGAAGTCGGCGTCATCTGTATACAAATCGGAAGAGCAGAAAGCGTTAAGCGGCTTCTGCGGCGAGCGTATCACTGGTGTTCGTATAGGTCAGCGGAGATACGCAGTCATGCAGGGTCTTTGCGTTTCTGACATTGCGGGTAACGGCGTAGGTCAGGTCGATCTGGTACCAGCTGCCGTTCAGGTTGACCTTGTTCCATGCGTGATAGCTGGAACCGGCGTAGCCCTTGGTCAGTGCGCACGGGATGCCCTCGCTGCGGCACATTGCCGCGAACAGGGAAGAGAAATCGTAGCACATGCCGGTGGTGCCGTTCAGAGTAGCGGCGGTATCCGGGATGTACTTGGTGATCTTGCCGCTGGTAATCTCATTTGCCAGCTCGTAATCATAGGAGTAACGGTCTGCCATGTAGTTGTAGATGGCGATGACCTTTTCCTCGTCGGTCTTTGCGTTCTTGCAGAGCTCAGCAGCCTTGGCGGAAACAGCGTCGCCCTTGGAGAACTGAATGTCCGAGGTGGAGACGAGGTAGGGAGCGAAGCGGTCCTTGACGGTAACGTTCATGGTCTTGGAGGAAACTTCCTCGTAGGAAGAACCGGAAACGTTGCGGTACAGAGTTACGGTGTACTTGCCATCGCCCTGATCGAGCGAGAACGAAGCGTCCTTGCCGCTCGGGCAGTCGCGGTAAACCGTCGTGCCGCCGTTGTACTGGATGCCGACCTTGAGCTTTGCGCTCGAGGTGTAGTTAACGGTTACATAACCGTGGGACGTGTTGCTCGTGTCAACAATGTCATTCGCTGCCGCTGCGGTGAAACCCATCGAGAGGACAGCTGCTGCAAAAACTGTGCATGCAAAACGAAAAAGCCGCTTCATATCCGGCGATCTCCTTTCGGTAACTGGCTGCCAGCCC
>OGWX01002435.1_pt1 | contig 11181 bp, 9 predicted proteins | sample 1576151 | NCBI WGS metagenome assembly OGWX01 (sample SAMEA3541591, study PRJEB24748) | human gut metagenome | biome: human gut; feature: human-associated habitat; material: faeces | place: China | collected 2012
AATTCTATAATAAAAATAAATATAGCCTTTTCAGGTTCCGATGAAGGACGCGTCATGTCAGAAACTTGCAGTGTCGAACTTGAGTATCTGATAGGATGGTGTGGGGGAGGAAAATCAAATGGTAACAATCAAAGACGTTGCACGGGATGCCGGTGTATCGGTGGGAACCGTGTCGAACGTACTGAATGGAGGACGTGTCAGTGAAGCGAGGAGAAAGCTGGTAGAAGCGTCCATAGAAAAACTGGGGTATCAGGTGAATACTCTGGCAAAGGGAATGCGGATGCAGAAGACCGATTATGTGGTTGTCATTCTGCCGAATCTGATCAATCCGTATTTTGCACTGTTGCTGGATGCCCTGGAAAGCGAATTGTCAGCAGTCGGAAAACAGGTACTGCTATGCCTGTCCGGTGATGATGCCGAACGGGAAGTGGCATTTATGGATATGGCAAAACAAAATAAAGTTGACGGAATCATTGGTGTGACTTACAGTAAGGTAGAAGAGGAACGGATCGAAAACATGGCTTTTGTTTCCATCGACCGTCATTACAAATCACACATCCCATGTGTGGCAGGAGATAACTGGCAGGGCGGCTGGCTCGCAGCAGAGAATCTGCATAAAAGAGGATCCACCAACCTGTTGTGCTTTATGACAATGTCATCCGTAGACAGTGAAGTACGAAAAAGAAGAGTCGGTTTTACGGAATATTGTATGGAACATGATCTTTCCTGTAACAGTGTGGAAATGTCAGAAAAACAGATTGTTTCGGTCTATGAATCCTACGGATCCAGAAAACTGATCAACAATATGCTGCGGGCTTATATTTCCCCGTCCCTGGGCGAACATTCCATCGATGGAATCTTTACCAGTTCGGATCACCTCGCAACGATTGTACGGGAAGAACTTGAAGAGATGGGAAAACAGGTGCCGGAGGATATCCAGATTATCGGATACGATGGTCTGCAGTTCTTAAATCAGGGGAAACCAATCGTATCGAGCATTGCGCAGCCGGTGCATGAGATTGCAAAAGAGGCTGTAAGGTGCCTGAACGAACTGATCGCGAATGGAAAAACAGAAGGAAATACAAAGATTCCGGTGAGCTTTCAGGAGGGACCGACAACGAAAACGCTTGTGACAGAAGAAAAATAATGGAGGACTTGAGATGATAAAGTGGCTGGAAGATGCAGTGTTTTATGAGGTATATCCACAGAGTTTCCGCGACAGCAACGGAGACGGAATCGGGGATATCCCGGGAATTACAGAAAAATTAGAGTATATTCAGGAACTGGGCTGTAACGCCCTGTGGATCAATCCCTGTTTTACCTCACCGTTTTACGATGCGGGATATGATGTGGAAGATTATTATAGCGTGGCTCCGCGGTATGGAACCAATGAAGATCTGAAAAAATTATTTGAAGCGGCACACCAAAGAGGGATGCACGTACTTCTGGATCTGGTGCCGGGACATACCGCTGTGACACATCCGTGGTTTCAGGAATCGATGAAAGCGGAGAAAAATGAATATACCGACCGCTATGTATGGACCGACAGTCTGTATAAACGAATGGAAGATGTCAAAGGAATCGTCAGTGTCCTGCGTGGCATCTCCCCACGTCCGGCCAGCTGCGGCGTCAACTGTTTTTCCACGCAGCCGGCGCTGAACTATGGATTTGCTAATATTACCGATGCCGGCTGGCAGCAGCCGACCGATGCGCCGGGACCGATGGCTACCAGAGAAGAACTGAAAAACATCATGCGTTTCTGGCTGACACTTGGCTGTGACGGTTTCCGTGTGGATATGGCCGGTTCGCTGGTGAAAAACGATGAAGATAAAAAAGAGACGATCCGCCTGTGGCAGGATGTGCGGGCATTTTTGAATAAAGAATTCCCGGAAGCGGCGCTGGTATCCGAGTGGGGAAAACCGGAGGTGGCACTGGAAGCGGGATTTGATATGGACTTTTATCTGCATTTTGGAGATACCGGTTATATGGATCTGTTCCGGGGAGATCATCCTTATTTTGGTGGAGATCCGGAGAGTGATATCTCTGTATTTGCAGGGATCTTTGCAAAAAATCAGGAGAATCTGCGGGGGAAAGGCATGATGTGTATGCCAAGCGGCAATCACGATATGGCCCGGATCTCTTATCAGCTGGATGAAGAGCAGATGCGTCTGGCCTATGGATTTATCTATGGTTTTCCGGGAGCACCGTTCTTATATTATGGCGATGAGATCGGGATGCGTTATATCCCGGATATGATCTCTGTGGAAGGCGGTTACGAGCGTACCGGTTCGAGAACCCCGATGCAGTGGTCGAAGGGAGTCAACGGAGATTTTTCCAGTGCACCGTCCCGGATGTTATATATGGCGATGGATCCGGACAACGAGCGTCCGGACGCGGAAAGCCAGATGGCGCAGGAAGACAGCTTATATCACTGGATCCAGCGGCTGATCGTACTCAGAAAAGCGTATCCCTGCTTTGGAAATGACGGGTATGCGGAATTTGTCAAAGCGGAAAAAGGATGCTCTCCGATCGTGTTAAAAAGAGAAAAAGAAGGAAGCTGCGGATACGTGGTGCTGAATCCGTTCGATCAGCCACTTTTTGTTGAAGACTTCGGCATCGATCAGACCGAACAGCTGATCTGCCGTGGAGGGGCACCGAAAAAGACAGAAGATCATCAGCTGGAGATCGCTGCAAAGAGCATGGCCTGGCTGCTTGTAAAATAAAAGGAGGAATGAAATATGCCACAGATGCACTGTAATTTTTTTTCCTACTCCCTGGGACACGGAGTAGATCTTACGATCACCCTGCCAGGGGTAAGTCCCTGTGATATGGATGATCCGGCTTTATTAACACATCAGATGCCGGAAAAATTCCCGGTGTTATACCTCTTACACGGCCATGGAAATGATTATCTTTCCTGGGAGCGTTTTACCTGCGTCAGCCGTTATGCGGAAGAGTACCGGATCGCAGTAGTCTCGGTATCGGTAGGAAATACCCTGTACATGGATACCATCTACGGAGAAAAATACTATGAATTTATCGGAAAAGAGGTTTCGGAATTCGTGAAGGCATATTTCCCGGTCACAGACCGGCCGGAACACACGTATATTGCTGGTGCGTCCATGGGCGGCTACGGAGCACTTGTCCATGCGATGAAAGATACCGAGCAGTATCGTGCGGTCGGTGCTTTTTCACCGGCAACGGTATGGGCGAAAGATCTGGAAGAAAAAGTAGGCCATAAGTTCCCGGAACCGATGGATCTGTACCAGATCATCCGTGACGATGTGGATGCGGGTAAGAAGCTGCCGGATATCTTCTTCTGTGTGGGAAACAACGATTTCCTGATTGAATCGGTGGACCGTTTTGAAGAATATCTGAATGAATTAAAGATCGACCACCGCTTTGACCGGGTGGATGGTTATGAACATGAATGGAGATTCTGGGAGCTGGAACTGCCGGAATTCCTGGACTGGCTGCCGCGGACCGACAGTTACGCGAAAATGGGTAAACATAAGATGTAAAGGATACCAGGGGAACAATCCGGTATCATATGACAGGAGGAACTTTCATGAATTTTGATGTATTCGAGAAAAAAGCAAAGGAACTGGGTGTTCTGGGAATCGTTGTGACGAAAGACGGAAAAGAAATCGGCAAGAAACTGTGGGATGAGCAGTGCAGAAGAAATGTATATTCTGCAAGTAAAAGTTTCACTTCCACAGCTGTGGGAATCGCAGTAAAAGAAGGTCTGCTATCCCTGGATGAAAAACTGGTGGACTGTTTTGACGAAGATCTTCCGGAAACTGTCAGTGAGAACCTTGCAAAGGCTACGGTAAAAGACCTTCTGACCATGTGCCTCGGACAGGAAAAAGCGGAACTGATGGGTGCACAGCGCCCGGTTTATGAGGAAGAGGACTGGGTGAAGATGAGTCTTGCCCTCCCGTTTGTCTACGAGCCGGGAACAAAGTTTGTATACAATAACGTAGGTCCGTATCTTGCAGGTGTTCTGGTAGAACGGAGAGCCGGATGTGATCTGGTATCCTACCTGTATCCGCGACTGTTCAAACCGCTGGGCATCGCCCGTCCGACCTGGGAACTGGATCCATATGGTCATGTCTTCGGTGCCGGCGGACTTTTCCTGACAATGGATGAACTTCACAAGCTTGGCCTGCTCTATCTGCAGAACGGAAACTGGAACGGAAAACAGCTGGTACCGGAAAGCTGGGTAAAGGAAGCCACCAGCAAACAGGTGGAAAATGACAAAGACAGCTTCGGTTATGGCTACCTGTTCTGGGGCGGCAGGGAAAACACTTTCCGAGCCGACGGAAAATATTGCCAGTGGTCCATCATCAGTCGGGAGAAAAACGCGGTTATCACTGTTATCGCAGAATGCCGCAGAGACCAGGAACTGATGGATGCGGTGTTTACAGAGGTATTTCCGCAGGTATAAACGGATACATATGGAAAATGAAAGGAATCAGGAAAACGGAGAGCGTTTTTTGCTTCCTTTTGAATATATAATAGAAAATCTTACAACGAGTCCAATGCTGAACTATTTTAAGAATAGTATTATAATCACAGTAGGAGTTTTAATTCCGTTACTGTTGATCAGTTTTATGGCAGGGTTTGCGTTGAGTAAGATCCAATTCAGGGGAAATAAGAAGATTTTGTCTTACTTTTTACTTGGATTGATGCTTCCGTTTCAGGTTGCATTGATTCCGTTATTCACTATTTTTAGTAAGATGGGAATCCTCAACACCTATCCGGCAGTCATTTTGCCACAGATTGCGTTCTCTCTGTCATACTCGATTCAGCTGTTTTATTCATTCAGTAAATTCCTGCCGGATGAGATTATCGAGGCTGCAATCATTGATGGGTGTTCACCGATGCGGACATTTTTCAAGATTGTATTTCCGATGTCGACGAACTCGCTGCTGACGGTAGCAACGATGCAGGGTGTCTTTACATGGAATGATTTTATCAATGCCTATACGTTTACGAGATCTACCAATATGAAAACTGTTACGTTGGGGCTGAACGACTTTGTCGGTTTTATGGGAACTACAGACTGGGGTGCTACATTTGCGGCAATTACCGTCACTGTGTTACCGACATTTTTGTTTTATTTCTTTACGAATAAGTACATGCTCAGCGGTTTGACCGCCGGAGCAGTCAAAGGATAATTTTATATGCCTGCGGGCAGGAAAGAGAGGAAAATCATGAAAATTTATTATCAGCATCCAAATACCTGGTTTGGCGATTGCATGCCTTTTGGAAAGGATGATACATTCTATCTGTTCCACCAGAGAGATACCAGAGTCCCGTGTCCTTTTGGAGAACCATTTGGCTGGGATCTGGCAACCACAAAGGATTTTGTGACTTATGAGGATTGCGGTGTGGCGATTCCGAGAGGAACGGATGAAGAACAGGATCAGTTCATTTTTGCCGGAAGCATCTGTGAAGACAGAGAAGGAAAGTATCATGCGTTTTATACCGGTTACAACAGAGATTATCCAAAACAGGGAAAACCATCTCAGGTACTGATGCATGCGGTCAGTGAGGATCTGAAACACTGGACAAAGACGCAGGATGCAGTAACCTTTGTTCCGCAGCCGGGATATGATCCGGATGATTGGAGAGATCCGTTTGTACTGTGGGATGACGAATCTGAAAAATATATTCTGATCCTGGGGGCACGTCTGGAAGGAGACAAGCATAAAACAACAGGAAGAACCGTTTATTTTACATCAGATAATCTTGCAGACTGGGAGTTCCAGGGGGATTTCTGGGCGCCGGATCTGTTTACCATGCATGAGATGCCGGATCTTTTCAAGATGGGAGACTGGTGGTATCTGATCACAACAGAATATTCCCATGCATCCACACAGGTGTACCGTATGGCAAAAAGTCTGAAAGGACCTTGGATCGCACCGGATGACGATGCTTTTGACGGAAGAGCTTATTATGCAGGAAGAACCTTTATGTTGAATAATCAGAGGATTCTGTTCGGATGGGTTCCGACACGTGCCAACGAGACGGACAGTGCAAATCTCTGGTACAGACCGGAGGCAGATAAAGAAGATTTTATCTGGGCAGGAACTTTTGTCGCACATGAACTATATCAGAGAAAAGATGGCACTTTAGGGTGCCGGATTCCGGATACGGTATGGAATGCGTTTAAGGATGAGAAAAAGCTGGATGATATAAAACTGGAAAAAGAATCAGGAAGAGCATTACGGCATGTAGTAACGGAGACCGGAGACTGCTATCGATACGAAGCAGATGTTACATTTGCTGAGGGAACACGTGGATTCTCCGTTGGCGTGCGTGCGCAGGAAGCGGATGATGAATTCTATTCTTTCACATTTGAGTGTCCGAAGGATCGTGTGATCTTCGAGAAATCTCCGAACTGGCCATGGCCACAGATGAATAACATGGGACTGGAACGTCTGATTCGTCTGGTTCCTGGAAAGAAATATCATGTACAGATTATCGTGGATGATACGATTGCTACACTGTATGTGGACGGAGTTGCCATGAATACCCGCATGTATACAAATCCTGGGGAGGGAATCTGCCTGGGAGTTACAGATGGAAGTGCGGTATTTGAGAATCAGAGTATTGCATATCTGTAAAACATATTTTGAAATAAGAAAAAAGAGATCCACCAGATTTTTTCTGAAAATCTGGTGGATCTCTTTGGGTATCAGAATGAATCCTGTCAGGAACTCACACAGTGCGTAAAAACTCTTCCATCACATCCATCGCCGCCCCATAAGCCGCCGCTCCGGTCTGGTAGGTGCACAGTTTTACAAAGCTGCCATCGTCTTCGAAAGTATTGCGTTCAGCAACCAGGTGGCGGATCGTATCGAGCCAGGGGGTGAGAAAGCTTCCTACATAACCGCCGAGGACGATATCGTAGTCGAGGATCATATGCAGGTTGTTGATGACGACAGCCAGATGTTTCAGATAGGTGTCCCAGACGGAACGATAGTTCGGGTTGTTCTGCTGAAGTCCGAGAAAGAAATCTTCCAGCCGTCCGCCGGACAGATCCGAGAGGAGTCTGGCGGAACAGTAGGCATCGACGCAGCCGGTTTTTCCGCAGTAACACGGTTTTCCATCGGGAATCAGAGTCATGTGACCGGCTTCTCCACAGCGGAAAGCATCGCCTGGAAGCAGATTGCCATCGTGAAAGATGGCACCGCCCACGGTGTTACTCAGAGAAAGATAAAAGAAGGAGGAAGGCAGATCTGAACCGATGCCTTCCGCAAAAGCCCCTGCATTTGCATCATTTAAAAAGGTACAGTGCCATGGGAAATACGATTGTATTTCCCCAAAAGGCAGATCCCGCACACCGAGGGCATGGGAATAAGTGATCATTTTCCGCACCGGATCGACGATTCCTGGAAGAGAGATGCCAAGACCAAGGATCTGTTCTCCGGAAATCTCCGTTTCCAGGAGAAAATCATCAATTTTCTGACAGACTTCGGAGAAATAGGCGGAACTTCTGGAAAACCCAAGCTGTATTCTTTCATATTTTATAATGTCTCCGGTCAGATTCAAAAGAAGGATGCCAAGATGATTCCGGGTGATATCCAGTCCGATGGAAAACCGATAATCCGAAGCGGCACACAGCGCTCTGGCTCTGCGGCCACCGGTGGACTGCATCTCTCCGAGATCCCGCAGAAGCCCCGATTCGAGAAGTTCTCTGGTGGTGTTGGTCACGGTTGGGAGACTCAGGTGCAGGTCGGAGACAATATCCGGATTGGATACCGTTCCATGGGTACAAATATAACGGAAAATCTGATTCCGGTTTTTCTTTTTCACTTCTTTATTTGTCAGTCGTTGATGCTCCATAGTCCCCTCCATTTATTCTTATATATTCCGAAAAATAGTAAGTTTCATTCGTATCAGATTAAATTATAACATGATTTCGCGGGAAATGTTAAAAATATCTGTTTATGCGATTAGTATAAATTCTGTGCATCGCAAAGCGTGTTACTGGGAACGGAGTGAACGGTAACCATTTTCATGCCGGAACACCTCACGGGATCCTATCTACTGAAGGATTATAAAAAACCAAAAAAAATCAGGAAAATGATAGACAAGATTCTGAAATCAGGGTACAGTAGTAAGGTACAAAAATTTTAGAAAGTGAGTAACGTATGGAGAAAGGAAACAAACGAGGAAATTTTACCGGATCTATTGGATTCGTACTTGCAGCAGCAGGAAGTGCTGTCGGACTGGGAAATATCTGGAGATTTCCGTATCTGGCAGCGAAGGATGGAGGAGGAACCTTCATTCTGGTTTACATTATTCTGGCACTGACCTTTGGTTTTACGCTGTTGACCACAGATGTAGCCATCGGAAGAAAAACCGGACAGAGTCCGTTGAATGCGTACCGGATGATTCACCCTAAATGGGGCGGTCTTGGCATTCTGGCGTGTATCATCCCGGTTGTGATTCTGCCATATTACTGTTCCATCGGTGGATGGGTACTGAAATATCTGGGAACCTTTATCACCGGACATGGGGTGGAAGCCGCACAGGACGGTTATTTTACCGGCTATATCACAAGCGTGTGGCAGCCGATCATCTGGCTGTTTATCTACCTGTTCTTGACCGCATTTGTTGTTTACAGGGGAGTAAACAAAGGAATTGAAAATTACAGCAGGATCCTGATGCCGATTCTTCTGATAATGATCGTTGGCATCTCCATTTTTTCGATGACGCTGTCTCACAGCGATGCGAACGGTGTGACAAGAACCGGTCTGCAGGGGCTGAAAGTTTATCTGGTACCAAATTTCAGTGGTATGACACTGAAAGACTTTGTGATCGTATTTGTCGATGCACTGGGGCAGCTGTTCTTCTCGATCAGTGTGGCGATGGGTATTATGGTCACTTATGGATCTTACGTACAGAAAGAGACGAATCTGATGCGGTCTATTAATCAGATTGAATGGTTTGATACCGCGGTGGCTCTGCTGGCCGGTCTGATGATCGTTCCGGCCGTGTATACGTTCATGGGAACGGAGGGAATGTCCGCCGGTCCGGGACTGATGTTTGTATCACTGCCGAAGATTTTTGAGGCGATGGGAGCAGCCGGTCCGGTCATCGGAACGATTTTCTTCCTGATGGTATCTTTTGCAGCGGTAACATCTTCCGTATCTGTCATGGAATCGATTGTATCCAACATTATTGACAGGTTCCATGTGAGCAGAAAGAAAGGAACGGTTCTGGTAACGATCTATGCATGTATTGTCGGAGTGATCGTGTGTCTGGGATACAATGTCCTGTACTTTGAACTGAAACTTCCGAATGGTGCGGTTGCACAGATCCTGGATCTGATGGATTACCTGAGCAACAACCTGTTGATGCCGACTGTTGCACTGCTCAGCTGTATCCTGATCGGCTGGGTGGTAAAACCACAGACCATTATCGATGAAGTAACGATTGGCGGCTATAAGTTCGGAAGAAAGAAACTGTATATTGTTATGGTAAAATTCATCGCGCCGGTTCTGCTGGCAGCACTGCTTCTGCAGTCACTGGGCGTGTTCAGCCTGTAGCGTAAACCTGAAAAGGATTGCTCGAAAAAGTACGGAACAATCCGACATCAAAAACATAAAAAGTTCGAATCCACGAGTTGTTATACAACAGATGGATTCGAACTTTTTATGCTTTAGAATGATATGTTATAACTTTTTCAGGTGTGGAGTTCTTTTGCAACACTTGTCCGATAAAGGGCGATAGCAAGCACAGCGGTCAGCAGATCTGAAATAGCCTGCGACAGCAAAATCCCCTGATATCCGATTGTGTGGGAAGCAATCGCAAGTACAATGGCAAAGATCACTCCCTGGCGGCTGATCGATAACAGAAACGCGTTTCTTGCCATACCTGCGGACTGGAATGTACAGGTGGTGACCAGAACAATCGCCACGAACACCATACCGAGCAGCTGCATTCGGAGCATCGGAACGCCGAGGGAGACGATTGTGTTATCTTTCATAAAGATTCGGATCATCGGGCGGGCTGCCAGAGAAAGAAGAATGGTCAGAAGAAGAGCAAGACCACATTCAAACTTATAGGCGAAAGAAAGGATTTCTTTCAGCCGGCGGCGATTTTTTGCACCGTAGTTATAGCCGATCAGCGGTTGCCCACCGAAGGCAAATCCAACCAGAATCAGCACGGCGATCATGTTGACTTTCATGACGATTCCCATGGCTGCGACGCGGTCGTTTCCGAAAGGCAGAAGGGAGCGGTTCGTGAGTGCTATGCCGAGACTCTGCATCAGGTTGGTGATGGAAGCCGGGATACCGATGGCGAAGATCTGAAGCAGCTCGGCTTTGTGAATATAGAACCCGGAAGGACTGACGGAAAGCCGTTTGCTGCGAGTCAGTAAAAACCAGACAAAGAAAATATCAGAACAGATATTTCCGATAACCGTAGCAATCGCCGCACCCGCTGCGCCGAATCCAAGCACGGAAATAAAGATCGGATCCAGAATGATATTGACGACAGATCCAAGAATCGTACCGATCATGGAAGCTTTGGCAAATCCTTCGGTACGAAGCAGGTTCGACGGAGTCAGCGCCACAATGATAAACGGTGCACCGAGCACCAGCCAGGTATAGTACTGGGAAGCGTAGGTATAAGTATCCGTGTCAGCACCGAGCAGTCCGAGAATCGGATGGCGAAACAACAGCATAAGAGCGGTGATCACGATTCCACACAGGATTGCGCCATAAAAACAGAAGACGCTGAGACGTTTTCCGTCTGCGTCTTTTTTCTCGCCGAAGAGCCGGGAGATCACGGAACTTCCACCGAGTCCGAAGATATCACCGAGGGCGATCATCAAAGTAAAAATCGGTGCGCCGAGAGAGACGCCTGCCACAAGATTGGTGTTGCCGGTACGGGCGATAAAGTAAGTATCTACCATATTATAGACCAGGGAAATCACCATACTGAACACCACTGGGAGTGCCATCGTAAAAAAGGCTTTCGGCACGGGAGCCTTTTCAAAAATTTCATTTTCCATTGGGGAACCTCCTTTAATTATAGCCGTTTACATAGAGATAAGGGTCAAAGCTGTGATTGACCCTTACTGATATCTATTATATCGGAAAATAAATGGACAGGCAATACAGTTAAAAAGTACCAAAATTTCGCAATGATTTTTAGTGAATA
>OGWX01002439.1_pt1 | contig 11170 bp, 14 predicted proteins | sample 1576151 | NCBI WGS metagenome assembly OGWX01 (sample SAMEA3541591, study PRJEB24748) | human gut metagenome | biome: human gut; feature: human-associated habitat; material: faeces | place: China | collected 2012
CTGCACTGGCGGTTTCCATCGCATGAAGTAGAAGGTCCTCGGTGAAATGCTTCGGAGGGGACGTTTCAAATAAATTCAATAGGCATTTCCTCCTGAAATAGAAAAAGCACCTGCTATTTTCCAAATGAAAACGGCAAGTGCCTGTTAAAGTTCCATATCCTGTTTTTTCTGCTTGGGTGCTTTCTGCACCTGTTTCTGTTTCTTCTGTTCCTGCTCATACTGCAAGCGTTCTTTGAGAGAATGCTTCGGCTCTGGCTGTTTCTCTCCCGTCTGTTCCGGCGATAGAACCTTGCTAACCCAGTAGCGAATATCTTTCATCGGCTTCAATTCTTCATTGACTGCGGCAAGCTGTTCTTTCAGATCAGCGTGAGTAGTCCGCAGACCGTCATATTCTTTTTGCAAGGCTTTCAAATCCACATTCAAATCAGCACCATGCTTTTTCAGAATGCGGTATGCCTTATTAAAAGCGGTCAGCTCGTCCTTATGACTTTCGACATAGGCTTCCTTTCGGATTTTCCAGCCGATTTTGATATACTTGTCATGGACTGCTTTATGCTTTTCACAATCAGCAACGGCGGTCTGAATGGCGGTAATGGCTTTCATGCGGTTAGCGGCTTTCTGCATATCTTCACGAATGGCAGTAGCCTTTTCACTCACCCCTTGCAGGGCAATGTCCAAATCTTCCAGCGTGAAAAGCTCATGCCGTTGTAGATAGACGGTCGCTTGGGAAATGGTTTTCAAATCATCGGTCGTGCCTTTCTGCTGTCCGTATCTCGACCATTCGCTACGCTCTGCCTTTCGCAGATTCAGATAATCACGCAGTAGAACGGCAAGGTTCGGAGAAGCATTTTTCTTTTCCGCTTCATTTTCTGCAATGACTTCTTTGGTGGCTTCCAGAATGTCAGCAATCCAGTCACGCAGACTTTTGATAGTGCTGCGGATAGCGTTCATCATGCGGTTGGCGGCTTTAATGTCTCGGTTGAGATTGCCGATGTTGGTGGCAATGCCTTTTCGCTCCAACGCAGAGACAGCCGTTCCCATGTGGACTGTCGGGATAATGTCAAGTCCCTGTCTTTCATAGGAACGCATATCAATCCGTTCTGGACTTCCGGCAAGTTCCAGATATTTGTTCTGAACAATTTCCCAACCATGCCGCCATTCCTCGGCATGGTACTGTTCGTTCCAGTCAACGGTATCTTCCTTATGGCTTTTCCATCTGCCGGATGGGAGCTTGATACGCTCGCCGTTTTCGTCAAGGTCATAAACCTTGCGGCTCTTAGGCATCCATTTTCCATTTTCATCAATGGCTCGCATGGTCAGCATGAAATGGCAATGGGGATTGTGTCCCGGCGGATCGGGGTCATGGATTGCGAAATCACAACACATTCCCTTTGAAACAAACTGTTCCTCGCAGTATTCTTTGACCATCTGCGGTAACAGCTCCATCGGGACTTCTCTGGGCAGGGCGGCAACAAACCGTCTTGCAAGCTGTGAGTTCCATTGCTTTTCGATTTCTTCAACGGAGTTCCAGAGGGTTGCTCGGTCTGCATATTCGGGTGGAGCATTTGGGGGCAGCATGATTTCCGTATAGACCACTTCTTTTTTGCAAGTGTAATTCTTGGTTTTCTGGTCATACTCGGAAAACAGCTTTTCTCCGGCTTGGTAGGCAGCTCCGGCAACCGCAGAGTTGCCTTTGCTTCGCTGAGTGATTTTGATATTGAAGTGGGGTACTGGCAATTTGTGTGAACCTCCTTTCGGTGCAAAAAAATGACCGATACTTTTCAGCAGCGGTCAGGTGGTGGAATATAAACTTGCTGTCGGGGAATGATTGCTTGCAATCGTTTCCCGGCGGCAAGTCCACAAAGGGGTAGTTGGCAAAGCCAACGCAGGGGAAGTGTAGCTTCCCCTGTATGATTGGAGCAGACTGCGGAAATCATCAGCTCCCTGCAAGGGGCTTTCGGCAGAACGCAATGCACAACCTTTAGGTGGTGTATAATTGCGCCCTTTTTCCAAAAGGGTCTTTTAGCTCCCGTTCGGCTGCCCCAATTCCTTTCGGTTCGCAATCAGCAAATCCAACTTCTTTTGAACCGCTTCGCTGTGAAAGATGAAAGTCAAAAGCTCCATCACATCATCATCGGTCAGAGTGGTCGGCTCTTTCAAAAAGGTTTCCAACATTCCGGCACGAGTGCAAAGGCGGTGGGTTCGCTCACTTCGGGTCAACCTCTTTAATTCGCTCTGCAATCGCTTTTCCTTGTGCATGGCTGCGGTCAGCTTTCGCTCGACCACATATTTCTCACGCTCCAATTTTTCCAGTTCTTCTTTACTCATAGACAAGCTCCTTTCGCAATAATGGATAAAACAAAAGCGACCAACTTTTTACGGTTGATCGCCTTTGGCTTAGACAATACTTATAACTATTTTTCTATCTTTGCAAGTGTATCCTCTCGTATAGCTTGTCGTAATGTAGTAAGATATTCTGAAAAACTCACTCGGTCATCTGCATAAGTCAAATTTAATTTATACTCTTTCGGAATCCATGTAGATAAATCAGAAGCGTTATGCTGAATTAAAGCTTCCAAGCTATCAATAGCTTTATATATCTTAGCTTCGACAGTTTTTCTTTCTGTCATCTCATTATATAGAGCTTTCATTTCTTCTGCATAATAAGACGGTAACGTATCTATCCAGTTAAATAGTAAATTTTCTTCTATATCCTCATGCACTTGCTTTTTATCAAAGGTAGGAATGTCTCCTGTAAAGCATTCACCCAAATCATGAATAATACACATACGAATAACTTTATCCATATCAACATCTGGAAACTCATCCCGCATAAAAAAAGCCATCAGCGTCATCATCCAGCTATGTTCTGCTACACTCTCGTGTCTTCCTTTCGATGTATAGCAATGCCTTGTCGTATCTTTTAAACGCTCAGCGACACTTAGCGCATTTAATAATTCTCTGGAATTCATAATTTTACCTCCACATTATCAAATTACATATTCATTTTCTCTTACTCCATATAATCTATCTCCGGTATCTCCATTATACGGCAGTAAATACCCATCTTCTCTAATTCCGTCTGCCATATGGACTAAAAATAGCTTCACTTCTGGATGCTCCTTAAAAATTCGTTCTATTCCAGATTGACATCCGAACATAATTTATAATTGCAGGACTATGTCCTTACTCGAAGTATATCATATCTGTATTTCTAATTCAACATTGTACACCTCATATAATCTGTATTTTTCAGCTAACAGCCAAAGAAAACATCAAGTGCAGACCCGACATTTTGACCGCAAATCAACCCAAAATGCTACATCATTCCATCTGGCTATTGAAACCGTTTTGCTTGGCGTTCTCGCTTGCTTTTCGTCTGCGTTCCTCGCTGTACGGCGGTTGCAGACGGATAGAAAGTCTGGACTTGTCCAGAAGATAAGTCACACCGCCTTGCTCATGGGATTTTTCCAGTCGGCAGAGATCGGGGTGCTTTTTACTGAACAATGCCAGTCGCTTTCGCAGGCTGGCATTGTAGGTGTAGATACTGGCTGTGTCCTCGCCCTCATTAAAGAGGATGATAGTTTCTTTTTCATACTTCGTCAGCTTCGCCATAACTTTTCTCCATGTGATGATTCCAGTAGCTATCCATAATGACTGCCTTGTGCTGGTAGTATTCCTGCATCTGCAAACGCAGATTGTAGTAGAAACGACGATACCATTTGTCGCACTTCTCGTCACTCAGCTTGACCGACAGCATATAGAACAGTTTCTTTGCCGCCGGATCAGGAGTAAGGGCAGCTACATAACGCAAACGCTCAACCGTTGCTTCACGGTTCGGACAGCCAAAGGTATACAGGGTTTTCATTTCCTTCAGGTTCATTTTCATTCAAAAGTCCTCCTTGATAGTTGATAAAATAAAAGCGACAGATACTCAGAATAGAAATACCTGTCGCTTTGCTCACGATATTAAATTGTTGGTTCTGCACTTGACTTTTTTACTTAAAGTCGGGCAGTTCGTATATCTCTTTCATCAGCAGAACGCCCATTGTAAAACCATACTTGAAATGTTCCTCGGTCTGCATAGTCTGGCAGTCTGCAAAATTGTCATTGAGCTTATCCAGCTTCGCATAATCTTCTTTGCTCAATGTCTGCTCAAAGTATCGCATGATGTCTGCGATTGCCTGTCCTGCTTCCCGAAACTTCTCTGATTTCGGTACTACCGTTTCTGCCGGATAAATCTCTCCATTGAAGATTGCTTCTAAAATCATAAATTCACGCTCCTTTCTCAGCAGTAAATCAGCTCGCCCTTGATGGCTTCCTCAGCCTGTGCAACACAAGCGTTCATCTGGCGAACCCATTCGATTTGATTTTCGGCTTTGAGCTGCTCCGTCACGCCGTATGCCTTTGCAAGCTGTGGCACGATGATTTCCATACGCTTCTTGGCGGTTTCCTCAATCTCCGCACAATGCTCATAGAGAGTTTCATTCAGCACCATGTCGGAGAACAGGACTGGATTAGCCAGTCGCAGATACTCCTTTCGCATCCGTCCCCACTTGCCAAGACGGATATTCGGATTTTTCAGCTTGATGTCGGGGATGTAGTAGTCTCCACATTTGATAAAATTCAGTTCCATATTCAAGCACCTTTCTTTCTGTGATATTCTTCCCTGCGTTTGGCAAGGGTAGTTTCATAGCGTTTGATTGCATCGGGGTCTCCGGCTTCTGCATCGGCTTTCATTTTCTGATAGCTTCTGACAGTAGCTTGGCTCTGATACTTTCGCATTTCAGCCAGCTTCTTTGCTGCTTCTTCATCGGTCTTGGCAAGCTCTACAAGGGCTTCACGCTCTGCCTGTCGCTTGGCAGTTCTTGTCCTCGTGTATTCAGCCTTGCATTCTGCCATCATAGCGGCATATTCGGGGTCTGCCGCCATGCGTTCTTCCTCACGCTCCTTTTTTCGCTGTCTGGCTACGGCTTCTTTTTCTTTCAAGGCTTGCCATTCCTCGGCGGCTTTCGGGTCTGTCTTGGCGGCTTCTTTCAGCTCCTTTCGGGAAAGTTTCTTTTGCCTGTTGGCTCGTTCTGTCCGTTTGCGTTCCGCTTCCAGTAGCTTTTCACGCTGTAAGCGTTCCTTTTCTTCCATTTGGGCGATATAGGCAGGGTCGGCTTCTCTGGCTTCCTTGATTTTCTGCTGTCTGCGGTGGTTTCGCTCACGCTGCAAGGCAAGTTTGCGTTCATATTCAGCAATAGCTTCCGGGTCTCCGGCTTCAACAGCTTTCATCAATGCTGCTTTTTTCTGTTTCTGAACCTCTGCGGCTCGTTTCGCCTTTTCCTGCTTCTTTCGCAACTGCTCGGCTTCGATGGCGGCAATGCGTTCTTCTTCGGAAACAGTTTCAACAGGGGGATAGTAGTTGCCGATGAAGTTGAAATAAATGTCGATATTCTGCTGACGGTAAACGGTGCGACCACCTGTGGCTTCGTGGACTTCCACTCTGTCAATAAAGGCATAGAGCATGGTGTCCGTCAGTTCCTCGCAGTTTCGGTACTTGTTGACTAAGGCGATAAAGCGGTTGGTGTCGATTTTCTCAACTTCTTCCTCTTGTATCTGTCCCTGCAATTCCTCAACTCGTTTTTCCAGCATAAGCTGTTCTTCATCGTACTGCTGTATCATTCGCTGTGCCTGTCGCTCCGGCAACAGACCGCTGATGGCACTGTCATAGAGCTTCTGTATCTTTGCATCCAGTTCAGCCATTCGTTTCTTGGCTTCGTCAATTTCCTGCTGTCCGTTGTTGGCTGACTTGGATTTGCTCTCATTCCATACGGTCTTGAGCTGGGAAATAAACTCTGCTTCGTTCTCAATGACATATTGGCTGACCGCTTTGATTGCCTGCAAAATCGCCGCTTCCAGAGCAGAGGTTTTAATGAAGTGGGAAACACATTCATTGTTCTGATTTCGATAATTGCCACATTGAAAAGCAGAATCGGAATCATAATGTTTTCCGCTTTGCCTTGCTTCGGGGCTGATGAATCCCATTCGTGAACCACAATCCGCACAATAGATCATGCCGGACAAACGGTGGGAATAAGTTCCGTTTGCGGCTCTCGGTTTTGCACGAACACGGAGCTTCTGGGCAATGTCCCATGTGTCTTGGTCAATGATGGCTTCGTGGGTATCGGGGAATATCATCAGTTCTTCCGGCGTTGCGGCTCTGCGTTGCTTTGTCTTGAAGTTCTCACAGATGGATTTGCCCAACACGGTATGACCGAGATATTCCTGCCTGTCCAGAATATGACCAATCGTATTTGCGTTCCAACGGTAAGGGTCGCTGAAGCTCCTGTTTCTGCAATTTTCGGGGAAATACTTTGCCGTATATGCAGATGGTATCAGCACCTTTTCTTCGGTCAGTTGTTCCGCAATCGCCGTCACGCCCATACCTTGACAGGCAAGACGGAACACCTTTCTGACGATTTCAGCAGCCGGTTCATCCACAACAAGGGTCTGCTTATCTCCGTTGATACGCTTGTAGCCATAGGGGATAGCACCGCTGCACCTTAGTCCCTCTTTCATTCTGGACTTAAAGACAGCCTTGATTTTGTTGCTGGTGTCTTTGGCGTACCACTCGTTCATGATATTCAAAAACGGTGTGAAGTCATTTTCGGTTGGATTGGCACTATCCACATTGTTGTTGATAGCGATAAAGCGAACACCCTTTTTCGGGAATACAATCTCTGTGTAATAGCCGACTTGCAGGTAATTTCTGCCAAACCTTGAAAGGTCTTTTACTACCAGAGTGTCCACCCGTCCGGCTTCGATTTCTTCCAGCAGGGCGGTAAAGCCGGGGCGGTTGAAATTCGTGCCTGAGTAGCCATCGTCATAGAAATGGCGGATATTTCTCAGTCCCTTTTGTCGGGCATATTCTTCGAGATACTTTTTCTGATTTAGGATGGAGTTCGATTCGCCAGCCTGTTCATCGTCTCTGGATAATCGCTCGTATAGAGCTGTGATTTTGATTTCTTCTTTCTTTGCCACGGTTTTGCCTCCCTTCTGTATGTAATTAGCGTTGATAAAACGCTACCTTTTTCTATCTTGGTATATTGTAACCTTTCGGGTCAGTGACCACATAGGAACTGTGACATTGTAAAAGGTTGGGCTTGAGCCAAAACCGGGTCTTGCCGCTGCCGGAACCGCCCACCACCAGCACATTTTTGTTCCGGGCATTCTTTGGGTCAGGCGGGCGGTTGGACATCATCAGGCGCTCTGTTTTGGTCAGAATGATATTGTCCTCAAACTTCGGAGCCATGAACGGCTCAATGTCCTTGGGGGTGCCCCACCGGGCAGAGCCATACTCCATGCCGTGGCGGTACTTCTTGGCGTTTTTTCCACGCAAATAGACCGCCAGCCGTAACCCTGCACCGCAGCACAAGCCCACCAGCAAATCGAGCGGATGCAAGCTGGGCAGCGGGTTCGCAAACGCCACCGGAACGGTGCCCATCATCGCCATGATCTTATCCCCCAGCTCTTTGCCCTCGGCAAGCCGCCACGCTTCGCCAATGTTGGTTGCCACCAGCCCCAGCAAAATATAGGGCAGATACAGTGCCAGCAGCTTTGTCAGCTTTTTCGTGGTCACAGTCCACGCTCCTGTTCCTTATGCCGGACTTTGCCGGGGAGTTCTGCCGCCGCCTGCACCAGTTCATGCAGTTTTGCCAGCACCGAGGGGCGTTTGTCTTTGTTCAGCAGAGATGCCGAATACTCTTTGAACGCCGAGTTGAAGGCTTCTGCATCCGGGGCTTTGAAAAAGACCAGATACCGGGGCGGCACTTCGGAGGTGTCCTTGCGGATGGCATAGTCGATGCCGTACTTTTTGGCATAGCGTTCCAGACCACGGATGCCGGTCTTGCTGATCTCCACGCTGGACACGCCCCGGTTTTGCCGCAGAAGGGTGCGGACGCTCTGCTTGCCTTGGGATGCCTTGGACTGGTACAGCCGAAACGCCGCCTTTACCGCCCGGAGGACAGTCCGGGCAGACAGCTTTGTGGTGGAGATCATAATGTTGAATGACTTCTGTTCGATTTCTTCCTGCACTGCCATCACCTCCCGTGCAGCAGGGTGATTTTAGCGGTCATGCTCTGCCGGGGGCTTGGTGCGGGGCTTTTCTGCCGGAGGTTCATCAGGCACCGGCAGCACCAGCAGACGGTTGCCCAGTTTCAGAAAGGCTTCCGGTTGATGGAAAAGCTGCTCGTACTTCTGTGCCATCTCCGGGGTCAGGGATGCAAAATCCTCCTCGCCCAGACCCACCACCAGAAAGTCTCCGGCAACGGCATCGTACATTTCTCCGTTTTCATCCCGCAGGGCACGGTTCAACGGCAGACCCATGAGCTTTGCGTCATCATTATAAACGATGGCAACCGGGTCATCCGCAAAGGGGTAGCTTGCGCCGATGGAGCCGCCCACAGCCTGCTGCAAGGCTTTCAGGTCGTTATCGATCTCGACCTGCTGCGGATACTGTCCCGGCGTAATTTTCAGCACGGACAGGGTGTTTTCATTCTGTTCCATTCACACCTCAGTCGATGCAGATGCAGGTCAGCTTCTGCCCATCTGCCATCAGGGTGGTGCTGTGACTTTCCAGATAGGTCTGAAAGCGATAAATGTCCTCCACTGTCAGGGACACGATGGTACTGTGCCCATCGGTGCGGTAGAAAATGACCGGGCCGGTCAGATACCGCTTGCCAGCCAGCTTGAGGACCTGCGCCGGATTGTAGCTGATAAACAGCGGCGCACCCTTCACGGAAATCAGAGCGTCGCCCTCATCGAAACAGGGCAGAATGGAAGGGGCATCCTCCTCCATGATAATGGTCAGTTCCATGTCCGGGCCGATGGCGGCAAGGTAGACATTCTCGCTTGCCATTTCGCTCAAACAGGATGCCGCCTGTTTCAGCATGGTCAGGATGTTCACATCCACAGTGATCTGCGGAGCATGGGGTGCGGAGTGAAAAGGAATCGTATTGTTCATAGGCGTTACCTCCAAATTTTTGCAAACAAAAAAGACCCTATCGGGTCTTGCGTTACGGGTCAGCGTTCGTTGCGGCGCTGCTGCTTTTTCTGCCACGCATCCAGAAGCTGGATGATCTTCTCCTCCATTTGCTTGGGCGTGTAGCTGCGAGGGAAATACTTTCGCAGGGTCTCGTTTTTGATGGTCACGGTGTCTTTCTCGCTCTTTTTCTCCTGTCCCATCACATCAAAGGCTTTTTCGTAGCTGAACTCTCCCTGCTGTGCCATCTTTTTCAGTTGCTGCGCCTGCGATAAGGACGGCGCATTCTGGGTGTCCTCCATGGCTTCTAAAAAATCCCGCTGTTGGCTTTCGTCCAGATAGGACAGCTCCACAGCGGGATTGAAGGAGATTTTCTTTTCGTCTACCATGTCCAGCAGTTCGGGGATAAGATTGGTCAGGCGGATAAAACGCTGGATTTGGTTGCGACTTTCACCAAGTTCTTCGGCCATGATTTGGTCGGAACGTTTTTGTGTCCCAATTTGGGACACATTTTCTTTTGACGGTCTACCGCTAGTTCTTCGCATGGCATCCAGTTTCATCTTGTACGCCAAGGCACGTTCACTGGGGAGGATGTGTTCACGCTGAAGATTGCTGTCCACCATCAATATCACAGCAGCATCGTCTGACATCTGCCGCACAATGACCGGCAGCGTGTCCAGCCCGGCAAGTTTCGCCGCATACTGACGGCGGTGCCCGGAGATGATCTCGTAGCCGTCACCGTCCGGGCGAGGCCGGGCGATCAGCGGAGCCAGCACGCCGTACTGTGCGATACTCTCCACCGTCCGGGCCATGGCTTCATCGTCCAGCACTTTGAAAGGGTGGTTGGTGAAGGGGTGCAGCGCATCAATGGGAATCTGCTGTACCTGCTCTCGCTGTTCCTCCTGTCGGTTTTCCTCGGTGGAAAACAGGTCATCTAGCCCTTTCAGAGCTAAGTTTTCGCTGTCGATCGGCATCCGCCTGCACCTCCTTTGCAAGAGATTTGTAGGCTTCTGCCACCTTGCCCTTGGGGTCATAGGCAAAGATACTTTTGCCTGCCGCACTGGTTTCTGCCGCTCGGACTGACCGTGGGATGGTCTGTTCGAACACCTTCAGGTGCTTTCCGTATGCCTGCCGGATCAGATTGCTGATCTGCTTTCCGTAGTTGGTGCGGTTGTCGGTCATGGTCAGCAAAATACCCTCGATTTTCAGCTTGGGGTTGATCTGCCGCCGAACCTTCTGCACGGTCTGCAAAAGTTGCTCCAAGCCTTTTGCAGACAGGTACTGTGCCTGCACAGGAATCAGAGCAGCGTCTGCCGCCGCCAATGCGTTAATGGTCAGCATCCCCAACGAGGGCATACAGTCCAGCAAAATAAAATCGTACTCCCGTTTGGCACTGTCCAGCACCTGCTTGAGCATCTTCTCCCGGTTCATACTGTTCACGAGGGCTACTTCCAGCCCTGCCAGTTCGATGTTTGCCGGGATCAGGTCAATGCCCTCTGCATGGTGCAGAACGCCCTCACCGGACTGAATGGGCTGGTCGTTCATGGCTTTTTGCATCAGGGTAGAGAGGGTAGTGGGCAGTTCATCGGGCTGCTGCCAGCCCATGCTGATGGTCAAAGACCCCTGTGGGTCGGTGTCCACTAACAGGACTTTCTTGCCCTCCATTGCCAGTCCAATGCCTAAGTTCTCACAGGTGGTGCTTTTCCCCACACCGCCTTTTTGATTGGTGACTGCGATAATCGTAGCTTTCTTTGCGATAACATCACCCCGCTTTCGGTGAACCACGCGCAAAGTCGTGGTTCGTCTTGTTCTGATAGTAGAGGTTCATGGTGGTGGGCGCATTGTAGAGCGTTGCCAGCAGATATTGCTTCATGTTCCGCACCGGGGCAGTGTTTTCTGCCAGAGAATCCAGCACAAAACGGATGTGGTCGGCATTCAGCTTTTTCAGCCGACTGCGTACCACCTCGGTGGGCTTGTCATCTCCGGCAATCCGCAACATCTTGCGTTTGGTGGAACAGGTATCCACAAGCAAGTCTACGATTTGGTAGATGGTGTCCTCCTCGTCCGGGCAGAGCCGGAGCAGAAGTTCTACCTCCAATGCCTGATAAAAATAATCCTCAAGCTGCTCCCGGATGCCCCCGGAAT
>OGWX01002448.1_pt1 | contig 11141 bp, 8 predicted proteins | sample 1576151 | NCBI WGS metagenome assembly OGWX01 (sample SAMEA3541591, study PRJEB24748) | human gut metagenome | biome: human gut; feature: human-associated habitat; material: faeces | place: China | collected 2012
AAAAGGATTTGAAGCTTGCCAAAAAGCAAAATAAAAATCTTGATAAGCTGTTTGAAGTAATTGATATTCTGGCGAATGGCGGTACGCTGGATGCAAAATACAGGGATCATGACCTTACAGGAAACTACAAAGGCACGCGTGAGTGTCACATCGAACCGGACTGGCTGCTTATTTATGAGATTTGTGGAGATGTTCTTGTTTTGATGCTTTATCGCCTTGGTTCACATTCTGAGCTGTTTAAGAAATAAGTACAAATCGGAAATTTGGAAAGGGGTGTGCTGCCATGCTGAGAAAGTTGAATTGTTTTTTAAACATCGTTATTGGTTCATCAATAGGAGTTTTCATTGGATTCGGAATTTATAAGTTCTGGCACTTTAAAACCTACCCAAATTTATATGCCATACAGTCTGCACCGTGGTACACAGAGCTGCTGTTGGATGGTGCCTTGGTGGCTGTTGTGGTGGTCGTATGTATTATCCTAAAGCTGATTATTCGGAAAAAGTCAAAGCCATAACTTCCAATTTTGAAATTTAAAAAGGACCTAATTAAATTAGGCCGTCATTTCAATTTCTCATATGCACTTGAAAATTTAGGTAAGAATTCTAAGATTGCTTTTGAGCTTTATAAAGAATATTCAGAATGGAAAGAATACAACTACTTTGAACCATATAAGAAGATGGCTCTCAAAAACGCCGGTAATGACGAAAAATCAATTTTGCGTGCATTTTATAGATATGCGGCTTCCGATTATGAATCTTTAATTCACCTATTGGTAAAAAACTTTAAACCTCAGACACTTCAAATCAAACTCAATAGAGAAACCATGCAGCCACACCACACGTTATTAGTAGACTCTGTATTTGATATTGGCTGGTTTGTTTTTTCAAAGTTTATCACCGAGGATGCTTTATTCATTGATTTTAAAGACTCTGAATATTTTGATGATTTCGAACCTACCGAAGACAATGATTACGCCATAAAAAAATTAACCCGTTGCTTACACTGCGGCGATTATATTCCTAGGTCACATAACCGGAAGTATTGCAACAAGGACGAATGTCAAGCTGCACGAAAACGCAAAAAATCCAGCGATTATACCAAGCGTAAAAACGAAGAAGGCCGCTAGTACTGCGCTAGTGACCTTCATTGTTTATACGCTCTTTTCTTCTTTCACAATATATTCCCTTAAATACTTAAACGGAAACGGAACAACCGTTAACATTCCATACCTTACAAACTCTACTCCCATAAGTGGCAACACTTTCTTAAAAATTAACTTGCTGCCTTCTACCGCCTGTATCTCACGCACTACGCTGGCTCTCTCAATTGTGTATTTCATTCCATTACCAATTTCACCAACTGAATATTTTGCATGCGTATCATCATAATCAAAATAATTAATGTCTATATTTCCGGAAAGATACTCGCGTCTCTCTTCTTCTCCACGCAGGTAGGCATATAGCATAATACCGGTATTCTCAAAAACATAGCGCACAACTTCTTTCTTTGTTGTAATTCCTTTGAATAATCCCATTACATTGGCTTTCGTGTATTCTGCATTCACGTCGATATGCGGGATAACTATATCCAATTCTGCGTGTACTTTTATTTTATCTGTTGTATCCATTACTAGACGAAGCCAAGTTACTACGTCTTTTCCTGGAAATCTACCTTCACTAGCTACATTCTTAAGCACATCACCCATCGCAGTATAATCAGGCATAGAATACATATTGGTATCCTTTATAAGATTAATATTACCCTCTGCATCTTTTACTAAACCTATAACACCTCTATAATCATTTTTATTCTCTTCATTCAAACCGAAATAATCCATGTATTTATCATACTCTGTCATGGTAAAAAGATTTCGTTTCAATGCTTCAATTTTAAATGAACCGTCCGGATGAATGGTCATGAAGTAATATGTACCGTCTACAACTACACCAAATAACCAGTCTGCTTTATATCCGTATTGACTCCAATCCACCAATGTAATTTTACCAATAGCAATGTCCTTTTTAATTACAAGCTCTTTCAGAATATTATAAACTGCCGCTGATGATTGGTGTTTAAAATTCTCTACTGTAATATGCTGAACAACATAATCCTCCATGCTTTCTTGATGCGGGTCCACTTCCGAATCTGAATAGAAGGATTTATCATGTATATATCGTACGTTAAGCTTCTTCTTTGATAATCTTTTACCAACGCTGCATTTTGCCTCTGGAATAATTTTATTAATACCATCCGCTACATCCTGCAAATAATCTTCAGAAGTTTCAGTGTGTACAGCATCCACTATATTAATTCCAGAATTCAAAACTTCCTTTTTAACAATATCCTTATATAACTCCAATGACGCACGCTTATATTCCAAAACTTCGTCAATACTATATTGTTTAAATTTAACGCGAATATACTTACCAAATTCATCATGTAAGGCATTCAAAATATCATATAAAACACCCATCTTGGTACATGAAAACGTTTCATAATCCGTAAAGTCAAAGAATGTAATGCTACCCCTTTCACCATCTACGGGTTTTATAATAAAGTTTTCTCTACGGTCTTTATTTTCATTAGATACTCGTTTTAAAGTATTATTGTTATAACTAAACTCATATTGCGGAAAATCCTGTAACTTTCTTTTTTCAAATTTCATTTGCTTCTTAAGTGCCAGCGCTGTCATCCTATGTGCTACCAAATTCACACACATATCATCTCCGACTTTCACCTCAAGGCACTGCATACCCCAAATAAAATTCTCCTTATCCTTATTCAGCCATGCAGGTCGAAAACATAATAATTTCCCTGACAGATTATTAAAAGATATCATTTCATCAACCGGACTCGTTAGCGCATTCAAAAACAATTGTGTCAACAAATACTCCGGTATACTGCTACTTGTCATAGATTTTATAGACAAACTATCTCCATCCTCTTTTGCATTCAACAAACGTACAAACTCAGCTCTGGAAATAGCGTTTTTAGGAAGCATAACCCAAAAACTCTTTCCGCTTTCAAATTGCAGAGCTGATATCTTTATATCATCAATATCTAGAAAAGTAGCTCCACCTTTTATATATTTATCCGATGTTGTAACATAATAAAAATCATAATCTTTGTCAATGTTGGAATATTCAAACGAAGCCAGGAGTTCATTCGAATAAAGTTTCTTTATACTCATTGCAAATATCCCTCCCGATTTATTTTTGCTATGATTTCTGTTCCTATTTCTTTTCTATCCAACCGATATAAATATGGTATCTCAATAATTCTACCATTATCACTAGACGTAATCTGCATATTGTGATCAAGCATAATATTGATTATTACCGCTCTCTTTCCTCCACACTTATCTAGCTTTTCCAGGACGTTTTTCTTTTCTTCTTCCGCAGATATTAACATGGTTTCTTTCCATAACTTGAAATCAACATACACGCCATTACCTAGGGTATAATCAAACAATTCAAAAAACTCCGGCGGCATTTCCTGCAACGTTACTCCTGCATATTGTTCTAAAATATATTTACCAACAACTTCGCCTAAGGCACCTTTATAAATATTATTAAACATAGGTGGCGTCAATATAAACTCATTAGGAACAAAGCTCGTTGCATATCCATGCTTTTCAAACAATGCTTTCACTCCTGGGATTTGCATAATCTCTTTCAAATGCACCTCATCCTCTGACATCTTTTGTGGAAGACTACCGTCAAACTTGATATTTATATTTTTATTATAGTCTCCTTCTTGCTCATAAGAATAAGCTGTAATTTCTCCCGGCGCACACATATATACAAGCTGATATTGCGAATTCTGTTCTACGTTTTTTCTGCTTAGTGTAGGCCTCATAAGGCATAACTCACGCAATGCTTTCCAATAATCTATACTATCATCAGTCCAATTGCGCTTCAGCTCATTTATAATCTGCATTGCCTTCAGTGCTAATGTTCCGGCACGATTTTCCATTACGGCAATATCCAAATTTTCATTTGCCTGACCATTATAATATGTTTTACCCACTTTAACTAGTTCCGCAAATTCAGGATTCAACATTCGTTGCTCCACAACAGACAAATCGTAATCTGTTAAAATGGTATTATCCACATAAATATATATATCCGGATTCTTAAGACCGGTTCTACATATTCTTCCTACTGCCTGTATTAATGTTCGAATCGCAAAATTATTTACAGAATCTGTTTTATATGGTTTTCCCTTTTTTCCCGAAAAAGTATATCCACCACTGAAGCATATAAATGCATCTTTAATTACTGCAATTCCATCTTTACGAGAAACTTCTCCTCTTTCCATCAAGAATTCCATCTGATATACAAAACGAATTAAATCTTCAGCTTCAATTCCCTTTTTGCTATCCACATTCACCAGAAGATTTGTCGGCTTCTCAAGATATATGCAGTCAAAGTCTTTTTCCATATCTCCTCTATCGTAATCATTAACTGCTACAATAGTAGCATTCCCCGGTGCTTTATATTGCAAATTTTGTCCCGCACCAACTGTATTATAGGAAGATATAACAAAGAGTTTTTCTCCCTTTGACAATCTCTGTATAAACTCCGCACGCTTAGCATCATAATCTTCACTATTTATACTGTATAACAAGTCTTTACCTTTTAATCCCTTGATACCATAAAGCTTTATAATAGCGTCTGCGAATTCCTCTAATAATTTTATATCAAAAAGCCCCTTATTCTCCTGTGGCAATTTATTATTAAGACACAAGAAGGATTTAACCGAATCATTTAAGACAAATGCCTTCATTACCTTTACAACACGAATAAAGTTATTCTTTGCATATTCAACGCGCTCAAATGATATTGATAATTTTTCCGCATACTTCTTTATAAGTGCTTCGTTTCCGTTAAATATCTCTAATAATTCAACTCTATCATCCGCATTATAAGAAACTGGTTCCACATGAATATTTACTTTGTCATAGTTTGCAACAAAAGTTTGAAATGACTCCTGTAATCTACACCTATCTGCTTCTGGCATCACATAATATTTATCCTGCAACATCCTTTGAAGATATTCCAAATCATAATTACCAATAACCGTATCAAGTGTTGCGGTAGCTGAAAGACCTATAATTTGAGCCTTTTCAGACAAGTGAAGTAAAATACGTTCTGGCGAATCCTGAAAATCAAATAATTGAATCTCCGAACGCATACTGTGATTAGGATCATCTATAAAATCATAATAGCGAAATCCCCTATCATAGACAGAGCGGTCAAAATACTTTAACGACATTTTTCCTTTGCTGTCTTTTTTATCTTTCTTCGACTTTACCTGGCCTCCCATTACGATAGGCTTCAAATACCTTATCTGTTCTCTTGATAAATGAAACTCTGTCAGCACTGACTCAATTGCATTTTCAAACGTATAATCATCGTCACCCGGCCTTTTATCCTCATCCTTATGATGCTTATAATTAAACGAAAGATTTCTAGCTCCGTTCTGAAAATAAGTCAAGCAGCCTTTAACACTGGCAAGCAAACTTAATACGCCACCATCTTTCTCTGTTGGTCTTCTTTTTGTAAAACACAACCAGTTCTGTTTTGCCTTCATATCGGTATCTATATCAATAAAAGCATTTTCTCCCTCAAATACCGAATGAAACTGTAAGTCATTGAAAATAAAATTACGACTTCTATCGCCCTTACCATCTTCTTCTGTTTTGAAGCTATATTGCATCGCAAAACGGTCATATGTTTCATCAAACACACCACCAAATCCTTCAATAATTTCCATAGGATTTTTCGCGTTTTTGTGTTCATCAAGATATGTTTGTTGTAACTTCGATGCAGTAGTAAGCTCTGCCGGAAAATCTCTAGTCTTCAAAGATGCATATACACGATGAAACAGACCTAAATAATCAATATGATTTTCTAAGCCTCTTGTTATGATCTGATTAAGTAACCTGTCTCTTGTTGCATCAAACTCATCTATAAAAATAATTGCATTTTTTGTAATATCATTATTGTAAAAGCTATATGTAGGCTCAATAATCGTAGTATTCCCCAAGAAAAACTTGTCCATAGACATAAAAAATATCCGTTTTTCTCTCGTATATACTGCTGGATACAATTCTCCTATCCAATGATATTCCGGATTATTAGCGATATTCTTTAACTTTTCCTTTGGTGTTCTGAACTGCTTCAGCTTGCTTTCTATCACCTTACGAAAGGCACCTTCCTGCTGCTTGCGAATTGCATCCTCTGCGTTCTTGCATAAAACATTTATAATGTCCTTACTGGTTCCTTTTAATTCACGCTTTTTATCTCTGTATTCGTTTAATAGTTTTACTGAACCATGTAAATCCTTAAATTCTTGTTTCATAGTGATTGCTGCTGGAATTTTTCTGGCACGATATAACTCGTCCAGTTTTTCTACAACCATATCTGCATTAGCTTCTATTCGCAAACAATATTTATCATAATCATCTGCTTTACCGCGCTTTGCAAAATGTTCACGCAACTCCTTATCCGGCAAATTTTTCTTAAGGGTTGTAACAAAGAAAATCTTCTTATCTTTGAATTCAGGCGCATCATAATTGTCGACCATAAAATCCAATACACTATATGTTTTTCCAAAGCCAGTCGGCATATCCAACAAGAACAATCCCGTATCCATTGACTTGCAAAAATTTACAATCGCCTGTTTCATAGTATCCTCCAAGTTTTTCTTACTTTGTCATCTATTATTTATAGAATATCTGCATAATATTTCCCATTCTCCAGCGAGAAGACCACTTCTCCAGGAACAAGTTTTTCTCCCATATTTGCACATCCCACCACAGTCATCGCCCACTCTGAATATTCATACGGAAGTTTATAATACACCGTCTCCCTACCACTTTCGATAGTAACCATAGGAGTACCTGTATTACCAAATCCAATCGATAAAACTTTGTACACATTCTTACCTTTTGCTATGGGCAATAGTGGTTGTCTTGATTCATCATAAAATACCTTTGCACCTCGCTGATTAAGGAAAAAATCATCCCCAGCATTTTGAACAAACTCTATTGGCAACTTATTTCCCATAACAGCCTATGTATAACAATCTTCGCCTATCAAACACAGGATTTGTATCGTGTATAATACTATGATGATTCGGACACACAATAAGTTGATTACTTGCACCAATGATTGCACCATCTCCAATGTGAACGCCGAGAAGGATTACCGAATTTTGCCCGATCCAAACATCATTTTCGCTAACGATATCTCCTTTTAATGGCAGATCCGTCTTTGCAGGCGGCGACATTTTCCATTCCTCCAAGGTATAGAACGGGAATGTAGAGACGGCGTTCATCTGATGGTTTGCACCGTTCATCACAAACTCAACTCCGGCGGCGATTTGACAGAACTTTCCGATGATGAGTTTGTCATCATTCCACTCGTATAAGTGTGAAACATGACTTTCAAAATCCGAATCGGCAATATAAGTAAAGTCCCCGACAATAATATTCGGATTTGTAATCGTCGGCTTCACATATATTTCTTTATCATACCCTGCAATTGGATGGATTGTATTGGGGTTTGGGTGTTTTCCGTCTTTCATCTTAACTACCTCTTCAAATTCCGATTGAGATTTCACCTGTTTTAAGAGATTTAATAACTGTTATATTTTGTTATTAAATTCTCCGCAAACCCTTGAAAACACTGGATTTGTCGCAGGTGAGCTTTCCCTTATTTTTTCCCTTGTGTTATATCGTCCCATCAGTGTTTATGAACTCTGATAAGGGCAAATACAAGGGCAAAAAAATTCTCTAGTAGATATGGGGATTACTCCCCATATCCCTACTCAAAACCGTACGTGCGCTATTAACGCATACGGCTTTTCACTCTATATTTTCATACTCTATCTGTAAAACAAACTCACTCTGATGCTTGGTTCAAGTAACGGAAATGTCCTAAGCAAACCATTAAAAAAAGCTTCTTTTGTATAGCTTCTTTTCTGACTTCTCCGGTTGAGCCACTTAAACAATAACCATTTTGTCTGCACCAGAAAGTTCTTCACTTCCTTTATATTGTCGGTCACTCCATAATACTGGTAGTGTCCCCGCAGTTTCGCATTGACTGTTTTGAATATCTGCTCTAATGGCATTGTTCTGTGAATCTTTATCCATTCCTTCATTGCCTTGATTTTGCTTCGGTACTTCTTCTTACTGGTCTTTACCCTACAACGGAAAAACTGCTTCTTTCCGTCCATTCCGCAATAAAACGTGAAACCAAGGAAGTCAAAGGTATCTGGTTTTCTTTCTCCTCTTGCTTTTCGGTTTTGCCTGGCAAACCTCCCAAATTCCAAAATCTTCGTCTTTTCCTCCGCCAGTTCCAACCCATATTTTCTAAAGCGCTCTTCCAGTCTCTGCTGGAATATCTGCGCTTCGTATGGATTCTGAAAACAGCAGACAAAATCATCACAGTAGCGAATCAGATAACATTCACCCTTACACTGTCTCTTTACGATTACATCAAACCAGTTGTCCAGTACATAATTCAGATATATATTTGCAAGTATTGGGCTGGCTCCATTTCCTTGTGGGGTTCCACGTTCACTGTCAAGAAATTTGCCATCTTCCATGATTCCCGCTTTCAGAAACTTCTCAATTATCTCAAGAAATCTTCTGTCTGCTATGTCATGTGACAGCATCTTCATCAGCCATTCATGGTCTACATTATCAAAGAATCCTCTGATATCTGCTTCCACCACATAGTTCGTCTTCCGATACTGTACCATCTCTATGATTTCCCTCACCGCCTGATGACAGTTCCTGTTTGGACGGAAACCAAAGCTCTCATTATAAAACTTCGGTTCATAAATCTGCTCCAGTATCTGTGCAATCGCATTTTCCACCAGTTTATCTTCATAACACGAGATTCCCAGTGGTCTCATTTTGCCTTTTGTTTCTTTCGGGATATAGACCCGCCTTGTTGGATTTGGGCGATAACTTCCACTCTTCATCCGTCTTACAAGGTTCGCAAGATTTTCCTCCAGATTTCGTTCATAATCCTCTTTTGTCACCTTATCAATTCCATACGCCTTTCTTTTATCCATCGTTTTATGGATTGCCCTTAGTGTATTTTCATTGATATATGACGCAAGATTTTGAACCTTTCTGTCTGTTCTGTTTGCTTTTGCGATATTGTACTGTATTCCAAGCAACTCGTTTACCATGTCCATCAGCTCTCTTTCGTCTGCATAGTTTCTTATTACTTGAAGCTATAAAGTGCACAGCCCTTTTCTCCATCTGTTTTCACAGGCTTCTTCGATACTATGGCTGTGTCGGACTTCCTGCCATTCATTTGGATTCCTGACGCATTTCTTTGTTTTGGTTTCCATACCTCTTACGAGGAAATGACAGGACCTCAGCTGTTCCGATAACATACTTATCATCAACCTCGCCAAGCTCTCAGACTGGGGGATGCCGCCATAACCTCACCGTAGCGGTTACAGCAGTGTTGTCTACTGTGTAATACAACACATCGACCATTTCCAACCTCATACTAATTTCCCAGCTCAATCGCTTCACTTTCGTTTCGGCTCTGTTGCTCCCTGTCCTACGCTTAAACCTGGTGTTACCACTTCAGTTCCAAGGACTCGGTACAGGCGGTTGGTTAGACCTTACCTGATAGGCTTTTCCTACTGTATTGTTATCAGCTTACCAAAGTTTGCAGAATTTCTTCCGCTCGCTAGGGGAAATCAGCTATGCTGATTTCACAGCTCGCACCCAATAATCATTCTACCATAATGGGAACAGTCAAACAAGCCACACAAATGTTTGGCTGTTATTTTTATACCCATTTTTAGAAAGGATGATGAAACTATGGCTGAAGGTGTAAGAAAAAGAGGTAAGACCTGGTCTTACTATTTTGACACTGCCAAGATTAATGGCGAACGAAACAAGATTGAAAAGGGTGGATTCCGCACCCAGAAAGAAGCATTGGACGCAAGGGCTGCTGCCATTGCAGAATATAATAATACCGGCAGATCATTCTCACCCAAAGAGATCAGCGTTGCTGATTACCTGGACTATTGGCTGGAAACTGTAATAAAGAAAAATATTGACCATGGGTACACTTATAATACCTATCGTGATTATGAATCAAAGATCAGGCTGCATTTAAAACCTGCTTTTGGTATCTACAAATTAAGCAGTTTTCAGTATGCTCCTGATAAGGTCCAGGAATGGATCAATGACATGAAGCTAAAGGGTCTGTCCAAAAGTATGATAAAAAATACTCTGACCTGTCTGCAAGGTGCCATGAATTACGCCATACTGCCGCTGAATTATATTCAGTCTAATCCCTGCATTCCGGTAAAAGTCGGTAAGATGCCAATAGATGTAGATGCAAAGGCTCATACTGAATATATCTGCCCCAAAGAAGAATTTGACAGGATCCTTGCACGTTTTCCAGAAACCAGTTATTTTCACCTTTCCCTTGTAGTACCTTACAATGTCGGGACACGAATCGGTGAGACCTTCGCTATAGACCTGGAAGAAGATGTGGATTTTTCCAAACATGAACTGAAAATCAAAGGTCAGATGTACAAGATTGAAAAGACCTGGTTCATCAAACCACCTAAGTATGACTCCCACCGCACTGTCAAAATAGGGCAGACACTTGAAAAAGAACTGAAATATGCGATAAAACAAAGAAAAATAAACCGGCTGAAATATGGCGGTGCATATCTGAAGACTTACCTGCTGCCAGATAACTCTATCACTCAGGTCAGGGCTGACATAACAGTCCCACATAAAGAGATCACGCCACTGTGCGTAAAAGACAATGGTGAACTGGTCACACCTGACTCTTTCAAATACTGTGCCAGAGTCATTCACTGGGAACTTGGTAACCACCTGTTCCACGCCCACTGTCTGAGACATACACATGGTACCATGCTGGCAGAAGGTGGCGTAAATCCAAAGACTGTTATGGAACGCCTTGGCCATAAAGATATAGCAACCACATTACAGACATATACGTTCAATACTGAAAGTATGCAGCAGTTCGCTGTAGATGTGTTTGAAAAGAAAATACAGGCATAAAAATAAACGGTTGAACATCCCTGATTCGTTCAGAGTGTTCAACCGTTTTTCTATAATT
>OGWX01002450.1_pt1 | contig 11112 bp, 10 predicted proteins | sample 1576151 | NCBI WGS metagenome assembly OGWX01 (sample SAMEA3541591, study PRJEB24748) | human gut metagenome | biome: human gut; feature: human-associated habitat; material: faeces | place: China | collected 2012
CGTTTTGCGATGTTTTGAACCGCGAGCTTGTCTGTGCGCTCGGCTGCACCGAGCCCATTGCCGTTGCCTATGCGGCGGCGCTGGCGAGCCAGACGCTCGGTTGCGAGCCCGAACACATGGATGTTGCCTGCTCGGGCAACATCATCAAGAACGTTAAGAGTGTGACCGTGCCCAACTCGGGCGGTATGCACGGTATTGAGGCTGCAGCCGTGCTGGGCGCCGTGGGCGGTGACGCCAAGAGCGCGCTCGAGGTGCTCGAGAGCGTTGACGATGCGGATCGTGCTCGCGTGACTGAGCTGCTTGTCGACGCCGACTACTGTGATGTGTCGCTTGTCGAGGGCGTGCCCAACCTCTACATCAAGGTGACTGCCACGGCCGGTGACCATACCGCGGTCGTCGAGATTACCGACCACCATACCAATGTCACGTGCCACACGCTCGATGGCATTCCGGTGTGCGGCAAGTCGGCGGGGGAGTGCGCTGCCTGCGCCGAGCGCGTCGTGGCCGAGCGTGCCGCCGATAACGCCGATACGCCCATGTCGATCGAGTCCATCATCGACTTTATCGAGGACGGCGACATTGAGGATGCCCGCGCTGCTGTTGAGCGTCAGATTGAGCTGAACGGCGCAATAAGCGCCGAGGGCCTGGCGCACGCTTGGGGCGCCGAGGTAGGCCGTACGCTGCTGGGCGCTCGTGCCGACGACGTCGCCTGCCGTGCCCGTGCCCGTGCGGCCGCCGGGTCCGATGCCCGCATGAACGGCTGTGCGCTGCCGGTCGCCATTGTGTGCGGCTCGGGCAACCAGGGCATCACCTGTGCGCTGCCCGTTATGGAGTATGCCGACTACCTGCGTTGCGACAACGAGCGCCTGGTGCGCGCTGTGATGCTGTCCGACCTTATCGCCGTGCATATCAAGAGCTATATTGGTGCGCTCTCGGCGTTTTGCGGCGCTATTTGCGCCGCGTGCGGTGCCGGTGCCGCGATTACCTGGCTGTGTGGCGGCACGCGCGAACAGATTGGTGCGACGGTCTCGAACACGCTCGGCAACGTGGGCGGTATCGTGTGCGACGGCGCCAAGGCGAGCTGTGCCGCCAAGATTTCCGCTGCCGTCGATGCGGCGATTCTGGGCCACGATATGGCCATGCAGGGCCGCGGCTTCCGCGCCGGCGAGGGTCTGATCCAGGATACCGTCGAGGAGACGATCGCGAGCATGGGCTATGTGGGCCGTGTGGGCATGAAGGATACCGATGTCGAGATTCTCAACATCATGATCGGCAAGACCATCGTCGACTGCTAGGGGCTCTGGGGCACTGCGTCTTGTTGTTGAAACTATCGCGCTTGTGGCTGTAAAGCACCTGTCTGCATTGCGGACAGCGAGGATCTCGCGGTATGTCACCAGGTCGTTCTCGCGCTTGATGCGCTCGAGGACGGTTGCGACAACAAGCGCCGCTATCGCCGGCAGGAACGCCGCAGCCGCGGCGACGCCGGCGCCCCAGGTGCCCTCCATCCAGTTAAACGCCGGCGACAGTATCAGTGCGAACGCCACCGCCAGCAACGCGAGCATCAGCACGGCCAGCCATAGCATCCGCGTTCCCATGCGCTTGCGATCTCTTTCGACTGCCTCTTCCATAACGGTCACGTCTCCCTTCACGAGCGTGTCTATGGAGGTGCCGAATAGGATGCTCAGCATGAGCAGGCTCTGGACGTCCGGATACGTCTTGTCCCGCTCCCAGTTCGAGATCGTCTGACGCGACACGTAGAGTTTCTCGGCGAGCTGTTCTTGGGAGAGCCCCATCGCCTCGCGCCTCGTCTTTGCTCACCGGCACGTCGAGCGTCTCACCGAGGGCGACGAGCATCTCCGCGTCGGGCACCGAGAGCCCGCGTTCCCATTTGGAAACCGTCTGCCTCACCACGTTCAGCTTGAGCGCGAGCTCCTCCTGCGATAGCCCTTTCGATTTCCTGAGGGCCTGGATGTTCTCGTTCAGCATGGTGGATCCTTTCTCTCGCCCGGTTCCTACGTTACCGCAATGCTGCCCGCAGATGGTCCGTTGCCGCAAGCAACGGGTCGTAACATCGGCGGGGATTGTTTGAGTTCGCAGGGGATGCAAGCTCCTTATAATATGACGTCCATTTAATCTACCTGCGGTTTGCAACCATAGGGTGCCTGCAGGTTGCGTAAAATGAAGCCTCAAGTTGGTGGTTTCCGCCATGTGGCTACCGTAGTGTGTAAGTCGCCGGCAGGAAAGCACCGAACGCTGGGATGCCGCGCCCGCGCCGTCGCCGTGAGCCAAGATCATGACGCCCGAGCGGTCGCTCCCAGCCAACGAGAGGACCTACTATGAGCTTCCGTACCAACCTTCAGTATCTGCGCGCCGAGCGCCATATGACCCAGGAGCAGCTCGCCATGCTGCTTGGGGTGTCCCGCCAGTCCGTCACCAAGTGGGAGGCCGAGAAGTCCTACCCGGAGATGGATAAGCTCATCAAAATGTGCCAGATTTTCGAGTGCTCGCTCGATGACCTGGTGCAGGGTGACCTTACCGATCGCGCTCCGGCACCCGCCGTCGCTACCGTGCCGCCCGGTCCCGCGACGGATGTGTGTGGCTATGACGACCACATGCGCTCGTTTGCCAAGCGAGTTCCCACGGGTGTCGCCGCGTTTATCCTGGGCGTTGTGGGGCTCGTGCTTTTTGAGGAAGGGACGGCTCTGCGCGGCCTGTTCAATAGCAGTATGGCTGCAAGTTGGGGCGAGCTTCTGGGGCTGGCCGCCCTGTTCTCCGGCGTGCTTGTGGGCATTGGCATCTTGGTTTCTGCTGGCATGGAGCACTCTGCTTTTGTGAAGGCGCATCCCTTTATCGAGGATTTTTATACTGACGATGATCGTCTTCAGGCGCGCCAGGTGCTGGTACGCGGGTTGGTTACCGGGCTCATGCTCATCATGATGGGGGTTCTGCTGGGCAACTTCATCGAGCATGAGTCTGGCGCGGAGGCTCCTGCGGGCGCTGCGCTGCTCGCCCTGGTCGCGGTGGGCGTATGGCTGATTGTCCATGCGGGCATGATGTACGGTCGCGTGGATATCGATGAGTACAACCGCGATGCGGTCGAGGAACTCGAGGTTGAGGACATCGCCCGCATCGATGTTCCCGAAGCGGTGCGCAACGAGCTGCGCTCCGCAAAGCGCACGCACGAGAAGATCGAGGCTGCTTGCGGTGTCATCATGCTCGTTTCCACCATCGTTGCGCTGAGTTGGCTGTTTTTGGGTCCTTCGTTCGCTGGGACCACATGGGACGCCATCGGTAGTGGGCGTCAGGCGGCCGATTCCATCGTCGGCTACTTTTGGCTGCCTTGGCCAATTGGAGGCATTCTCTGCGGCATCGTCAGCATTCTCATGAAGGCCTTCGGAAGGGACCGTTGAGTAGCTGGAATTTTACTAGTGCTTGCAGTCAATTTGAAGTCTTCGGCTGCGGGCACCTTCGAGTCCGCATCACGAGCGCACGCCGCCGCCCAAAAGCGCTGATTCTTGACGCGCGTGATGCGGACTTCGGCAGATGCTGCCTCTAGTTCAGCAACCCCCACACGGCAAAGCCGAGTGCTCCGCCGATGGCGGCCGCGGCGATGAAAGTCAGCAAGTCGTACGCCAGTCGATGCTTCGTCGGCCACGCGCGGCGGGGGAGTGCCCGCGGATCGCGCTCGATGTTCGCCTCGCCGTTCATGAAGGCGAGGATCTCGCGGTATGTCACCAGGTCGTTCTCGCGCTTGATGCGCTCGAGGACGGTTGCGACAACAAGCGCCGCTATCGCCGGCAGGAACGCCGCAGCCGCGGCGACGCCGGCGCCCCAGGTGCCCTCCATCCAGTTAAACGCCGGCGACAGTATCAGTGCGAACGCCACCGCCAGCAACGCGAGCATCAGCACGGCCAGCCATAGCATCCGCGTTCCCATGCGCTTGCGATCTCTTTCGACTGCCTCTTCCATAACGGTCACGTCTCCCTTCACGAGCGTGTCTATGGAGGTGCCGAATAGGATGCTCAGCATGAGCAGGCTCTGGACGTCCGGATACGTCTTGTCCCGCTCCCAGTTCGAGATCGTCTGACGCGACACGTAGAGTTTCTCGGCGAGCTGTTCTTGGGAGAGCCCCATCGCCTCGCGCCTCGTCTTTATCTGGTTGCTGATGTCCATCGTCACCTCCCGGTCGTGAAGGAGCGTCCCGCGAACACATCGGGTGCGCTATCGAATCTGTTGTACATCATATGCGGCAAGGCTTGCCGGGCGCTGCAAAAATTGTTTTGCATGGGGTTTACCTGCATGATTGTTGCTGCGATGCGTGCCAACGCCGCGGGGAGATCTGGCTTGTGGAGGCTTGCGGGGCGATGGCTTAGCGATGTTGTCGAGCAGTCGTCCAGGTGCGCAGGCCCATGGCGGCGTAGCCGATTGCGGTATAGGCAACCCCATGGAACGCAAGGTCCTGGCTGCCCTCGACCGCGAGGGGAAACAGGAGCGCGGGTCCGATTCCGAGCGCTGCGGGTACCCAGAAGAGCGTCCTCGCGGAGTTCGCGGCGAGCAGACCGAGGGTGATTGCAGTTGCGGGGAGCACGGGGTAGATCAGCGCCATCATGGCGATCATGCCGGCATCGGATGGGACGACGCTCACCAGGAGGACGGGGATTGCCCAGCAGACGCCAACGATTGCGATCAATGCGATGAGGGACGCGCGTACGGTGACGTTCATGGGGCACCTCCTAACGGGAATCGCCCCCCATTCTGGCATACATCTTCAGAATGGGGGGCTAAGGGGGATACCATTTCGGGGAACGGGTGCGTACCCGCGCTTTTAACTCAGCATCTTGGCGAGCATGCCGATGCCGACGCCCACCAGTCCGCCGGCGATGGCGCCGATGATGATCTGCACCGCGTTGCGCGTGCCCTTGACCCAAGGGTTCATCTCGCGCTCACGGCGCCCCTCGAGCGTGTCGCGATCGACCTGCTCGCCGCGGCTAAACGCCAACACCTCGCGGTACGTGACGAGGTCGTGCTGCTTCTTCATGCGTTCCATATACACGAACGCCACGAGCATCACGACGAGCGCCACGGCGGCAAACGCCGCGGTGGGCGCGATGTGCATGCCCCAGCCCCATTCGAACTGGAACGCCGCCCACGCGCTCAGCACCAAAAACACGACCGCGCTCACGACCGTGATTGTGGAGAGGGCGTTGTACTTCTTGACCGCTTCGTTCATTACCTGTGCCATGGTTTCCACATCTCCTTTGATGAGGGAGTCCACGGTCACCCCGAACACGTTGGAAAGCAGCAGCAGGCTCTGGACATCCGGATACGTACGGCCGCACTCCCAGTTGCTGATGGTCTGGCGCGACACGTAGATGCGCTCCGCCAGATCGTCTTGGGACAGTCCGAGCTCCGTGCGATGCTCCTTGATGTGCGAGCCCAGCTCCATGCGTTTGCTCCCTAGAGGGTCGGGGTGACCCCTGTCGAGAGCCACCATGTCATTGACGCGAGCATCGTACCATCAAAGGTCTTTATATTTGACCCCCACGGGGCAAAATCGAGCTGTCAAAAGGCTTTATATACGACATCTAGCTGGGAAAAGAACGGTCTCCAAAGGCGGGTGCCTCCGGGGACCGGTTGGTGCGTATAGAGGGGGCGAGCTTGCTTTGGGTTGGTGTTGGCCCCGCCGCTCGGCTCGACTTTGGAGCGGCGGGGCTCAACTCTGCCTCGGCGCTGGCGAGGCAGAGCGCGGCTTTGCCCCGACGTCGGCCGCGCCCGAGCCCTGTCTTCCCGGCTTAGCCCTCCTCGCCTTTGGGCGTGCCCTTGAACGAGGGCTCTTTCTTTGGCAGCCTTCCCGCGCGTTTGAGGGCGTCTCGCAAGATCCATTCCACCTGACCGTTGGCGCTGCGCATCTACGAGTACCAGCGCCCGCTTGAGGGGACGAGCAGAACCCCCCCAGCTCCTTCATGCGCTTGAGCGCGCGGATGTTCGCCTCGGGGATGGCGTAATTGGAGTCGAGGAAGGTCTCGTCCATATCGCTTGCAACAAGGCGGTACATGCTAGTACACCATGCCCATGGCCTCGCGCACCTCGGCGAGCGTGGCCTCGGCGACCTCGTTAGCGCGGCGGTTGCCCTCGTGCAGGACGTCCTTGACGTAGTCCATATCCTGCACGAGCTCCTCGCGGCGCGCGCGGATGGGGGCGAAGTGCTCGTTGACGGCCTCGGTCACGCACTTCTTGAGCTGGCCGGAGCCGCCCATGCCGATCTCCTCGGCAATCTCGACCTCGGAACGACCGGTGCAGATGGCGGCCGTCGAAAGCAGACCGGACACGCCGGGGCGGTTCTCGGGATCGAACGTGATCATGCGCTCGGAGTCGGTCTGGCTCTTCTTGATGCGCTTGGCCGTCTCCTCGGCGGTCATCGAAATGTTGATGGCGTTGCCGTAGCTCTTGCTCATCTTGCGACCGTCCAGGCCGGGCAGCAGCGGGGTCTCGGACAGCAGCGCGTCGACCTCGGGGAACACCTTGCCGTAGCGGTTGTTAAAGCGGCGGGCGATGGTGCGGGTGAGCTCGATGTGCGGCAGCTGGTCGCGGCCGACGGCACGACGTTGCCCTTGCAGAACAGGATGTCGCAGGCCTGGTGCACCGGGTAGGTGAGCAGAAGGCCGGTGAGCTCATGGCCCGAGGCCTCCATCTCGGCCTTGACCGTGGGGTTGCGAGCCAGCTCGGCCTCGGACACCAGCGACAGGAACGGCAGCATGAGCTGGTTGGCTGCGGGCACGGCGGAGTGCGCGTAGAGCATGGTCTTGTCGGGATCGATACCGCAGGCAAGGTAGTCCATGACCATGTTGTACACGTTGTCCTGGATGTTATCGGTGCTGTCGCGGTCGGTGATGACCTGGTAGTCGGCGATGAGCACGTTGGTGTGCACGGCCATGTCCTGCAGCTCGACACGGCTCTTGAGCGTGCCGAAGTAGTGGCCGAGGTGCAGGCGGCCGGTGGGGCGGTCGCCGGTGAGCATGGTGTACTTCTCGGGGTGCTGCGGCAGGTCGGCGCGGATCTGGTTGCTGCGCTCGAGGCTGACCTCATAGCTGAGCTCGTTGGGCATGCTGTCTCCTTTTGGGTTGAGTGCCCGGCCGGCATTGTCGGTCTTGGTTGAAGATGAAGCTACCAGAGAAACGGCGTCTCTTGCCGGAATCAACGATGGTTTTCGCCTTGTCGTCCCGCAGGGTCGTTTCCCTTCTTGGGAAGGAGCCCCTCGATATGCTCGAGCCGCTCCTCATGGGCCACGTGCGCCGCGCGCTCCTCGGCGGCGAAAGCGGGGTCTTCGGGCGTGACGGTCTCATCTCGCTGAGTCTTGGGATTGTAGTGGTGACGCAGTACTGGCTCAAACAGGTGCAGGCGCGCGGCGAATAGCGCCGAGCACGCGAACAGCAAGAGGAAGATCACCACGCGGGCTCCCACGGGGACCTGGTTGATCACCATGGCGCCGAGGGAGAGCAGTAGACACCATGCGTAGATGAGCAGGACCGCCTGGCGCTGGTCGTAGCCCTCCTGGATCAGGCGATGGTGGATGTGGCCCTTGTCGGCCTCACCCATGTGGACCTTAATTACCCTGAGCACGTGGTGGGCATCCCCGCCGAGGAGATGAAGGCCAAGCTCGACGCACACGACCTTAAGCTCAACGGCACGGCTCTTCGCTTTCGCAGCGATTTTATCAATGGGGACCTGGGCAACCAGGATCCCGCGCTCGCTGGAGAGGCGCTTAAGCTCTGCTATGAGGCCTGCGATTGCTGTCGCACCTGCGGCGGCGATACCGTGACGATCTGGCTCGGCCACGATGGCTTCGACTACAGCTTCCAGATCGACTACACCCACGTGTTTGACAACCTCGTTAAGGCGTTCCAGGCGGTCTGCGACTATGCGCCCGACCTGCATATCTTCATCGAGTACAAGCCCTATGAGGAGCGCAGCTACGCCTATATCGATACGATGGGCCTCACCGGCATGATCCTCAACGCGGCGGACCGCGAGAATCTGGGTGTCACGCTCGATTACTGTCACATGCTCATGAAGCACGAGAACCCCGCGATGGCTACCGATATCTTCGGCCGTGCCGGCAAGCTCTACGGCATTCACCTCAACGATGGTTACGGCGTGATGGACGACGGACTCATGATTGGCATGGCTACGCCTGTCAAGATGCTCGAAATGCTCTTCTATCTCAAGAAGTACGCCTTTGACCGCGCCGTCTACTTCGATACGTTCCCGATTATCGAGGATGCGGAAGGGGAGTGCGCTCATAACCTCGTTATGATGAAGCTTATGAATGACGCCCTGGAAAGCGTGGGCCAGGAAAAGATTCAGTCCGTGATCGATGCAAACGATGCGCTTGCAGCGGCCGCGCTCGTGCGCGAGCTCTTCTGCACGATGGGGGGGTAATCATTATATGAAACGCGATTGGGAAGCTACTGCCAAGGGCATTCTTGCCGCCGTGGGCGGCCCCGAGAACATCTCGGGCATGACGCACTGCGCCATTCGTCTTCGCCTGAACCTACGCGACGATTCCAAGTGTGACGACGCGGCCGTCAAGGAGGTCGACGGCGTGGTCAACACCGTCAACTCGGCCGGCCAGTATCAAGTGCTGATCGGCACCGAGGTGCCCAAGCTCTATGAGAAGTTCGAGCCGCTCGTCAAGGGCTCGGGCGCCGAGGTCTCCACGAGCACCTCCTCCGATGAGGGTATCGTCTCCAGGATCTTCTCTGCTATCTCGGGCGTCTTTGCTCCGCTGCTGCCCGCCATGGCCGGCTCCGGTATCCTCCGTGGCCTGCTAATCCTTGCGGTTCAGCTTGGCCTTATCACCGAGGGCACGGGTACCTACACCATCCTCTACACCCTCTCGATGAGCGTGTTCTACTTCCTGCCGGTGCTTCTAGGCTTCTCCTCGGGCAAACGCTTCGGTGCGAGCCCGTACCTGTCGGCTCTGATCTGCGCCTGTTTGCTCTATCCCGATTTTATCGGCTTGATGGGCGATGCGGGCAACGGCGCCATGAGCGAGTTCTTCGGCATCCCCGTGGTGCTCATGAGCTACAACTCCACCGTTATCCCGGCCATCATCGCCATCTGGGTTTACTCGTTCCTCTATAAGTTCCTGGATGAGCATGTGCCCGAGACTCTCAGGCTCGTCGTGCTCCCCGCGGTCTCGCTGATCATCATGGTTCCCGCCACTATGCTCGTGATTGGTCCCTTGGGCGTCTATGCCGGCGAGGGCATTGCCTTCGTGGTCAACTGGCTCATCGCCCGCTCCAACGTACTTGCTGGCATCCTGGTGGGCGGCGGCTGGTCCGTGCTCGTCTCGATGGGTATTCACTGGGCCGTTAACCCCATCATGATTAACAATATTGCCTCCAACGGCTTCGACTACATTTGCCCGGCCACCTTTGCCTGCAACTTTGCCGTTATCGGCTGCGCCCTCGGCGTCTTTCTCAAGGCCCGCGACCAGAAGCTCAAGAGCTTTGCTATGACCGGCGCCGTGACTATCTGCCTCTCTGCCATCATCGAGCCCACGCTCTTTGGCATGCTCGTCAAGAATAAGAAGCTCTTCCTGGCTCAGATCATCGGCGGTGCCTGCGGTGGCGCGTTCCTCGGCGTTTTCAAGGTTGTCACCACTGCCTTTGTCTTTGGCTCCGTCACCACGTTCCCGGCCTTCGTCTCCTCCGATCCGATGAACTTCGCCTTCGCCATGATCGGTATGGTTATCTCGGCTGTTGTCGTCGGCGTGCTCGGCTACATCTTCACCGGTAAGGACGATCAGCTCGCCTAGTCTTGCTTTGAGGCCCCACACCATGTGTCCAAGGTTAAGACCGACTTCCATCTAATAAAGGGTCGCTGTTTATATCGCAGCGGCCCTTTTTTGCTTTTGATTGACATGATTGGAGTAAACTTTGAAAACAGATGAAAAGGAAGGAACGCCGAAGATTCCGTATGAGCGCCATGAACTGATTCTCAATAAGCTTAAGGAGGTCGATCTGCTGAAGATCGACGAGCTCGCGGCCTTTATGCCCGATGTGTCGATGTCTACGCTTCGCCGTGATCTCAAAGAACTTGAGAAGCGGGGGAGCATCGAGTATCTGACCGGCGGCGCGGTTAAGTTGCATTCCGCGGCTCACGAGGCGAGCGTTTTTGAGAAGGGTGCGCAGCGGAGCAGCGAGAAGGACCTGATCGCGCGTTGTGCGGCGGCGGAGGTCGAGGACGGTGAGACGGTCTATGTCGACTCCGGTACCACCGCGACGGCGCTCCTGAGCCTGCTCGTCGACAAGCCGGTGACTATCTACACCACCAACGGCTATGCATGTTGGTTTACGGGCGAGCTTGCTGCTAAGGTGGTGGTAATTGGCGGCGACTTCAACCCCGTTACCTGCTCGCTCACCGGTCCTATGGTTGAGAGCGCGCTGCGCGAGCTGTACTTTGACCGGGCGTTTATAGGTGTCAACGCGGTGGACGAGGACCGCGGCATCATGACGCCAGGTTATCCCGAGGCTATCAAAAAACGTATCGTGATGCAGAATTCCCAGGCGAGTTACGTACTCGCCGATAGCTCCAAGTTCCACGTGTTTTCAAATGTAAAGGTGTGCGACCTGGAGGGCTTTACTGTTATTTCCGACAAGCGCGACGCCAAAATCGGCGAACGCGTCAAAATGATCACAGCCTAGGACACTGGGGCATCGCATCTTGCCCTCAAGCCGTTGCCCACGTAACGAAGCGTGGGGCAAACGTGCGCCCCATTCCTGATTTGGGGACTAGCTTAGTTCGTCGGCTACTTGGTGCTCGTAGAAGGCTTCGATTACGGCGTTGAAGTCGCGGGCGAAGTCTTCCATGGTTCCGTGCCAGGTGGCTCGGCCGGGTTTTCCCTGACCAACATAGGCAGTCTGAATACCGCAGGCGGGGCTGGGGAAGTCGCGCTTGGGGTCGTTGCCCACCATAAGGACCTCGTGTGGCTCGAGCCCCATCACCTGAAGCTGCTCTAGATAGTAGGTGGCATCGGGCTTGCAGCGGGTGGTGTTTCCCATGTGCGTGACGAGCTCAAAGGGGGCGTCGGCCAGGTCGCCCCAACCC
>OGWX01002452.1_pt1 | contig 11111 bp, 10 predicted proteins | sample 1576151 | NCBI WGS metagenome assembly OGWX01 (sample SAMEA3541591, study PRJEB24748) | human gut metagenome | biome: human gut; feature: human-associated habitat; material: faeces | place: China | collected 2012
CGTGGTAAATAAAGAAGAACTGGAAGAGCTTCTGCGTGAGCTTCGTATGAAGACACCGGATGAGATCAAACGTTACCAGAAGATCATCAGCAACAAAGATGCCATCCTTGCAGATGCACAGGCAAAAGCAGAAGAGATTCTGGCTCAGGCACAGATTCAGACCAATGAACTTGTCAGCGAGCACCAGATCATGCAGCAGGCTTACGCACAGGCAAACGAGGTCGTTTCCATTGCTACAAACCAGGCACAGGAGATTCTGGACAAGGCAACAGAGGATGCAGACAATATCCGTACAGCTGCAATTGAGTATACCGATAATCTTCTTGGAAACCTGGAGAACATCGTAACTCATGCAATTGATACAAACAAAGCAAAATATGACGGACTGATGTCTTCTCTTCAGAACTGCTACGATATTGTAAAAGCAAACAGAAACGAACTGACTCCTTCGGAAGAAGAAGCAACTGATCCGGAAGCAGATACCGCTTCAGAAGATCAGGGAGCTTCCAATGCGGAAGAGTATGATATCATTGGTTCTGATAACAAACCGGAGCAGTTATAATACATAGCAGGATTTTCGCTTCGTTTATATCGCATAGAGTCGACAGACCAGTTCCAGAAATCCTGTTGCTAAAATTGCACATGCAAGTTTAAAACATGCATAATGCCGCAGGGAGAATGAAAGTTGTCGCAGCATGGAAGCAGTCTGAAACAGACCACTGATACCACCAAAGGAAACGATAAAAATATCGATCAGATATTTGACATGAAAGGGCAATGCAGCCCCGGAAGTCAAATGGATTCCGTTGGTAATTTCCAATAGTCCGGTACAGAGGCAAAGTATCAGGTCGTTTTTTATTGGAAACTGTTTTAGAAAATCCGCAGCAATTGCAAATAACATAATATATCCGGCGAGTTTTATCATTGTAGAAAAACCGTTCATAATGCCGTCATCGATGATTTTCAAGCTTATTGCAGATCTGGATGCCGGCATTTTTTGCGGTCTTTTTTCCGACAGTTGATGTTGAACTGAAAACAGAACGAAACGTCCAAGCAGCAATGGTGGAAGATAGCAGATCAAAAGAAGCATCCACCCTGACAGAAAACCGCCATTTAAAGAAAGCACCATATAATTGTACAGAAAAGCCGGACCGAAATTATTGCTGATACAACTGATAACTTCTGCTTCCTTTGCAGTAATCTTGCCGGTGTCATACAGATCAGCACAGATTTTACTTCCCAGGGGAAAGCCAAATAGAAATCCTGCAATAAGTGGATAAATTAACGGCGCTCTGACCGGATAGATTTTGGAAAACCATGGATAGATCCGCTCTGACAGACTGTCATAAATGCCGGAACGCACCATAATTCCGGATAAAATGCTAAAAGGCAGAAGTGTCGGCAGGACAGAATGATACCAGAGGGCGAGTCCACCGGCGGTAGCCAATGCAATCTGCCTTGGACGAACGATACAATATAACAGGCAAAGGGTAAATATCAGGATAGAGAAAATCTTTTTCATACTGCATTTTATTAGACATATCATAAAGTAATTCCTAAATCCGGAGCGAAATATGAAAAAGATTCTGATCTGGCTTGTTCTTATTTTCTGCTGTGCGCTGTTTGACTGTTTTCTTGTAAAAAAATTGCCGTTTTCATCGGAAATAACCATTGATCCGGTATTAGATCAAAGGATCTGTGACGAAATCAAATATTTTCCCATTGCATCGGATCGTAACGAAGCAGAATTGCCCTGTCAGTATGTGGATTCCTGGATGGCAGAGCGCACTTTTGGTGGAAACCGGCATCATGAAGGAACCGATTTGATGACAACCGAAAACGAACGCGGCATTTATCCGATCGTCAGTATGACGGATGGTGTGATTGAAGCCCTTGGATGGCTGCGCCTTGGCGGGTATCGCATTGGTATTCGCAGTTCTTCCGGCATTTATTATTACTATGCACATATGGAATCTTATGCAGAGGATCTGACAGAGGGCAGTAACATAAAAGCCGGACAGTTTCTTGGGTTTGTGGGTGATACCGGCTATGGTGCAGAGGGCACTATCGGGCAGTTTGCCGTTCATCTGCATGTAGGAATCTATGTTCAGGATGCAAATGGAGAAGATATTGCCGTCAATGCTTATCCCTACCTGAAAAAAGCAGAATCTAAACAGATTTTGGCAGATTATAAAAAACTTGCAGATTTTGGGTCTGCCACCTATAATAAATGAAGCATATAACGATAAGAAAAGAACAAGGAACAATAAATAAATGGAAAAACAGATAAAAGCAATGCGAATGGATAAATTTTTATCCCAGACGCTGAACGTAACGCGCACAGAAGCAAAAAAAATGCTCAAACAGGGACGCATCAGCAAAAATGAGGTTGTCTGCAAAGATGGTGCAGAAAAAGTAATTCCTCAGACGGATGTTGTCTGTCTGGATGGAACGCCGATTCAGTATGAACAATTTCATTATCTGATGCTGTATAAACCGGCAGGATGTGTCACTGCCACCGAAGATGCACATGCGAAAACGGTAATGGATTATATCCCGGCAGAACGCCGGCGTAATCTGTCTCCGGTAGGCAGACTGGATAAAGATACCGAAGGATTGCTTTTACTGACGGATGACGGTGCCTTAAATCACCGGCTTCTTGCACCGGGAAAACATGTCCCCAAAACATACTATGCCAAAATTGATGGAACAGTGACCGAACGGGAAGTGACACTTTTTGCTGAAGGACTGGAGATTGGAGAAAAGAAACCGACCGCTCCTGCAATTCTGGAAATTTTACATTCCGCAGAGCAGTCAGAGATTCGTGTCACGATTACAGAAGGCAAATTTCATCAGATCAAGCGCATGTTTCATGCTGTCGGAATGGAAGTGCTTTATCTGAAACGGCTTTCCATGGGAACGTTACAGCTGGATGAGACACTTGCTCCGAGTGCATGGCGGGAGCTGACCGAAAGCGAAATACAACAGTTAAAGGAAGAACAATCATGATGTTAGAAAATAAAGAAGCCGTTATTTTTGATCTGGACGGTACGATTACGGATTCCATGTGGGTATGGGCAGATATTGACCGTACCTTTTTCGAACAGCGAAAGATTCCGATGCCGCCGACGTTAAATAAAGAGATCGAGGGAATGAGTTTTACGGAGACGGCAGAATATTTTATCCGTACCTTTCAGCTTCCGGAAACGGTAGAGGAATTAAAAGATATCTGGAATCGGATCGCACTGGATAAATATGCACATGAGACACCGTTAAAACCCGGAGCCGGTGAAATTTTGAAATATTTAAAAGAGCATCACATCAAAACCGGAATTGCCACCAGTAATTCCCGGTTATTACTGGATGTGTTTTTGAAAGAACGGGATCTGGAACCGTATATCGATGCAGTTACCACAAGCTGCGATGTCAACAAAGGCAAACCGGAGCCGGATGTCTATCTGAAAACAGCAGAAAAACTGCAGGTAAAACCGGAACATTGTCTGGTATTTGAAGACATCCCAATGGGAATTTTGGCAGGAAAACGGTCAGGCATGCAGGTGTGTGCCATCGAAGATGATTATTCCATCCACCTTACCGCTGAGAAAAAAGCGCTGGCGGATTACTATATTACAGATTTCAGACAGGTTCTGGATCATACCTATGAGGATTTAAGAAAATGAAGCAATTTTTACCAATCAGTCGTGCCGATATGGAGGCACAGGGCATCAAACAGCTTGATTTCGTCTACGTGATCGGCGATGCCTATGTGGATCATCCATCCTTCGGGCACGCGATCATCAGCAGAATATTACAGGCAAACGGTTTTACGGTGGGAATCATTTCGCAGCCGAACTGGAAAGATCCGGACAGCATCACTATTCTGGGCGAGCCAAAACTTGGATTTATCGTAACCGGCGGAAATATGGATTCCATGGTAAACCATTATTCTGTTTCCAAAAAACGCCGACAGAAAGATGCTTTTACACCGGGCGGTGTTATGGGAAAACGCCCGGATTATGCAACCATTGTATACTGCAATCTGATCCGCCGAACATATAAGCATAATCCACTGATCATTGGTGGACTGGAAGCAAGTCTGCGCCGTTTGGCACATTATGACTACTGGTCAAATAAGGTCAAACGTTCGATTTTACTGGACTCAGGCGCCGACCTGTTATTATACGGAATGGGAGAGCGCAGTATCATTGCCATGGCAGAGGGACTCAAAAGCGGCATCAGTATCAAAGACCTGACATATATCGATGGTACAGTATACAAAACAAAAGACCCTGATAGTGTTTACGATGGCATTATGCTGCCGTCCTTTGAGGATATCTGCGCCAGCAAAGAAACCTATGCGCACAGCTTTTATACGCAATACTGCAATACCGATCCGTTTACCGCAAAACGTTTGATTGAACCGTATCCAAACAAATGTTATGTGGTGCAGAATCCACCGGCAAAACCGCTGACAACCAGCGAAATGGATGATGTATATGCACTCCCTTACATGAGAACGTATCATCCGTCCTATGAAGAAGCAGGCGGTGTACCGGCAATTGAGGAAGTAAAATTCAGTCTGGTCAGCAATCGCGGCTGCTACGGCGGATGCAGTTTCTGTGCACTGACGTTTCATCAGGGACGTATCATTCAGACACGAAGTCACGAATCTATTTTAACCGAAGCAGAACAGATTGTGCATGATCCGGATTTTAAGGGGTATATTCACGATGTGGGCGGTCCGACGGCAAACTTCCGTGGACCATCCTGTGACAAACAGCTCACCAGAGGTGTCTGCAAGAACCGGCAATGCCTGTTCCCGACACCATGTCCGAATCTGAAAGTAGATCATTCGGACTACCTGAGTCTGCTTCGTAAATTGCGGAAACTGCCAAACGTAAAAAAAGTGTTTATCCGTTCGGGTATCCGGTTTGATTATCTGATCTGTGATAAGGACAAGACCTTTTTCCGGGAATTGTGTGAACATCATGTCAGCGGACAGTTAAAAGTGGCGCCGGAACACATTTCCGATTCGGTCCTTTCCCTGATGGGAAAACCGCCGGTAGCTGTTTATAATAAATTCAAAGACGAATATAAAAAGATCAACGAACGTCTGGATAAAAAACAGTATCTGGTACCGTATTTGATGTCTTCCCATCCGGGTTCGACCTTAAAAGAAGCGGTGGAACTGGCAGAATATCTGCGCGATCTTGGTTATATGCCGGAACAGGTACAGGATTTTTATCCTACACCGTCCACGATCTCAACCTGTATGTATTACACCGGTCTGGATCCGCGAACCATGAAAAAAGTGTACGTCACTAATAATCCGCATGAGAAAGCAATGCAGCGTGCCCTGATCCAGTATCGGAATCCGAAAAATTATGATCTGGTTTATGAAGCATTACATCTGGCACATCGTACGGATCTGATTGGATTTGGACCGAAATGCCTGATTCGTCCGAAGCATAGCGGACATTCAGATAATGACAGCGGATATCGTGGACAAGCAACTGGCAAATCCGGCAACACTAATCGGGGCAAAGGTTCTTACAAAGGACAGAACAATAACCAAAAAGGCAATCATACAAAAGGTAACAACCGTTCCCAGACTGGAAACAGACCGGAAAACGGAACTGCCGTTACAGCACATCCGAAAAAGAAAAAATCCATTCGTAACGTGCATAAGAAAAAACAGAAATAACTATTTAGATTACAGAGCTGTGCAAAAGAAAATATCATGTATTGCATGGTGCACATCTCACAATAAGAATGACAAAATCATTTTTGAATATTTTATAGAAAGAGAAAAACATCCTTTATGAAAGAATTTTCTATTTCATCCAAAGAAGCGGGACAGCGCATGGACAAATACCTGTTTAAAGTACTAAATCAGGCATCCAAAGGCTTTGTCTATAAAATGCTTCGCAAGAAAAACATTGTATTAAACAACAAAAAAGCAACCGGACAGGAAGTTTTAAAGGCAGAGGATCAGATCAAAATCTATCTGTCTGACGAAACCTTTGCCAAATTTGCTTCTGCACTGGTAGAAACTCCGGAAGCTTCATCAAAGGTTTCAGCAGCATCTGAAACAGGCAAAACTGCTGCAAAAACAACAGCAGTACGCCATCCGAAAATTCAGATCGTCTATGAAGATGATGATATTTTGATTTTGAACAAACCGGTTGGCATGTTATCACAGAAAGCGGAAAAGACCGATTATTCTGCCAATGAACTTGTCATCGACTACCTGTTAGAGAGTGGTCAGTTGACCAGAGCAGAACTTCGTACCTTTCATCCGTCTATCTGCAACCGGTTAGACCGCAATACATCTGGACTTTTGATTGCCGGAAAAACCATGCATGGTTTGCAGGAGATGGCTAAAGCTCTGAAATCCAGGAGTATGCAAAAATATTACCGTTGTCTGGTGGCAGGACAGATTACCGAAGATGCACATTTAAAGGGGTATCTTGTTAAAGACCACAAAACGAATAAAGTTTCTATTCAATCAAAAGAAACAAAAGATGCGTCCTATATTGAAACAGCATATCATCCGGTTCAGACTTATGGAAACACAACGCTGCTGGAAGTGCATCTGATCACCGGTCGTTCTCATCAGATCCGTGCGCATCTGGCAAGCATCGGACATCCGATTCTTGGAGATGGCAAATACGGAGATCCGGCAAAAAATAAGAAGCTGCGGGAAGCCTGTGGCATTCGTTCTCAGCTTTTACATGCATACCACATGGAATTTCCGGGAGGAACCGTCGTTACCGCACCGGAACCGGGAACTTTTCAGAAAGCAGAGCAGTGGGCGCTGCATACCGCTCCTACGGAAAACAACAGAAAAAAGAGGTAAGAAACAAATGTATTTATATCTTATGAGACATGGAGAAACGTTCTGGAACAAAAAAGGACTGATTCAGGGTTCTTCCGATATTGAGCTGACTCCTTATGGAGAAGAACTGGCGCGTGATACCAGAGATGGATTTGAAAAAGATCAGATTCATTTTCAGCGCATTTACAGCAGTCCATATAAACGGGCAGTCCGTACAGCAGAAATCATTGCAGAAAAACAGGAAGCAGACGTACAGGTAGACATGCGGATACGGGAAATGTGTTTCGGAAAATATGAAGGTGAGAAAATCAAAGCGGTAAAAGAAGTAGATGAAAATATCGCGAACTGTTTCCATCACCCATCCCTGTATATGGCAGATGAGACTGCAGATTCCTTTCAGGATCTCTATGACCGCATTGCCGCATTTTTAAAGGATGAGGTAGTTCCGATGGAACAGGATCCTTCCATTGAAAATATTCTGGTGGTTTGTCATGGTGCTGTCATCCGGGCATTTCTGACCTATCTTCGCAAGATGCCGTTAGATGAATTCTGGTCGATCCATCAACCAAACTGCTGTGTCAACCGGATTCGTCTGGAAAACGGGATCTTTACGATTGAAAAGGAAAATATCTTATATTATGACGATCCGGAACTGCTGCATCGGGGAGTACTGTAATGCCAACCTGGAACTCCCGCGGACTGCGTGGCTCCACACTGGAGGAATTTATCAACCGAACCAATGAATGTTACCGGGAAAATCATCTGGCACTGATCCAGAAAGTCCCAACCCCGATCACGCCTATCAAAATTGATCAGCAGAACCGCCATATCACGCTGGCTTATTTTGATCAGAAAAGTACCGTTGATTATATCGGTGCGGTACAGGGCATCCCGGTCTGCTTTGATGCAAAGGAATGTCAGACGGATACGTTTCCGCTGCAAAACATTCATCAGCATCAGGTAGACTTTATGCAGGAATTTGAACGGCAGGGCGGTATCGCTTTTTTCCTGATCTTTTACTCTCACCGGGATCAGTTCTATTACCTGACCTTCCGTCAGTTAGAGAAGTTCTGGATCCGAATGGAAGAAGGTGGCAGAAAGAGTTTTCGGTTGGATGAACTGGAAGAATGTTACTTTTTTACCGGTCATAACGGACTGCTGGTTCCCTATCTGGATGCTTTACAGATAGATTTGAATCTCAGGGATTGACATTTTAAAGGTAATTTCATATAATGATTAAAGATTTTTGTATGTTAGCACGGTAGCACAGTAAAGTGATTCCGAAAAAATGCGTGAAAAACAGTTGAAAATGGAACATAAAGGGGACTGAAAAAGAGATGAATCAATTATTACATACGCCGGAAGGTGTCAGAGACATTTATAATGATGAATGTGAACGCAAAATCATTCTGGAGGAACGGCTGCTGACCGTATTAAAATCTTACGGCTATCATCCGATTCAGACACCGACTTTTGAATTTTTTGATATTTTTGGACAGGAAGTGGGAACTACACCATCCAAAGAACTCTACAAATTTTTTGATCGTGAAGGAAATACGCTTGTCTTACGCCCGGATATGACGCCATCCATTGCACGAGCCGCTTCCAAATATTTTCCGATAGAGACAGAGCCAACGCGTTTATGCTATGAAGGAAATGTTTTCATCAATAACAACAGTTATCAGGGACGTTTGAAAGAGAGTACCCAATTAGGTGTTGAATTTATTGGAGAAAATTCTGTAGATGCAGATGGCGAGATCATTGCTCTTGTCGTTAATAATTTAAAAGCAGTCGGGTTAGAACAATTTCAGATTAGTATCGGTCATGCAAATTTATTTCGGGAATTGATGAAAGAAGCGTGTTTTCATGAAAAAGAGGAGACACAGTTACGCGATTTGATTTTAAATAAAAATTTCTTCGGTGTCGAAGAATATTTAGAGCGCCACAATGTAGCTGCCGATTTACGCCAATTATTTTCTATGCTCGGTAAAATGTATGCTTCTCCAAAAGAATGGAGCAAGATGCAAACGCTTGCTTCTAAGTATACGGGAGTTGCAAATGCACTTTCTTATCTGCAAAATCTTTATGAATTATTAGAAGTATATGATGTGACACAATATATTTCCTTTGAACTAGGTTTGATTAGTCCGTATCGATATTATACCGGTATTTTATTCAGTGGTTATACCTTTGGCAGTGGAGAACCTATTGTAAAAGGTGGCCGATATGACGGTTTACTATCATACTTTGGCAAGGAAGCACCGGCCATTGGTTTTGCTTTGATGGTCGATCAATTATTACTTGCATTAGAACGACAAAAAATCCAAATTCCCGCACATGTACAGCCGGAAATCATCTTATATACCAAAGAGCAACGGCAGATAGCGGTAACAACAGCAGAAGAACTTAGAAATGCCGGCAATTGTGTACAACTGCTTTTGATGGATCCTACGCAACACTCGGTAGAGGAATATTGCAAACGGTATGCCGCATACAAACAGATTGTGTTGGAGGACGAATAGTATGGAAGAACAAAGATATTTAACATTTGCCTTGGGAAAAGGACGATTGGCAAAGCAAACCCTGGCAACATTTGAAAAAATAGGCATTACCTGCGAAGAGATGAAAGATCCTGATACCAGAAAACTAATCTTTGTCAATGAAGATCTAAAATTACGTTTCTTTCTTTCAAAAGGTCCGGATGTTCCTACTTATGTAGAATATGGAGCTGCTGATATTGGTATTGTTGGCGAGGATACCATTTTAGAGGAAGCACGCAATATTTATGAAGTCTTAGATCTTGGCTTTGGAAAATGTCGTATGTGTGTATGTGGTCCAAAAGAATCTAAAGAATTATTAAAACATCAGGAACTCATTCGTGTTGCGACCAAGTATCCTAGGATTGCCAAAAATTATTTCTACAATGAAAAGCACCAGACAGTTGAAATTATCAAATTGAATGGTTCCATTGAATTAGCACCAATCGTAGGACTTTCTGAAGTCATTGTTGACATTGTAGAGACAGGCAGTACCTTACGTGAAAATGGTCTTGAAGTATTAGAGGAAGTATGTCCTTTATCTGCACGTATGGTGGTAAATCAGGTTAGTATGAAAATGGAATATGAACGCATTACAAAATTAATTGCTGACTTAAAACAAGCATTATCAATGGAAGGGTAGGTAAGACAGATGAAAATTCTAGATTTAAACAAAGAAACAACCTCCAATATATTGGAATCGTTATTAAAAAGAAGTCCAAACAGCTATGGCGAATATGAAGCACGCGTTGCAGAAATTATTGAAGAAGTGCGCAAAAACCGCGATGCAGCTGTTTTTGCCTATACAGAGCAATTTGATCATGCAAAAATAGATGCCAATCATTTGATTGTAACAGAAGAAGAAATCAACGAAGCTTACGAAAACGTAGATCCGCAGCTGCTAAAGGTAATCCGCAAATCTCTTGTAAACATTCGTGATTTTCACAGCAAACAGCTGCAAAACAGCTGGTTTACAAGCGGCGAGAACGGAACAATTCTTGGACAAAAAGTAACACCTCTCGATAAAGTCGGTGTCTATGTTCCAGGAGGAAAAGCAGTTTACCCTTCTTCTGTACTAATGAATGTTGTTCCTGCTAAAGTAGCCGGTGTACCACATATTTATATGACAACACCACCTGATGCCAGTGGAAAGATTTGTGCTTCTACATTAGTTGCAGCAAAAGAAGCTGGTGTTGATTTCATATACAAAGTTGGCGGTGCACAGGCAATTGCAGCACTTGCTTTTGGAACAGAAAGCATTCCAAAAGTAGACAAAATTGTAGGACCTGGAAACATTTATGTCGCTTTAGCAAAGAAAGCAGTATTTGGTCATGTAAGTATTGATTCCATTGCAGGACCAAGTGAAATTCTTGTCCTTGCAGATGAGACAGCAACTCCAAAATATGTTGCTGCAGATCTTTTGTCACAAGCGGAGCATGATGAAATGGCTTCTGCCATTTTGATTACAACAAGTAAAGCTTTGGCAGAAGAGGTTGCAAAAGAAATTGACTACTTTGTATCTAAACTTTCCAGAAAAGACATTATCACAAAATCCCTGGATAATTATGGCTATCTTCTGGTTGCTCCAGACATGGAAACAGCCATTGATGCCGTAAACGAGATTGCATCGGAGCACTTAGAGATTGTCACCAAAAATCCGTTTGATACCATGACAAGAGTGAAAAATGCCGGAGCTATTTTCCTCGGAGAATACAGCAGTGAACCATTAGGTGATT
>OGWX01002457.1_pt1 | contig 11099 bp, 10 predicted proteins | sample 1576151 | NCBI WGS metagenome assembly OGWX01 (sample SAMEA3541591, study PRJEB24748) | human gut metagenome | biome: human gut; feature: human-associated habitat; material: faeces | place: China | collected 2012
AATTCTGCACTGATGAAACGTCAGCGCACAGAAACTGCATCCGCCAAAACATCCGCGGTTGCTGATCAGGGAAAACTTAATCTCCCGGATCGCAGGAACCCCTCCGTCTTTTTCATATGACGGATGATAATTCCGCATATACGGAAGTGCATAGACTTCATCCATTTCCGTCTGTGTCAATGGCTTTGCCGGTGGATTCTGTACAACAAATGTGGTTCCACCGTAAGGCTCAAACAGGCGCTTTCCGGAAAATGGATCCGTATTGCAGTACTGCTTATAAAAACTCTGCGCAAACGAACGCTTATTTTCTTTGATCTCATCATAATCCGGTAACTCGATGGCATCATAGATCAGATCACGGTTTTTTGTTTTAAATACGGTTCCGTCAATAAAGGTAATATCATGCACATCGATTCCGGCATTCAATGCATCTGCGATTTCAATGATACTGTGTTCTCCCATTCCATAAGAAATCAGATCTGCACCGGAATCAAGCAGGATCGAACGTTTCACCTTGTTGGACCAGTAATCATAATGTGCCAGACGGCGCAGACTGGCTTCAATTCCACCGATAATGATCGGGGTCTTCTTGTATGTATGCCGGATCAGATTACAGTACACCACGGTAGCATAATCCGGTCGCTTTCCCATTACGCCTCCCGGGGTATAGGAATCGGTTGCACGGCGTTTTTTGGATACCGAATAATGATTCACCATAGAATCCATATTTCCGGCAGAAACCAAAAAGCCAAGTCTTGGAACGCCAAGCACGGAAATAGAAGCATCATCCTTCCAGTCCGGCTGCGCAATGATTCCCACCGTATAGCCATGTGCCTCCAGCAGTCTGGCAATGATTGCATGACCAAAAGACGGATGATCTACATATGCGTCTCCGCACACATATACAAAATCCAGCTGTTTAATCCCGCGTTCCTGCATATCCTGTTTTGAAATCGGCAGATACCCTTCGTACATAATTTTATACTCCTGATGATTGTTTATTTTCCGCTTCTTTTTTCAGGGAAGCCAGTTCCTGTTCCGTAAGTTTACGGTAAGTTGCCTTTTCTAATGTTCCAAGTGTAAGTGTTCCCATGGAGATCCGTTTCAGATATGTCACCTTACATCCAACCGACGCAAACATACGCTTCACCTGGTGAAATCTGCCTTCCGAAATCGTAAGTTCCGCCTCACGGTCCCCAAGAATTTTGAGATCTGCCGGAAGTGTACGCTTCTCATCGCCGATGTCCACGCCCTCTGCAAATTGTCCTGCCGTCGTATCCGGAATTTTCTGATCTACCTGTACAAAATACGTTTTTTTGACATGGTATGCCGGTGACAGCAGGCGATGCGTGAGTTCTCCGTCATTTGTAATCAGCAAAAACCCTTCCGTATCCTTATCCAGTCTTCCGACCGGTGCAAACTCTTTTCGCATGGACTCCGGGAAGAAATCCATAACCGTCCGGTTTAACCGGTCACATCTTGCCGTCACACAGCCCGCCGGTTTATGAAAGAGATAATAGGAATACTTCTCATAAATCACCGGACGATGATCAAACAAAATCTGATCCTGTTCCGGATCAACCTTAAGATCCGGTTTCTTTGCCACCGCATCATTTACCGTAATTCGTCCCTCGCGGATTCGTTTTTTCACATCGGTGCGTGTGCCGACGCCGGAATCCGCCAGGAATTTGTCCAGGCGAATCATACGTTTGCCTGCTGCAGAAATGCAACAAGGAAATCCCATACTCTTCCGGTAGAAGTAATGGATAAATGCTCTTTTGGCGTGTGAATGTCAAAATTGTCCGGTCCGAAAGAAACGCAGTCGAGATCCGGAATTTTTTCAGAAAGAAGGCCACACTCCAGCCCTGCATGAATCGTGGAAAATACAGGTTTTTTATGAAACAGCTCTTCGTATACTTTTTCTACCTGCGGACGCAGCGCAGAATCCGTGCGATACTCCCACGCCGGATAATCACCTTCCACTTCTGCTTCTCCTCCAAGCATCTCCACAAGCATCGTAACACGTGCACACAGATCTTCTTTGCGGGTTTTTACACTGCTGCGGATCGAAGTAAGCGACGTCAAGGCATCTTCTTTTAATTCCAGAATTCCAAGATTTAAGGAAGTTTCTACCTGACCGTTTAACAGCTGGCTCATATGCTGAATTCCGTTTGGCACATTGCGCAGATAAAAAATCACACGGCTTACCGAATGATAATCTAATATTTCCGCTTCAGCATTGCCCTGTTCTTCTATCAGCACCTGCACGCCCGGATCTGTTTCCACCAGTTCTTTTTTTAATATTTCATTCAGTTCTTTTACATATTCACAGACAATCTGCGTATTTTCTGCCGGAATCAGGATTTCTGCCTCACATTCTCTTGGAATTGCATTGTCCTTTAACCCACCATGCAAAGTGAGAATTCCAAACGGGGAACGCGAAAAGATTCCATACAGCAGGCGTCCCATCAAAAGATCTGCATTTCCATGTTCTTTATCGATCTCACTACCGGAATGTCCGCCGGAAAGCCCGGTCACAATAAGAGAAAGTTTCTTTCCCGTCTGTCTGACACGGGTTACGGGAATGGAAACATTTAATGCCATACCGCCCGCACAGCCGGTCAGGAAAATCCCCTCTTCATCACTGTCAATATTTAACATGGTATGTCCGGTCAGCATAGACAGATCCATGACAGCCGCCCCCAGCATTCCGATTTCTTCATCCACGGTAATCACAACTTCTAATTTCGGATGGGAAATTTCATCTGATTCCAAAATTGCCAGCGCATATGCCACTGCAATTCCGTCATCTCCGCCAAGCGTTGTCCCTTCTGCCTTCAGGAAATCTCCATCTACATACAAGCGCAGTCCTTCTTTATCCATGTCAAGATTACAGTCTTTTTCTTTTTCACAGACCATATCCATGTGTCCCTGAATGATAATCGCCGGAGCCTTTTCATAGCCTTTGGATGCTTCCTTGACAAGAACCACATTGTTTGCTTCATCCTGATACCAGGTCAGTGCGTGTTCTTTTGCAAATTTTACCAGGTAATCACTGATCGCTTTGGTGTTTCCCGATCCATGTGGAATTGCTGCGATCTGCTTGAAATAATAAAATACCCTTTCCGGATATAAATGCTCTAATGTACTCATATACTCCTCCTGTCTCACATAAACTGTATCATGAAAAAATTTGTATTTATTTTTCTCTGTTGCATACTGTTTTTGTTTTTTATCTGTTTCCCCCACGCAGCAGTTTCGGCATCAAAACAAGGACTGCGGCTGTGGTTTACGCAGATTCTTCCGACGCTGCTTCCTTTTTGTGTCCTCTCGTATGTCATTCTGCGCAGTGAAATTCTTCCGAAAAAATTTTCTACCTGCTACATCGTATTGTGTGGTTTTTTATTCGGATTTCCCATCGGCTGCAAACTGACTGCCGACTTTTACAGCAGTAAATATATTTCCCGGGAAAAAGCCTCTGCTCTATGCTGCTTTACAAACAACTTAAGTCCCGTATTTGTCATAACCGCCATCCAGGAAATTTTGCAGCTTCCGTTATCTCCTGTATACGTTTTTCTGATCTATGGCATTCCGTTTTTGTATGGAATGAGTATGCTGTTATTATATCACAGAACCCCTTCTTCTACACAAAAAGAAACGGCATCAAGATTTCATATGGATATGCAAATCATTGATGCCGGCATCATTCACGGATTTGAAACCCTGATCAAAATATGCGGCTATATCATCCTGTTTTCCATTTTCTGCGAAATGCTGCAGACACTGCCGTTTCCGGCGCATTGGTTTTCGCTGGCCGCCACCGGATTCTTAGAAGTTACAAACGGCGTTGCGCTGCTTTCCACCTCTGCCTGCACCAGACAGATAAAATCTCTTCTGGCAGTGTTATTCCTGTCATGGGGAGGATTGTCCGGCATTTTTCAGGTCTCTTCCATCCTTCACCAGACCGGCCTCTCGCTCCGGAACTATGTATTACAGAAAATAATCCTCTTACTGTTAACCGTTGGATGCTGTATTCCTTTACTCTTCCTGGGCATCCTCATCTGAAGCTGAAATATTGGTAATCTGCGGCTCCTCTGCAGACTCTGCTGCCTGTCCGGCAGAAGCGGCTGCCTCCTCTGCTGCTTCTGTCTGTGGAAACAGCTGTGCCCGGTTCTTTGTCACTACATCAAGGAAACCCTGCAGTGAAGAAATCAGACTGTCATACCGCGCCTGAGAAGTCTCGATGGAATTAGACAAAACCTCCTCGATCTCATGCAGCTGGTCATCCGCATATCCCATGGCACTGACACGCAGACTGTTTGCCTCATTGGTAGCATTGTCTAAAATTTCCTGGGCCTGCTTGGTTGCAATCATAACAACTTCATTTGCCTGTGCATATGCCTGCTGCATAATCTGATGCTCGCTGACAAGTTCGTTGGTCTGCACCTGTGCCTGTGCAATGATCTGATCTGCCTTCGCCTGTGCATCTGCTAAAATTGCTTCCTTATTGCTGATAATCTTCTGATAACGCTTTACTTCTTCCGGTGTTTTGGCGCGAAGTTCCGCAATAAGTTCTTCTAATTCTTCTTTGTTGACAATAATCTTTGTACTTGAGAGCGGCTGGAATTTACAGCCATCAATATACTCTTCGATTTCCTCAATAATCTGTTCCATCTTACTGCTCATAGTGAAAATCTCTCCTATCTGTTCTCATATTTCTTATAAATCCGTTCAATAAAACGTTCCGGTACAAAGTTGGAAATATCTCCACCGTAGGACGCAAATTCCTTGACAATTGTCGAACTTAAATAGGAATAAGAAAGATCACTTGTCAGGAAAATGGTTTCAATATTAGAATCCTGCACATGGTTCGCCTGTGCGATCTGCAGCTCGTACTCAAAATCTGTCACTGCACGAAGCCCACGCACGATAATGGTAGCATCTATTTTATTCATAAACTCTACCAGCAGACCTTCAAAGGACGCCACCGTAACGTTTGGAATATCCTTTGTCATTTCTTCTATCATACTAACACGTTCTTCTAAAGAAAACAACGAATTTTTTGCGCTATTGTTGAGCACTCCGACGACCAGCTCATCCACAATTCTTGAAGCACGGTTGATGATGTCCATATGTCCGAATGTCAGTGGATCAAAACTTCCCGGATAAATTGCTTTTTTCATGTTTGTTATACCCTCTTCTGTTGAATAAAGACATGCATGTTTGTCTTATATTTTTTGAACTTTATCACGGAAAATCCCAGCTCATCCAGATAAGAAAAATCCGTATCCAGCGATGCTTCCACAATAATCATGGTGTCAGGTTTCAACACACTTGATTTTGAAAGGAAACGCAGCACATCTTCTTCAAGTCCCTGCCGGTATGGCGGGTCCATAAAAATAATATCAAATGTATATTTTCCCTCCAGACTGCTGATTCCGCTGATCACATCCGTGGTAAGCAGTCTGGATTCCTTCGTAAATTTTGTGAATGCAATATTATCTTCAATGCATTTGGCCGCTTTCCGGTTATTCTCAATAAAAACCGCATACAAAGCTCCGCGGCTGATTGCTTCTAACCCGATCTGACCGCTGCCCGCAAACAGATCCAGGAAATAACATCCCGGCACATCATTCTGCAGCATATTGAATAATGTCTCTTTGATCTTGTCTGTTGTCGGGCGCGTTTCCAGCCCCTCAATTGTTTTCAGCGGCAGGCTGCGCGCTGTTCCTGCTATGATTCGCATAAGGTTCCTCCATATGTTTTGATGATACACCGCTCCAGAAATGCAATGGCATATGCCGCAGCCGCATGTCTTATTTCACTTCTTGTACCGGTAAAATGTTCTGTCCCGGAAAATATCTTTCCCTGCACAAAACATCCAAAACAGACCGTTCCCACCGGAGTCTTTAAAGTTCCTCCCCCGGGTCCGGCAACCCCCGTTGTAGCCACCGCACATCCCGCGTGTGCCTGTTTTGCAGCGCCTTCCGCCATCTCCTGTGCGGTCTGTTCACTCACGACACCATAATCGGAAATGGTCTCCGGCAATACTCCCAGTATCTTTTCTTTTGCTTCGGGAGCATAAGTGATATATCCCTCTTTAAAATAATCGGAAATTCCCGGAATATCTACCAGTGCAGACGCTACCAGTCCTCCGGTACAGCTCTCGGCTGTCGTCACCAGCAGCTGGTGTTCTGCCAGAAGTCTGTCAATTTTCATTAGTTCTGATCCTTTAATACTTCTTTGTTTTTTGCGATATAATCAATCAGAGATACGACGGTAAGTACCAGGGAAATATAAATAAATACCGTTCCGAGTACTGTAAATACCGTATTTTGAATATTCAGTACCAGAAGAATCACGGTGACCATCTGGGATGCGGTTTTAAACTTGCCCCAGTAGCTTGCAGCGATCACTACACCATTGTCTGCAGCAATCAGACGGAATCCGCTGATAATAAACTCGCGGGAAATAATCACAATAACAATCCATGCCGGAATTCTGTCAAGTGCAATCAAACAGATCAGTGCAGAGCAGACCAAAAGCTTGTCTGCCAGCGGGTCCATAAACTTTCCGAAATTTGTTACAAGATTGTACTTTCTTGCAATTTTTCCATCCAGAAAATCCGTCAGGCTTGCGACAATAAAAATAACAAGCGCAATGTAATTTCCGTATCCTTCAAAGTATGGAGCTAACAGAAAAAATACAAAAAACGGTATAAGAATCACACGGAAAGTCGTTAATTTATTTGGTAAATTCATAATTGTTCCTCCTATTTTACAATCGTAGCGATCAGGTCATATTCATATGCACCGGTAACTTCCACCTTCACAATATCCCCGGTTAAAAGTTCTTCGTCTGTATTGATAAAAATATATCCGTCTACATTTGGCGCATCCCGGTAGGTTCTGCCGACGTAGGTATTATTTTCATCCGCAACCTGTCCTTCAACAAACGCATACAAAACCGTACCTTTCATGGCTTCATTCTTGTCAAAAATCACTTCTTCCTGAAGTTCCATGACGTCTGCCTGCCATTCCTCTTTTTGTTCCTGCGGCACCTGATCCGGCATTTCCGCTGCCGGTGTTCCTTCCTCCGCGGAATAAGTAAACGCTCCGAGACGGTCAAATTCCATATCATTGACAAACTGCATCAGTTCTTCGTGCTGCTCTTTTGTCTCCCCCGGGAATCCGCAGATCAAAGAGGTCCGCAAGGTGATATCCGGGACACGTTTTCTCAAATAATGGATTCTCTCGATCAGTTCCTTTTTATTTGTTTTTCTTCCCATGCGCTGCAAAATTGTATCGTTGCAGTGCTGGATCGGCATGTCCAGATAGTGACAGACCTTTTTATCCTTAATCATGGAATCGATCAGTTCCTCATAGATTTCCTCCGGATAACAGTACATAATACGAATCCAGAACAGACCGGAAATCCCGTTCAGGCGGTCTAACAATTCATGCAGGCATTTTTTCCCATACAGATCCACACCGTAAAGCGTTGTCTCCTGCGCAACAAGGATCAGTTCCTTTACGCCTCCTGCAACCAGTTCTTCTGCTGACGTAACCAGCTCGTCCATCGGAACACTGCGGTAACGTCCGCGCACAGACGGGATCACACAGTAGGTGCAGTTTTTGTTGCATCCCTCTGCAATTTTCAGATATGCATAATGTCCGCCTGTCGTAACCGTCCGTTTGGTCGACAGCTGCGGCAGTCCGCTGAGCGTATGAAAATTTTTATAAAATTTATGCTGCAGGGTCTCCTCGAGAGCCTCTACAATGGAATCATAGGAATTGGTTCCTAAAATAGCATCTACTTCCGGTATTTCTTTTTTCACTTCATCCTGATAACGCTGTGTCAGGCAGCCGGTTTTTTTCTGCTCTGCCATTTCCAGAATGGTGTTAATGCTTTCTTCTTTTGCATCGCCGATAAAACAGCAGCTGTTGACAATAATGATATCCGCTTCCGTTTCATCATCCGTCAGTTCAATTCCATGACTGGTAAGCATACCGATCATGTACTCGGAATCTACCAGATTTTTGTCACATCCGAGTGAAACAAATAATAATTTCATATAACCTCTCACTTGAAAAAGGGAATGACAGCTGTCACTCCCTTTTGGTATTTCTTAGTTTTCGTCCTCTCCAGGTACAATCTTTACTTCTCCGCGGTATAACTCTTCCACGGCAATGGAAAGCGGCTTGTTGCAGACCGGATCATCAATCAGTGGTTTTGCTCCGGCAATGATCTGTCTTGCACGCTTTGCTGTGGCAAGAACAATGGAGTAACGGCTGTTTACCACCGGTTCTTCACCGATTTCGCCCTCGTCATTTACAACTTTCATTAATTCAACATAAGATGGATGTATCATATTCATTCTCCTTTCGAAAAGCTTTTGAGATTTTCTCTCATTTGATTAATAAAATCTATATTAGCAGATACCCGATACTCCTGATCCCTTCCGGTATTTTGTGACTGCTCATCACAGATCAGCTGATCAATCAAAGCCGATGCGTGATCCACCGTATCGTTTACCACTAAATAATCATAATTTTCAATTCCTTCGGATTCCTCACATGCACGTGCAAGCCGTGCCGCAATGACCTCCGGAGTCTCTGTACCGCGTCCGACCAGACGGTCACGCAGTGTCCCGGCATCCGGTGCCGTAACAAACATCAGGACAGCATCTTTTATTTTTTCTTTTACTTTTAATGCTCCCTGTATCTCAATCTCTAAAATTACATTCTTTCCGAGATTTAAATTTTCCTCCACATAAGAACGAGGAGTTCCATAAGAGTGGCTGACATATTTTGCATATTCTAAAAAATCATCCTTCTGAATCATGGAATCAAACGTTTCGTCCGTCACAAAAAAATAATCCACACCATCTTTTTCTCCCGGTCTCGGATCTCTGGTAGTTGCGGAAACCGACAGTGCATACCTGTCCGGATGTGCTGCCAGCAGTGCTTTCATCAGAGTTCCTTTGCCCGCTCCGGAAAATCCGGAAATAACAACTAACTTTCCTTTCTGTTCCATAACGCGCTTCCTTTATTCTATATTTTGGATCTGTTCGCGGATCTTTTCGATTCCGGTCTTCAGATTAATTCCCACATCTGAAATTTCAATATTATTTGCCTTTGAGAGAATCGTATTTGCTTCACGGTTCATCTCCTGTGCAATAAAATCGAGTTTGCGTCCTACCGGACCTCCCTCTGAAAGTGTCTCCTTCATCGAGGTAATATGGCTGCGCAGACGCACGGTTTCTTCATCCACACACACCTTGTCTGCATAGATCGTAACCTCTGTCGCAATTCTTCCCTCATCGATCTGGGTATCTCCCAAAAGTTCCTGGATCTTTTCCGTCAGATGGCTGCGGTATTCCTGCATAATCTGCGGAGAACGCTCCTCAATGAAATCCACTCCGGCAAGCAGGTCATCTAACTTCTCACAGAGATCCTTCTTTAAGTTCTCGCCTTCCCGGATACGGGTCTCAACGAATTGTTCACATGCTCCGCAGATTGCCTTCTGCAATCCATTCCAGAGCTCTTCTTCGTCCATTTCCTGTTCTTCCATAACAAAGACATCCGGATAACGGGACAGTGTGCTTACCCGCACATCATTTTCCAGATGGAATGTTTCTGCCATGGCATTCAGATATTTTAAATACTCACCGGCAAGTCCCTCATTATACTTAAGTGCATAATTGTCCTCCGTATAGTCCTCATAGGAAATATACAGATCCACTTTGCCTCGTTCAATATATTTTTTTAACAGACTGCGGATCGCACTCTCAAAAAAATTTAACTTTTTCGGCATCTTCATGTTTACATCAAGATACCGGTGATTTACGGATTTCAGTTCCACGGTAAATTTGCGTTTTTCATCTGCAATCTCACAGCGCCCAAATCCGGTCATGCTTTTAATCATTTTACTTTCTCCCAAATATCATGCACATATCTATGCATAGATAAATGTATTATAATGCTTCTTTGCCGTTTCGTCAAATGTTCTTGCAAAAAATGTATACAAAAGATATCCACTTTCTGCATATAGACAAAAGACGTGGAAATTACTATAATGATTCATGAGTTTGAAAAACACTATAATCATGAACAGGAGAATTTCCATGGCTTTTGACGGAATCGTAATCGCAGGTTTAGTCCATGAACTGAACCAGACGATTTTAAATACAAAAATCAGTAAAATTGCGCAGCCCGAAAATGACGAGCTGCTTTTGACATGCAAAGGAAGCAGCGGACAGTTCCGTGTATCCATTTCAGCAAACGCTTCCCTTCCTTTTTTATATCTGACGGACACCAACAAGACAAGTCCCCTGCAGGCGCCTACATTTTGTATGGTTTTACGCAAACATATCGCAAACGGGCGGATCATAAGCATTACCCAGCCCCATATGGAGCGCATCATCCATCTGAAGATTGAACACCTGAATGAAATGGGGGATATCTGTCATAAGACCCTTGTCATTGAACTGATGGGAAAACATTCCAATATTATCTTTTGCGATGAGGACGGCACCATGATCGACAGCATCAAGCATGTCTCTTCCGCCGTAAGTTCCCTGCGCGAAGTGCTTCCGGGCCGCCCGTATTTTATTCCTGCCACACAGGAGGACAAATTCAATGCCATGACTATGGATGCCACACAGATCTGCGATGCCATTAAGGCAAAACCGATGTCCATCTGCAAAGCGATCTATACATCATTTACCGGTGTCAGTCCGCTTGTTGCATCCGAACTGGCATACCGGGCCGGGATGGATGCAGATCAGTCTCTTTTGGCCTGTACCGATGATGAAATCCACCATCTTGCAAACCACATTGCATGGTTTTTTGATGAAATCCGCCACAACGAATTTCATCCGGTGATCGTAAGAAAAGACAAACGTCCGATCGAATTTTCTGCCATTGAACTGACCATGTATCAGGATTATGAGATGGAACATATGGAAAGCATCTCGCAGATGCTCGAAGTTTTCTATGCAGAGCGCAATATTTACAACCGTATCCACCAGAAATCCGCAGACCTGCGAAAAATCGTCACAACTGCGTTAGAGCGCAACCAGAAAAAATACCAGTTAC
>OGWX01002468.1_pt1 | contig 11052 bp, 10 predicted proteins | sample 1576151 | NCBI WGS metagenome assembly OGWX01 (sample SAMEA3541591, study PRJEB24748) | human gut metagenome | biome: human gut; feature: human-associated habitat; material: faeces | place: China | collected 2012
GGTGTCGGCAAATCACAGGCTGTTCGACAGATTGGAAAAGAAATAGAGAGTCAAACAGGAAAAAAGGTACATATCACCGATGTGCGGTTGCTCCTTTTTAATCCGATTGACCTGCGTGGTATTCCAACTTCAAATGCAGACAAGACGCTTGCCGTTTGGCTAAAACCGCAAATTTTTCAAATGGACGAAAGTGACAGCATTGTCAATATCCTTTTTCTTGATGAAATTTCAGCAGCGCCTCAATCTGTTCAGGCGGCGGCATATCAGATTACGCTTGACAGAGCAGTTGGAGAACATAAACTTCCCGAAAACTGCATAGTCATTGCTGCCGGCAACAGAACAACCGACAAATCCGTGGCATTTAAGATGCCAAAAGCACTTGCCAACAGACTTTTGCACATTGAGGTTGAAGTCAGTTTCAATTCGTGGAAACAGTGGGCTATTCAAAGTGGAATAAACGAAAAGGTTGTCGGATTTCTTACTTTTAATCGTGAGCGTCTTATGAATTTTGATTCTAATGCCGACGACCTTGCTTTTGCAACACCTCGTTCGTGGGAGATGGTGAGCAACATTTTAAATTATGTAGATTCTGATGTTGACAAGATGTATTCATTGATAGCCGGTGTAATCGGGTTTGGACCTGCCATTGAATTCAGAACATGGTCAAAGGTTTATAAGGACCTGCCAAATATAGAAGAAATATTCGACGGAAAACAGCCAAAAGTTCCTACACGCACGGATGCCATGTATGCGTTGTGTGCCTCTATGACTGCTTACGCCAGAGAGTATAGAGATGATATGAAGCGCATAGCAAATTCGATAATATATGCCCAACAAATGGCTCCCGATTTTTCAACGGTTTTGCTTAAAGACTATATGTATATAGAAAAGGATTACAGAAAGAAGCTTCTTAATATCCCCGAATTTTCTGCATGGCTGAACTCGAAAGGGAAGTTGTTAAATGGTAATATCTAACAAAAAAGTAAGGCAGTATATCAATCGGCTTCTTTTGGCACGAATGCGTATTCTGTGTAGTCACGGCTTTTACGGTTTGCTGTTAATGCATATGATTTATTCTATTGATGAGGGTTGCGAAACTGCCTATACCGACGGAGTGCGTATTGCGTTTAGTCCATTTTTTCTTGAAGAACTGTCAGATAAAGAATTAGACTATGTTTTGATGCACGAAATACTTCATGTTGTTCTTCAACACTGTTTAAGAGGTGAGTACAAAGATAACGAACGGTATAATATTGCTGCCGATATAGTGATAAATTCAACTATTATGCACGAGAATGACGACAAGGCGAGCAGTATAACCTTGTCAACATACGGCGAAAGTATGCACATTGCTCCTGACGGAAAGGAAGGTTATCTTTATACAGCCGAAGAAGTTTACGAGATGTTACAGAGCAAGCAAAAGAATTTTGACAGCGGAAACAAAAAATCAAATGCAAAGAGATGGGACGACCATTCTCAATGGGGAAAATTTGAAGAAGACAGCAAGCTGAGAGATGTCTGGGTAAAGAATTTTGCAGAGTGTTGCGAAGCTATTAAAGTCCGTGATGCTTCAAACAACAGAGGAACGCTTCCGATGTTTGCACAGCGTATGCTTGAAAAATTAAAAAAACCGCAAACAAACTGGAGAACGATATTGAACGATTTTATTCAGGAAGAAATTTGCGATTATTCCTTTTCTCCACCGGACAGAAGATTTCAAGACAGTCCGTTCTTCCTTCCGAATTTTAATGAAATGGGCAAAAACGATAATGTTAGTGATATATTGTTCTTCATAGACACCTCCGATTCAATTTCAGACAATGATATGACCACCGCTTATTCTGAAATAAAAGGTGCGATTGACCAATATGACGGAAAACTGCAAGGCTGGCTCGGCTTTTTTGATGCGGCGATTATTGAGCCGAAACCGTTTTCATCGTTTGAGGAATTTAATGTTATAAAACCGGCAGGCGGAGGCGGAACGGATTTTCAAATTATTTTTGAATATGTCAATCAGCATATGAAAGAAAAAGAGCCAAACTGTATTATCATTTTGACCGACGGTTACGCTCAGTTTCCTAAAGAGGAACTTGCAAACGATATTCCTGTTCTCTGGCTTATAAATAATCAAGATGTAACTCCACCGTGGGGCAAAGTCGCAAGATTCACCATTAGAGCATAAAAAATCAATTAGAAAGATAAGAAAATCATTTATAAAAAGTGCCGACTCGGTGACAAGCTTTTTAATTTTGTCTGTATAATCATTAAGAAAATCGTTTTTATAATGATTGTAGATTTCGTTGGTGAGCCACGCTCCGCATGTTTTAGAAATTCAGCTATCCTGAAATATGATTCTTAACGTAAGCGAGTTACTTGCTGTTGTTCGGAAAGACATTTATATAGTTCGTCGGGCTTGGCACAGTAGGATTCTGTACTTACCGTTTATCAAAAAAAGGTTGACGAGTATTCAAAGGGTATTCGAGAGCTTTATATGGATAAGGTAAAGGGCTTAATTTCTGAAAGCGATTATGTGGATATGTCAAAAGGATTTACCACAGAGCGCGACCGTTTGGAACGTGTGATTGCTGACGGAGAAAAGCAGTTAGCCGAAATCGAAGAAAAAATTGCGGCGGGCTATCAGCTGATGGCAACCGGTGAGATGGGCATTGGAAATACGACGACGAGCAGTGCAATGGCAGCCGTTTTCCTGAATCAGCCGGTTCCGGAACTGACGGGACGGGGCGCCGGGCTTTCGAGTGAAGGTCTTGCGCGGAAAATTGCAGCGATTGAAAAAGCAATTGCCATCAATCAGCCGGATCCGTCCGATCCCATCGATGTGCTGGCAAAGGTCGGCGGTTTTGACATTGCCGGCATGGCGGGTGTCTTTCTTGCAGGGGCTGCACATGGCGTTCCGGTTGTGATGGACGGCTTTATTTCCTGTGTGGCAGCGCTTCTTGCTGCACGGATTGCACCGTTTGCAAAGGACTATATGATCGCTTCGCACGTATCGAAGGAGCCGGCGGCGCATCTGCTGCTTGCAGAGCTTGGAAAAGAAGCCTTCCTGCACTGCGATATGTGTCTGGGCGAGGGAACGGGCGCCATCATGCTTTTCCCGATTCTGGATCAGGCAAATGCCGTATACCGCGGCATGGCGACATTTGACGAGGCACAGATCGAAACGTATGTGCCGCTGACTTAAAAAAGGCAGGTGAAACGATGATACATCTGGTTACAGGCGGCAGCGGCAGCGGAAAATCGGCGTATGCGGAGCAGTGTATTCTGGATTTTGGCGGAACACGGAGGGTTTATATCGCAACGATGCAGCCGTTCGGTGCGGAAGGGCAGGCGCGTATTGCACGCCACCGGAAGATGCGCGCGGCAAAGAAGTTTTCGACGATTGAGTGTTATACGAATTTAAAAGAAGTGGAGCTGGAACCGGGAAGCGATGTGCTGCTCGAATGTATGTCGAATCTCACGGCAAATGAAATATTTGATCCATCCGGGGCGGGAAAAGCGCGGACGGAGGAGGAAATTCTTGCGGGCGTTTCCCGTCTGGCCCATCAGGCGCGGAATCTGGTTCTGGTGACGAATGAAATTTTTTCGGACGGATACCGATATGAGGAGGAGACGATGGAATACCAGCGGATCCTGGGAAACATTAATGTACGTCTGGCAGAGATGGCGGACTGTGTGACCGAGGTTGTGTATGGGATTCCCGTCAGAATAAAAAAAGAATAAGATGAAAACGATATGGAATAATTTTAAAGTGGCGTTTGCCATGTACTCGAAAATCCCGATGCCGCCGGCAGACTGGGAAAAAGAGAACATGAAATATGCGTTGTGTTTCTTTCCGTGGGTCGGACTGGCTGTCGGTGCAGTTTCGGCGGTGCTTTTCTGGCTGCTGCAGCAGATTGGCGCGGGAAGCATGCTGCGGGCTGCAGTGCTGACGGCAGTTCCGGTTCTGGTGACGGGCGGCATTCACCTCGACGGCTATCTGGATACGATGGATGCGTTAAGTTCCTGGAGAGAAAAACAGCGCCGACTGGAAATCTTAAAAGACCCGCACGCCGGAGCATTTGCGATTATTATGGGATGTCTGTATTTTGTACTGTACGCGGGCGCAGCCGGAGAACTTGTCTGGAAGATTTTTCCGGCGTATGCATTTGGCTTCGCAGTTTCGAGATCGTTCAGCGGTCTTTCGATCGCGTTTTTTCCAAATGCCAATCCGAAAGGAACAGCGGCAGCGTTTGGCATGAGCGCAGAGAAAAAAAGAACGGCGGCGGTGCTTGTTGTGACGATTTTTGCCGTGACGGCGCTCTCAGCTTCGTTCTGCGTCTGGGCGGCACTGGATGTACTGGTTGTATCGGCACTGGTATTCTGTTATTATAAATGGAAAAGCAGTAAGTATTTTGGAGGAATTACAGGAGATCTCGCAGGCTATTTCCTTTCGCTCTGTGAGCTGGCACAGCTCCTGTCTCTTGTGGTACTTTCTCTTGGAATGGAGAACTGGAAATGAAATTAGTAATTGGAGGGGCTTTTCAGGGAAAGCTTGACTTTGCAAAGAAGATGACCGGAAAAGAAACAGGATGGGCCGATGGGGCAGCAGTTTCGAAAGAGGAGCTGTCGGCATGTTCCGGCGTATATGATTTTCAGGAACTGGTCCGCAGATGGCTCCTTCTGGAAGAGGAGACCGGGACTGCACCGGAAGCAGAACTGGAAGAACTGCTGCAGAAAAATCCGGAAATCTGCATTGTTACGAATGAACTCGGTTACGGAGTGGTTCCGATCGAACCCTTCGACCGGAAATGGCGGGAAAAGACGGGGCGCATCTGTACGGAGCTGGCAGCAAAGGCTGATTCGGTAACCCGTGTGGTGTGCGGAATCGGAATCCTGCTGAAAGGTGAGGAAAAACATGATTAAAATTGCAATGATCCGCCATGGAAAAACCTATGGCAATACATTAGGACGGTATATCGGCGTGACGGATGAACCACTGTGTGAGGAAGGGAAAAAAGAGCTGGAACAGCGGACGATGGATACCGTTGAGCTTCTGTTCGTCAGCCCGCTGAAACGGTGTCTGGAAACGGCAGACATTCTGTATCCGTATGCCAAACAGGTCAAAATCCCGGAATTTGCAGAGTGCAATTTTGGTGAGTTTGAGAACAAAAATTATCAGGAATTAAAAGATAATCCGAAATACCAGGAGTGGATTGATTCCATGGCGACGCTTGCCTTTCCGGGCGGTGAGAGCCCGCAGCAGTTCAAGGACCGCTGCATCGCCGGCTTTGACAAGATGGTGGATACGTGTATCCGCCGCCATTACCGTAACGTGGCGATGGTGGTGCACGGAGGCACGATCATGAGTATCCTTGAGCAGTACGGCGTGCCACAGAAGAGTTACTATGACTGGCGAGTAGAAAACGGCTGTGGATATCATCTGTATCTCTCGGAGCAGAACTGGAAAATGGGCCGCAGAGAAGCTGTGGTGGAATCGGAGATAAGGCGGTAAACAAAAATGGTGACAGCAGAATGCCATGCCCATATTTTTATGGACGGTGTGGATTACAAAAAGGCGGCGGCAGCGCATGAAAACGGCCCGCGGGAGGATCTGATCCGGGAACATCTGGCGGCGTATCAGAAGGCAGGGATTTCCTATGTGCGTGACGGCGGAGATCCGTACGGGGCGGGTGTTCTTGCACGGAGCCTTGCGCCGGAGTACGGGATCACATACCGCACACCGGTTTTTGCGATTCACAGGGCGGGCCGTTATGGAAAAATTGTCGGACGCGCATTTTCAGACGGGAAAGAGTATTGCGCGCTTGTGCGTGAAGTACGCCGTGCGGGCGGAGATTTTATCAAGATCATGACGACGGGAATCCTGGATTTCGCGACAAAGGGGCATGTGACCAGTGAGCCGCTTTCCAGGGAAGAGGTTTTTGCAATGACAGCTGCGGCGCATGATGCGGGGCTTTCTGTGATGGCGCATGTGAACGGCGCACAGGCTGTGATGGATGCGGCAGAGGCAGGCGTGGACTCGGTTGAGCACGGGAACTTTCAGAATGAAGAGAGCATCTGCTGTATGGCAGAGCATGCAACAATCTGGGTGCCGACAATTGTGACGGTTTCGAATCTTCTGGAGAACGGCAGATATCCGGCTGAAACGCTGGCGTGGATTTTTGAGACGCAGAAAAAAGGTCTGCAGCTCGCATTTGAAAAGGACGTTGTGCTTGCGGCGGGAAGTGATGCCGGCGCATACGGCGTACTTCACGGAAAAGGAATCCGGGAAGAAGAGCGTGTAATGCGAAAAATCCTTGGGGCAGAAAATGGGCAGGAGCTGGAAAAGCGGCTTGCGTTTGGAGAAAAAAAGATCCGGGAAAAGTTCTGAAAATTTTCTGCGTTTCAGGCTTTAGAAAAAATTTAGAATTAAACGGGCAGACAATGCTTGCGCTTTCGCCCGGACTATGGTAAGTTTAAATCACTTTTACAAGAACTTTAGAGAAAATGAAACAGGGATATTCTGAGACAGAGGGTAAATGCTATCCTCTGTTTTTTGCGTGCAAAAATGACAGTCTGGATGTCCGCATCGACGGAAGGGAGCAAATGAAAGCAAAAGGAAAACTGGGGCTGCAGGGCTTTCTTTCCTTCCTTTTTCTGGCGGCGGGATGGTATCTGATGCAGTATTTCTGCGCCTATGTCGTACTGTCCGGGTCCATGGAACCGGAGATCCCGACGGGATCTGTTGTGGTTGTGGATGGACGGAAGAAGGAATGGAATCCGGGGGATGTGATTACCTACCGGAGAGGAAATATGGTGGTGACACACCGGATCGTGGAAAAGAGCGAGGAAGGATACTGTACTAAGGGGGATGCCAACGCGGAGGAAGATGCAGGCATCGTTTTGGAAAAACAGGTGATCGGGAATGTGATCGTAGCTCTTCCCTGGCTTGGCTTTGGTATCGTCTGGCTCCGGCAGAGAGGAACACTCTTTTTTCTGGCCGTGGGAGCGGTGATGCTTTTTACAATCCGGCAGCTTTGGCACGGTAGAAAAATCATGCAGGAAAACAAGTTATAAAAAGAATTAGCAAAATTATTTAGGAAAACAGGAGGAATTGATCTATGAAAAAACAGCGGAAAATCGTATTCTGGGCAGCATCACTGCTTCTGACAGGAGCCCTGGCAGCGGGCGGAACACTGGCGTATCTGACGGATAAGGATTCTGTGACGAACCAGTTTGTTGTGGGAAAAGTAGATATCGAAGGAAATGAACCATCGTACGCACCGGATCCGGACGGAAAGACCAATCATATTGTGCCGACCCAGGTGATTCCGAAGGACCCGCGTATCAAAAATAAAGGTAAAAATGATTCTTACGTCTATATGGATGTTTCCATACCAATCGCAAAAGTGATCGTTGCAGATACATCCGGAAACCGTTTAAACGGCGGGGCAGCCGTCGATACGGAACTGTTTTCGATGAATCAGCTTTCGAAAAAATGGGTGCTGATGTACAAGAAAAAACAGAACAATTCGATGGTATATACATATCTCTACAATGAAGTGCTTGCAGCTGGCAAAACGACGGATCCTTTATTTACGAGCGTGACAGCAGCTAATATCGTGGAAGGGCAGCTGGATGAAAAAGAGGTCGATATTCCGATCAATTATTATGCAATCCAGGCGCTGAATACCGGTGAGGGAAGTACGGCTGCCGAGCGGGCAGCAAAGGCCTGGGAGAAGTATGTAAATCAGAATAATGGGCAGAAGGGGCAGGTAACGGCACCGCAGTCGGAGCCGGAACAGACAGAAGCACCTGGAATTTAAGCAGTTTTCTGGGGGACAAAAGATGAAGAAAAAGACGAAACGGCTGTTTTTCCTTGCGGGTGCGGCCGGGTGTACGATGGCGGCAGCCATTTGGCTGCTGCCGGGAACTTCGGCGTATTTTACAGATCACGAGAGTGTCTGGAATCGTATGGTGTTCGGACATAATACAAGTACTATCGATGAAGAATTTCCGACACCGACGCCCGTACCGCCAGGGAAAAGTGTGGTAAAGAGAGTAAAAATCAGAAATGAAGGTTCCGTTGCCTGCTATATTCGTGCGGCACTTATATTCAGTGAACCAATTGAAGCGATTGAGGGACTTGATACGGAAAACTGGGTAAAAGGAGAAGATGACTACTATTATTACAAAAAACCGGTTTCAGAAGGCGAAAGCACGACGGAATTGTTTACCGGAATCCGCGTTGCAAAAGAAATGGAACAGAAAGAACTTGAGGTTTCGGTCTATGAGGAATCGGTGCAGATCCAGAAGGGGAATATGGTATTTCACGGCTATCGGGAGGCATGGGATGCTTATGAGAGAGGTGGTCAGACATGAAAGGAAAACGCGTCAGGATCGGATGTGCGGCGGCGAGTCTTCTGATGGGAATCAGCGGAACGTATGCATATTACCGGAGCAGTGTTGAGACCATTAACAAAATAGCTGTCGGAGATGTAAATATTGGAATCTGGGAATATGAGGAAGACGGGGATGGAGAAAAGAAGTATGAGGGACCGGAAAACGGCATTGTACTGCCTTCCCAGGTGATTTCAAAAATTCCGCGGATCACCAATTATGCTGAACCATGCTATGTCCGGGTAAAGCCTGTGTTTGATGAGGAAGAAACGCAGGATTACCGTCTGGGGGAAGAGGACCTTGGGGGAATCGAGGACGTCTGGCTGAAAGCAGGAGAGTATTATTATTATCCAAAAGTGCTGGGAAAGCAGGAATCTGTCGATTTTTTCCGTACAATCACCATTCCATCTGCGTGGACCAGTGAGGCGGAGGGACAGGTGCTGTCCGTTGAAATCCAGGCGGAGGCCGTACAGGCAGCGAATGTGACGCCGGATTTTACGGCAGAAGCTCCGTGGGGAGAAGAACTGGAAATTGAACAGTGTGTCCACGAGGCGGATAATACCGTTTCGGAGGTTTCGCAGCAGAGCTTCCTCACCGTTTCGTACGAAGGAGCAGCGCGGAATCTGATCTTGGCACCCGACAATTTCTTTCGGAACTTTCCAGTGCTGATGCCGGGAGATGAATGGGAAGATACGTTCACACTGGTGAACACGACAGCAAGCCGTGCAGAATTTTTTCTGCGGACGGAACTTCCGGAAGAACTCAGTGAAACAGAAAAAGAACTGCTTTCCAAGGTGAAACTGGAAATACGAGAGGGAGACAGCGTGATTTATGAAGGTGATTTAGAGAGTGAGGGACTATGGGCAGCAAAAAGTCTTGGAATATGCAGTCCAGATGAACGGAAAGAAATCTGTTTTTCAATCCGTGTGCCGTCAGAACTTGGAGATGAATGGGCACTTCGGAAAAGCGGGGTAAAATGGATTTTTTCTGTCGAAGGAGAAGATCTGCCGCAGGAAGAAGGCCCCTCTATCTGGCACAGCGCGCCAAAAACAGGTCTGCGCGATCCGTCAGCAGCGGTCCCCATTGGAATTGCCGTGACAGGAGCCTTCCTGTTTCTTGCCGCGGGCCGGTCTGAAAGGAGGAAAGAATGAAAAGAGCAAAGAAAAGCTTCTGGTTTATCGCAGGAATTCTGCTGTTGTTGGGATTTTGTTTTCGGGAAGATGTTCTGGCTTCGAGTCTTACGAGTCTTCCTTCTCTTTCGAAAGCCGGAATCGGAGAAGTTGTATCATCGGACTCTGTTATTGACGGCCGATATGATTTTACCCCGCTGATCGGAAGTGAGACAAAAATCCGTTTTGGAAGTACAGATGGAAGTACCTGGGACAATCTGTTCTGCAAAAACGGAGAGAGCCATTCGAAATGCTGTTCCACATGGTGGCCGGCGGCCGATGTAAAGGGATGGAGTAATCTCCGTTCCTTCACGCCGCTGGAGTCGAAAAAAGGAAAAATGTATGCGGAATATACGAATGTTGGAGAGTGCCACGGGGAAAATGTAACGATGCGGATCTGGCTGGAAGACTGGCAGAACACGGTTGTACCATCAGGGTATGAGGACGTGGATGCGGTAGTCGTGGCGATTGACCACAATAAGCCGGTCATTGATATTAAAGGTCTGCTCTGGATCAAGGTACGGTTTGCTTATTACGACAGTAAAGGAAATCCGCTGAATGTGAAAGGATATTTTACACTTTCAGATCTGGACTTTAAGCAGGGCTTTTATCTGGCTGATGAGACAGAACATATCTATCTGACGAAGGAGGCAGATGCCAGAATCGTCTACGATGCCAGAACAGAAGCGATCTGGTCGGCAAGACGCGGCTCTGAGCCGGACGGTGGAACAACTCCGGAAAATTCGGAAGGCTGGGTTACAGTTACCTTTGAAGGAAATTCCCAGACGATGATTTTCTATGATGGAGGCACTAACGACGCGGTAACTGGTCCCGGCGGCGGAGTGAAAGCACCGAAAAAATGGCCGGATAATTTTGTAAACGATACTTCCAGTACGTACAACAACTGGCATGGAGCATCCCGGGAAACGGGAATAACTGTTGTGCCGTGGAATACTTCGGAATTTGGTTACACAGCGAACGTTCCCTGTCATCTGTCGAAAGGAAGATACTTATGATGGATATGTATGTGTTAAAGAATACCTACTATATGTGGTAGTAGGTATCAGAGAAGCTCTATATCTAGTATAAATTCACCTGGACGTTCGCGACTATATTCTATCGTAGAGATGATCTCTTTCAAATAATCATTTTTAATTTTAGCACTGACTGTATCATCTCGTAGACTTTCCACTGCATTAGATAGTAAAATGATCTTTTCTTTATAGTCGATTTTTTCAGGTATTGATTTTTCAAGATCACGTATTTGTCTTTGTATGTTTTCTAATGATTCATTATTAATTACTTTTCTTTCGATGAATTCATTATCATTTAATATTCCGTTTTCCCATGAATCAAATAGTTTTGTTATTTTTTGCTTTAGTTTCGTTTCCTCTCTTTTTAATGTTTGAATCTGCATTTGAATATTCGTATCATCGTGCTGAAAATCGTTATTGATTTCGATTTTAAAATCTTCAATATATAATTCAAG
>OGWX01002469.1_pt1 | contig 11049 bp, 10 predicted proteins | sample 1576151 | NCBI WGS metagenome assembly OGWX01 (sample SAMEA3541591, study PRJEB24748) | human gut metagenome | biome: human gut; feature: human-associated habitat; material: faeces | place: China | collected 2012
GAAAACTGCATTACCGACTGTGCCACCAGACATTTTCCTTTGCCTCCATTTATCTTTGATAATACCAATACTTTGTTATTAATAATACTGTCATCCTTTACATATGCCTGAGGATATATGTGATCTATGTCATATTCTTTTGAGCCAGACATGAGCTTTTCCAGTTCTATAGGCATTCCACTGTATGCACATTTTCCAAACTACATAAAGTACAGAAACAGATGCTCGCCCTGGAGACGACTGTCCACACGCTCTCCCATAGATTCTAATTGCTGTTTCAAATCCCGTACATCTTCTTCTTTACATTTAGCGTAAAACTCAAGAATCTGCTGTTTTCTGCTTTTTGTTCTCTTTCCTTTCTGATCCGCCACGCGTCATTTCTACAAATATCTTATCTGGCTTTCCAAATGCCTTTTCAATATCTTTTACAACAGCAAGTGTTCTGTAAACTGGACGCCGCACTGAATTAGAAACACGCATTTCATCAAGACGTTCTTTTAAGCTCTGGTTTTTCCCAGTGTAATATTTCTGTGTAAATATCTCCACAACTTCCCGAAATGTATATTTATCCGAAAGTATTTCCATTAAATTATCATTGGTTTCCCACATTATCCGCAGGATTGTTATCATTTCTCCATCCTGCTTATTGCATCCTCCCGTATATTATTATAAAGATGCAAATCATAGTTCCCCTACGGATTTGCACTGCGAGTTCAAATAAAAGTAAACTCAACTCACTGGTTTTTCCAGTTGCACAGTGTGTGCATTTAAAGAGTTTATATTATGGAGTCTTTTCTTTTTTCAAACTGAAATGGCTTTTCACATATCCCCTTTTACCCTCCTGATTCCAAAAGCAAGCGCACTCTGAAAAAAGTCTTCCTCACTTTTTACCTCTTCAAAACAGGTTGCATTCTCAATAAACAAAACAGATAACTTCTCCAATACTCCCCTTCCTCATCCACAAAATATTGTTTCCCTTGCCGGTCCTTTATCACCGTCAGAGTCTCACGTTTCGGATCTCCGCCATTTTCCAGAATTTTCTTTTTAAGCCACGAAGTAACTCCGATAATATTCTCCATTAACCCTTCCGGCTCTCTAAAAATCTGTTTGTTTATCTTCTGCAGAATATATCTGTTTTTCCCTGCTTCACTGGAAAACACCACATAATAGGTTTCATTGATATGTCCATTTCCAAACAAATTTACCTTTTCAAATTTGCCATTGAAGTCAAAGTTTGCAATTATTTTCAGAAGTTTTAGATATGTTATATCTTTTGTTCTTTCCATCTACCATTTTCTCCTTCTACAAGCTTATGAATACGATTTGCAGCAAGGACTATTATTTTCTCATGACCATTACATATAACAATCCGTTCTATATTATATGATGATTTTAAAGATATTTCCATAACACATCTGTTTTCCCATTTAAATCCGATCACAATATCGCCAGGCGCTTTGACTCCACTTATTTCTCCGGTCTCCCATTCATCCGGCAGAGCAGGAAGCAGCAGAATTTTATTTTCTTCATATTGAACCAGCATTTCTAAAACAGCCGCTGCAAATCCAAAATTTCCATCAATCTGAAAAGGCGGATGAGCACAGAGCATATTTGGATATATACCGCCACCAGTTAAACTGCACTCTTCCATATGCGTAATACGCAATTGTTTTTTTAGCAGCTTTAACGCACGATTCCCGTCCCCAAGTCTTGCCCATAAACACGCCTTCCATGCGATACACCATCCGGTTCCCTCATCACCTCTTCTTTCAAGAACCATCCGGCAGGCATCGAGCAGATCTGTATTCTCCCTGTGGATCAGGTTTCCGGGATACAAACCATACAGATGTGAAATATGCCTGTGATTTACATCAGCCTCTTCATAATCATAAAACCATTCCTGCAATTGCCCTTCTCTTCCGATTTTCCACGGAGGAAGTTTTCTCACAGTCTCTTTTACCTTATCTGTCAGATCTGTAATATTCAGAACTTCACACGCTTTAAGATAAATTTCAAATAACTCTTTTAAAATACTTATATCCATCGTAGAGGCTATTGTTATGCTATGAACGGTATGATCCGGTGAAATGAATGTGTTTTCAGGTGATGTAGAAGGAACTGTAATAAGATATCCTTTATATGGTACCAGATATTCCAGATAGAACTCTACCGCTCCTTTTATCAAAGGAAAAGCTCTGTCTTTCAAAAACTTCTTATCTGTCGTATAACAATAATGCGCCCACAGATGGCAACATAACCAGCCCGAACTCATTGGCCACATAGAATAGGTACACGGATTTTCATCCTGTCCAAAATATCCAACCGGGCTTGAATGTCCCCAGATATCCAGATTATGATGGCTTACCCAGCCATTTAAATGATAAAGATCTTTTGCCGTTTTCTCTCCTCTTTTGGCTGTTCGTTCAATCAGCTGAAAAAGTGGTTCATGGCATTCTCTCAGATTGGCTTTCTCAGCCATCCAGTAATTCATTTCCGTATTGATATTCACAGTATAATTGCTGCTCCAGGGAGCTCTCATACTATGATTCCAGATTCCCTGCAGATTTGTACACTGGCTCCCCGGCAATGAAGAAGAAATCATCAGATATCGTGCATAATAAAACATTTTTAATACAAGATTATTAGACTTCGTATCTTCAAGGGTAAGACTTGTTCTGTTAAAATATTTTACATATTCTTTTAAATGTGCCGTTTTTACATCTTTGTATCGAAAATGTTGTATGGTTTTTAACATCTGCTCTTTACGGAATAAATAAGATTCCTTTTGTTCAAAATCTGTCAGACCTGATAAATACAGGAAAATATCTTTGTACGCATTTACATAAAGCTTATTTTCTTTCTGATATATATATCCGTTATCTGTCTGAACATAAATCCCGATTGCAAATCGGATTCCCTGTCCTTTTTTATAAATAATCGGTTCATCACAGGAATAATAGGGCGGTGCAACATATACCGGTGCCTGTCCTTCCATTATCATTCCATTGTCTTTAAATGGTGAACACTGATATTGTATCTCACTTTCCAGTGACAATACCATTTTCAGACAATGCTCTGCATCGGTATGATAATGCAATGCCATAACCGGTTCTGCTGCACTCACTAAAAATTCCCGTTGATAAAGCCGCCCATCCAGACGAAACTCGATTTTTTCAATTGCTTTATTTAGCAAAAGCCGTCTTTCATAGTTTCCATTTTCTGACAGCTCAGGTACCTTTACATCAATATTTAAATTTCCTGCCGGCAGATAGCTTTCTGTCCAATCACCAAGAATATTTTCTCTGCAATAATCCTCTGCATCCTGGTATTCTCCGGCAAGTACCTTTTTTCTGAGAAATTCCAGATCTGCATGAGCGTTCATGTTTTCTTTATATCTCCCGTTTCCTGACCAGAGCGTATCCAGATTTAATTCTATTTTCTCATTCTGAAATCTTCCATAAGACATTGCTCCCATAGTTCCATTTCCAAGAGGCAACGCTTCATTCCATTCTGCTGCCGGTTTATCAAAAATGATTTCCAGATCATCCATTTTTATAAATCCCCACAAATGATATCAGCGGCAGGATCCTGTAATCACGAATTACGATTTTTATCTCTTTTACATTATCCCTGAAAACAGGAATGATTTTCTGATATCCAATTACTGTCCCTGAATAAGTACTGATCCATTCTTTGCTGTTCCTGACAAATATCTCAAAAACTTCCACTCTCTGACTGTACTGTATCGCTTCTTTCAGAACAAGATATCCTATATTCTCCGCTGATTTCAGTGAAACTATAAGTTCCACCTGCCCGCATCCCTCTTCAGGCTGATACCAAGTATTCATCGTATCTGTCAGAAAATTATGCACCGGATAATCAGAATCTTCTGATGTAGAACTGATACCTGCTGTTTCTGCCAGATTACAGGCAAATGCAGCCTGTTTCCATTTTCCAAATTCATTCAGACGTTTTACATCATTTTCATGAAGCAAACCATTTGGCATAGGCGGAATATTTAAAAGAAAAGTCGCATTTCCTCCGACAGATCCAATATAGATATGTTTTAACTCCTCCAGACTTTTTACCTTATCATCTTCTTCCTGATGATAAAACCATCCAGGTCTTATAGATGTGTTTACTTCTGCCGGGTACCAGATTAAATCCTTTTCTCCTTTCAGGGCAGTTCGGCTTCCAAGATCTTCCATATCACTGGTAATTTTTCTCTGTCGAAATTCCTCATCATCTGACTGCTGACTTTTCTCCTGAACACTTTCAGCCAGTGCCGTGCGTGCCGGAACAACACTCCATTCAGATTTGCGAACATCACCGGCTTCATTTCCACACCACCGGATATCCGGACCACATACACAGATACATGCATTCGGCTGGTATCTGCGTACACAGTCATAATACCGTTTCCAGTCATAAATCTGTTTCTTTCCATTCGGACCTTCTCCGCAGGCACCATCCAGCCATACACTGAATATCTCACCATAATCTTTCAGCAATTCCGTAAGCTGGGAAATATAGTAATCATCATATTCTTTCCCACTCCCATAGCAGGGTTGATTTCGGTCCCATGGTGAAAGATAAATTCCAAATTTCATTCCATAACGATGGCAGGCATCCGATACTTCACGGACTACATCTCCCTCTCCATTCTTCCATGGACTTGCTTTGACACTGTGTTTTGTGTACAACGTTGGCCATAAACAAAATCCATCATGGTGTTTGCAGGTAAGAATTACACCTTTCATGCCTGCATTTTTTACCGATGAAACCCATTGATCCGCATCCAGCTCTGCCGGATTAAAAATCCGCGGATCTTCTGTACCATCTCCCCACTCCCTGTTTGTATACGTATTCATTCCAAAATGAAAAAAAGCATAAAATTCCGTAGACTGATAGTCAATCTGTCTCTTTGAAGGAACTACTTTAATTAATTCCAGATCACTTGGCATATGATTTCTCCTTGTTTCTAAATATATCATTTAAAATCTAACCCTTTAATCCTCCTGCGCCAATTCCCTGCAGCAGATATCTTTGTCCAATAAGATAAATAATAATAGTTGGAATCATAATAATCACAAGTCCTGCAAATAATGCACCCCAGTCAGTGGCATATTTCTGAACTTCAAACAGATTGGCCATACCTATCGGTAATGTTTTTCTGGAATCTTCCGTAAGCAGTACCAGAGCCAGTGGATATTCATTCCAGAATCCCATCGCGCTTAACATGGTAATCGTTGCAATTCCAGGCTTTGCCAGAGGAATCATTACTTTCGTTAACAGCTGCATATTGGTAGCCCCGTCAATTCTTGCTGATTCTTCATAATCCCGCGGAACTGCCGCCATAAATCCCTGCAGCGTAAAAATACAAAACGGAAATTGCATAACTGCATAGACCAGACATAATACTGGAAGATTATTAAGTCCATTTACTGCCTGTAATTCCAGAAACAACGGAATCATAATATAGGTTGCCTGAAGAAAAATGCAGGCCATATAAACAGTAGAAATCAATTTACTTCCCACAAAACGATATCTTGCAAGTACATAAGAAATCGGAATTACAAATAACAGTAACAGTACAGTAGATAATACCGTCACAAATATAGAATTCCCAAAATAAGCAGCAATATTGGCCTTTTGCCATGCTGAAACAAAGTTATCCAGATTAAAAGCAGTCGGCAGCGCATACGGATCTGTCAGATATTCTGCATTTGTTTTAAAGGCAGACATCAGATTCCAGAAAAGCGGGTACAGAAAAATAATCGTAAACAGAATCATCAGGATTCTGATACACCATGTTCTTACAGTTTTCATCAGTCTCCTCCTATTCCTTTTCAGACGATAATTTCCGTGAGATCATTGCAAGTATAACGGCTAGTGCAAAAGTAAACATTGCAATCGCCATCGCATATCCAAAATTCGCATTTCGCATGCCCTGGGTATACATATATTGTAAAAGAACACTGGACGCTCCGTTTGGTCCTCCGCCAGTCATAACATTCGACAGAGTAAAACTTAAATTAATCGTTCCTGACAGAGAAAGAATATAAGTAGTTCCGATAGATCTTCGAAGAAGAGGTATCGTGATTCTGAAAAATTTCTGAACCCCGGTCGCGCCATCAATCGAAGCTGCCTCATAAACCTCCTGAGAAATCCCATCAATCGAAGCTACATGCATAACCATATAATAACCAACCGCCTGCCATACCAATGCCGCACCAATACACCAGAGAGCCGTTTTCCCTTCTCCCAGCCAGGCATGTTTCCAGGAAGACAGATGAAACAGTTCCAGCATATGATTCAGAATTCCCCTTGTAGGGTTAAAAACAAAAGACCACACAATACCCACAACTGTCATAGATACAATACTCGGAAAAAAGAATATTGTGCGATAAAAAGACTTCTCTTTCAGTTGTCCCTGTGTCAGAATAAATGCAAATATAAGACTCAGAAAAATAGTTAGTGCCGGAATTACAAGCATCAGTTTAAATGTATTATATAGTGCCTGGAGGAAATCTTTGTCCTTAAACATATAAATATAATTATCTAAAAACACAAATTTGCTGTTAAATCCAACACTAAGCGCCGTAGAACTGGTAAAAGAAAGGTAAATAGCATTCACCATTGGTGCAATCATAAAAATGATCGTCAGAATAAGTGCCGGAAATGTACATAGAGCTATAAATAATCTTGGTTTTTTTACCACTTTTGATCACCTCTTTATTTCCGCTACATCGTTTACAAAACGGTATACGGATATCATTTTGGGTAAAAAAGGCTGCCGCATACTTTGTGCCGCAGCCTTTTTTACTTAATTTGCAGTTTCCATGTCGGCACGAACCTGTGCGAAAGCATCTTCCACACTCTGTGCCCATTCCTCTACTGTCATTTCATTATTCATAACAGATGTGATCGGATTAAAAATCTCATCTTTCGGATTGATCTTACAATCAGCCGGAACTGCTGCAAAGCTCATGATCAGAGAGGAAGCATTTGCCTCTTCATAAATTCCATACATGTTATAAATTGCTGTAGAAAGCTTATCCTTCGCTACTTCACGTGCACTCTTTGTAGCATAAAGAGCACCGGAAGCTTCTGCAAAGGCAGATACAGATTCATCGCTGTACAGGAAACGAAGGAACTCTTTTGCCAGCTCCGGATTCTTGGCATCTGCCGGAATAGAGAACTGTTCACAGCTGTCGAATACATAATGTACATCATCTGCATTTTCTGTAGGAATCGGAGCCATAGCAAATTCAAATCCATCTTCTCTTGGCGCATCCTGCATTTCATTTTCCATCCAGGTTCCATTTGTGATAAATGTAGCCTTTCCAAGCATCATTTCTGTCTGCGATTCTGTATGGTTCATACCAACAGTTCCTTCCAGCAGATAACCTTTGTCAGCAATCTCCTTAATATGTGTGAGTGCTTTTAATACACCTTCATTATTAAAAGAACCTTCTTCGTAATTTGCAATCTTTGTAAGTGCTTCTTCACCACATTCATTTGCAATTGCCGGCCAGAGCATTTCTTCCATGTATCCCGGATAAATTCCCTGATAAGTAAAAAGTGCACGTCCGTCAATATCTTTTACCGTATCACCAAGGGCAAAGAACTCATCCCATGTTTTTGGAACTTCCAGATTGTTATCATCAAAGAATGTCTTATTATAGATCAATCCCTGTGGACCACTGTTAAATGGTGCAAGATAAATTTCACTGTCTCCGTAAGGCGCACATTTTGTACTCTCAAGAATACCATCTGTAATATCATCACGAAGTGTACCGGTTCCAGCATAATTTTCACCATCAAATACATCATTCAGATTTAAAAGAGCGTGTTCTTTGATCAGAGAAAGAATCACTCCATCTTCTCCTCCATCATTGAGACAGATGAAATCCGGTGCATTTCCCGCAACGATCTGAGGACGGATAATATCACCAATCGTAGGGCTGATCGTCATATTTACCTTTACACCCTCATGACTCTGCTCAAAAAGTTCTACCATCTGGTTCCAGTAACCGTCCCCGTATCCACCCTGGAAAATGGCAATATTCAGTTCCTGTTCTTCTGTCTCTGCATATGCAGTAAACGGTGAAAGCACTGTGGCTGCGCTCATAGCAAAAATCATGACAGAAGCTGCAATTCTTTTTTTCATCTCTTGTTTCCTCCTTTGTCGTGGCTGTTTATTTCGCTTGCCTGATGATGTTATTATATACGAGAACATTTTTGTAGTAAATTAACAAACCATCCCTAATTATGGAACATTTTCCTGTGCAAAATATCATATATGGATTTTCTTGCACCATATATGTACTATTTTTTTGTATTTTGGTTTTAAATGGATTATCCTGTCTTTTTCCTGTATAATAAACTCATAAGGTTTTGATGTATTGATTGAATACAATGCCATCCAATAGAAAATCCGGCAAGAAAACATATCCGAATACCAGGTGATCCGTGCACTATACAACCATTAATACAAAAAGCGAGGAAAACTATAAATGAAAAAAAAGCAGCATTATCAGGGATTCCGTAAATTCAGTATTAAAACCAGGCTTGTAATCGCTCTTCTGATGATTTCCATTATACCATTGGCAGGCATCAGCTGCTATTCATTCCACATTTTTTCGGAAGCGCTTCGCGAAAAGCTTTCTACTTCCATTTCACAGACTCTTTCTATGATCAATCTGAATATGGTAAGTGAAATTGAAAAATATCAATATCTATGTGGTTCTATCTGTGTCAGTCAGGAAATCAAAGACGGACTTCTGAAAAAAGATATGTCAGATATGGAAAAGAATAAAGCACTTACAGAGATCCAGAGTATGATCCGGAGCAAAATCATCTATCCTGCACAGGCCAAAAACATTACCGTATATGATACAGAGGGCGATATCTTCTATGACCTTGGATATGACGGTTTCTATCAGGACGATGTAGACCGGATTCTTAACAGACTTCAAAAAGAAAGTGAGGATGTGTGGGCTTATGTCCATACTTATCGTGACAGAGATATTCTTGTCCTGGGACGAAGAATTTACGAACGGTACAATCAGAGCCGTGTAATTGGTTACACCCTGATTTCCATTGATGAAAAAATATTTTCAGAAACCGTACTTGAACCTGTCGGTTTAGCCGACTCTTCAAATATCATGTATATGAATACAGACGGTACTGTGCTTTCTTCCTGGGACCGAACTATAAATATGGGACAAAAAACGGACAAAGAATTACTGCAAAATATACAGACAAGGCTTCCAAAGAAAACAGATTCCTTCAGTATTCACGAAAACGGTCAGGAGCAGCTGGTAACTTACATCTATAATAAAAATCTAAATCAGCTTTTTGTATATACTATGCCCTATCACTATATCAATTCTGAAGTTCATACCTTGTTAAAGCGTATTCTTATCGTTGCTGTTTTTCTGGTTTTGCTGTGTATCGGAATTGTTTCTGCAGTATACCTTGGAATTATTTCTCCTATCAGGAGTATGCTTGATTTTTGCAGAAAGCTCTCAGCCGGAAATTTAAGTATCCGTATCCGGGATGATCATTCCGATGAATTATCTGATCTTTCCGGAAGTATGAACCACATGGCAGACACGATTGAAAATCTTATCAGCCGGCAAAAAGAACAGGAAAAGAAAAAAAGAGAACTGGAATTGCAGATGCTTCAATATCAGTTAAATCCTCAATTTCTTTTCAACACGTTAAACAGTCTGCGTTTTGTAGCCGCCATGCATAAAGACCAGATTGTAAGTGATGGAATCCAGGCCCTCAGCAGTCTTTTGCAAAATACACTGACTAATAAAAACGAGTATATAATAAATGTACTCCAAAATACTCTGTTTTCATTATATGGTTTCATTGTGGCGACATTAGTTTGATGCGCTCCTTTATCAACAACGGTAATCAACAGATACGCCATAATGGAAAGTATGGCACACACTAAAAGTCCTCTTTCATTAACTAGGTCAATGTCATACCTCAAAAATCCTCCTTTATCTACTGCTACCGGATTCAATTGATAAGTACACATACCTGCAATACCTACTGAAAAAGAGAATAATAGGTATATTAGTTGACATTCGATATTTCGTCGCCCTATGTTTTTTATATTTCTTAACATTATTCTTTTCTCTCCTTCACTAACATCTATATGTTCTCCTCTCTACCTTATTTCTACTTTCTATTTATACTAATTACATCGTTCATTCTTTTCCAGGATGATGAAATCTCTAATTCCCATTCGCTATTTTCTGATGCATCACATGCCACCTGTGAAAATCCCATCTTGCCGTAGAAATCCTTTACCATCGCATTTTTTGCAGTCGGATAATAGAAGCCGCGGATCTTTTTGATTCCCTTATTTTGACAAGTCTCTATCAGGGTATCCAGCATAGCGTATTCCATATCCCTTTTTAAAACACGGCAACTCATGATCCACAATTCAATGTGACATTCTTCTTTAACCCTCTTGCCGATGACTACAGATACGATGCCGTTATCGCCAAATTTGTCCTCTAATTTCCCGTATAAGGTAATATAGTTCTCATCTTTCGCCCGCATTTCCATCTCATCACGCGTATAGCGCTTCGTCGTCAGATTAAACTGGTTGCTCTTGTTCGACAACTGCGCCACACGATTCAAAGACATCTCATCAAATGGCAGGATCGTCCCTTTCATCTGCAAAGATTCCAGATATGCATGGTAGTCTGTAAAGGCATGCAGGCTTTTCTTTCGATTCGCATTAGCACGGTACATGTCATTACGTTTCTGATCATCTTCGGACAAAATCGTTGTCTCAAAAAATCCATTGCGGTCTAAAATACGGATATAATCTCTTGCATCCCCGATCTCCGGCGCGCATACCCCATCTAAATTTTGCGCCACAATGCTGCGCTCTGCCGGATTGTCATCTACAAATACCAGGCTTTCTGGTAACAAATTTAGATCTTCTGCAATTTCCCTGAAATTCTGATCTTTAGGATCCCAATTCGCTTGTATCTCAATGAAGTCCTGCATACAAAA